>ERZ1022756.56-NODE-56-length-43273-cov-21.796636_pt1 | contig 43273 bp, 40 predicted proteins | sample MGYA00520902_ERZ1022756 | MGnify/ENA primary metagenome ERZ1022756 (study PRJEB33162, sample SAMN09537601) | freshwater metagenome | isolation source: freshwater | place: Canada:Alberta | collected 2017-07 | study: EMG produced TPA metagenomics assembly of the...
GCCCCGCTGACGAGCGTGCGGGAGTGGCGATCCCGCCGCGAACCGCGCCGGCTCTGGCCCCCGCCGCAACCCCGGTGATCCAGCCGCTGCCATCGCCGCGCGCAAACGAGCCGCTGACGCTTCCCACGCCGCGCCGCGCGCCCGCCGCGCCGTCGTCGCCAGCGGCTGCAGCCAGCAATCCCGTTGCGCTGCCGCCGTCCGGGCCGCAGTCCAAGGCGGTTCCCGATGCACAGGCCGGGCAATCCGCAATTTCAGACGATGCCGCCGCCCCCGCGGCCTTGCCCGCGTGGTGGCCGCTCGCCGCCGGGGTCATGGCTGCGCTGGCGCTGCTTGGCAGCGGCGCATGGCTGTGGGCGCGTCGCAAGCCCAAGGCGCTGCGCATCGCTGCGCCTGCCGCCGCTCCGGCTGCGCCTGCCGATGAGCTCCCCAGGCTTGACCTCACGCTGGACATCACTGGCGCGACCCGCAGCCTGATGATGTTCACGCTGCGTTACCGCCTCACCATCGCCAACCGGTCCGAGCAGGCGGTCACCGATCTCTCAGCGGCAATCCAGCTTGCCTGCGCACGGGCCAGTTCGGGCGCCCGTTCTGGAACCGCCCCCAACGCCCCGTCTCCCGGCAGCGCGCAGGCGCTTGCCCAGATCGACCGTGTCGGCCCGCATCAGTCGCGCAGCATCACGGGCGAGGTGCAATTGCCGCTATCAGCCATCGTGCCGCTGCGGCAGGGAACCCGGCCGCTGTTCGTGCCGCTGGTTCACGCCACCATCGAAGGCCAGCATCAAGGCGCCCTCACCAAAAGCTTCGTGATTGGCACGCCGAGCGCAAGCGGGCGCGTGCACCCGATTCCACTGGATGTGCCTGCGGGCGCGGTCGACGGGCTGGTGGCGCAGGCCATCGCGGTTCCGGCCCCGCCGGCCGCTGCCCCAGCCGCCGCCTGAACGCCCCCGCCTTTGCAGCGCGGCCAAACGCGCGCTAGGGTTGGGTATGATCCAGCTTCCTTCCTCGCTCGTTTCTGCCGAATGGCTCGCCGCGAACCTTGATGCACCCGGTCTGGCGGTGCTCGATGCCTCGCACCACCTGCCCGCCGCGGGCCGCGATGCGGCCGCCGATTTTGCCGCCGGGCACATCCCGGGCGCGCGGTTTTTGGGGCTGGCAAGCCTTGTCGACACCGCGTCAAACGTGCCTGCCGCCTTGCCCACCCCCGATCAACTCGCCGCGCGGCTGGCAAGCCTTGGCGTGGCGCCCGGCGCTGCCATTATCCTGTATGATGACAGCGCGATCCGCACATCGGCGCGGGCGTGGTTCATGCTGACCGCGATGGGGCGGGAGAACGTAGCCATCCTTGATGGCGGGCTGGGCAAATGGCGCGCGGGAGGCCATCCGCTGGCCGTTGGCGTGGAGGATGGTGAAGCTGTCCCCCCCGCCGCTCTGGCCGCTCCAAAAGGCGTACGCACCAAGGCGGATATGATCGCCAATTTGGGTAGCCGCGCCGAACAGGTGCTGGACGCGCGATCAGCCGACAGGGTCTATGGCTCCGGCATTGATCCGGTGCACGGCGGGCAGAACGGGCGCATCCCGGGCGCATTGAACCTGCCTTTTACCGGCGTGCTGAATGCCGATGGCACCTATAAGTCGCCGGACGATCTCAGCGCCGCCTTCGAAGCGGCCGGGATCGACCTAGCGCGCCCCGTCACCACCACGTGCGGTAGCGGCGTGACCGCCAGCGTGCTGATGTTCGCCATGCATCTGATCGGCAAGCGCGACACCGCGCTGTATGATGGCAGCTGGAGCGAATGGGGCGCCGATCCCGCCACGCCCAAGATGCAAGGCCCCGAAACTTTGGGCCCCGAAACTTTGGGCCCCGAAACTTTGGGCCCGAACGCATGAGCGGCGGCGGCGATGACCGGCATCTGAAGCCCGGCACCCGGCTGGTGCGCGGCGGCAGGCGCAAGGAATGGACCGGCCCGGTGGTCAACCCGCCCGTCTGGCGGGCCTCGACCCATCTTTATGACAAGGACGCCGATCGCCACGCTGCGGGCGGCAACAATACCGACGGCCAGTTCTTCTACGGCCGCCGCGGCGCGCCGACGCAATGGGCGCTGGCTGATGCTTTGACCGCGATTGAGGCCGGGGCTTACGGCACTGTGCTTTACCCCAGCGGCGTGGCGGCGATTGCGGGCTGTATGCTGGCGGTGCTGAAACCCGGTGACCGGCTGTTGATGGCCGATAACGCCTATGACCCTTCGCGCAGCATGGCGACGGGGCTGCTGGCGCGCATGGGGGTGGAGACAGCGTTTTTTGACCCGCGCGACCTTGATGAATTTCGCAAGTTGTGCGGCAAAGGGGCCAAAGCCGTATGGCTGGAGTGCCCCGGCAGCCTTACCTTCGAAATCTGCGATGTCCCCGCCCTTGCCGCCATCGCGCGCGACCATGGCGTGGTCAGCATGATCGACAACACCTGGGCCAGCCCGCTGGGCTTTGCGGCGCTGGAACATGGCTGCGACATCGTGATGATGAGCCTGTCGAAACACGTGGGCGGCCATTCCGATTTGATGATGGGCAGCGCGAGCGCCGGGCAGCGCTGGTACACCGCGCTGCGCCGCACGGCACAGGAATTGGGGCAGGTCGTCTCCCCCGATGATGCCGCGCTCGCCGCGCGCGGATTGCGCACCATGGGCGTGAGGCTGGAGGCGCAGACGCGCTCGGCCTTGCGGATTGCGCAGTGGTTGGCGGCGCAGCCCGAGGTCGCCCGCGTGATGTGCCCGCTGCTCCCGTCGGATCCCGGCCATGTCCTGTGGCGACGCGACTTCACCGGCGGCTGCGGCCTGTTCGCTTTCACGTTGGCGAGCGATGATCCAGCCGCTGCGGGCCGTGTGGCGGACGCGCTGGCGCTGTTCGGCATCGGCTATTCGTGGGGCGGGTTTGAAAGCCTTGCCTTGCCGATCCGGCCGGAAGATTACCGCAGCCTGATGCCCGGCCCCGGTGCCCCGGCGATCAGGCTGTCGATCGGGCTTGAGGATGCGGACGATCTGATCGCCGATCTCGCGCAGGCGCTGGCGCAAGCGGCATGAGCGCCGCGTCCAAACCCGTCGGCGGCGCGGACGTGCTGCGCGCGGATCTGGCCGAACGCAGCCAGACCATCGGCGGCATCGTCAACCGGCTGGACGCGTTCGCCGTGGAACTCGGCGTCTGGCGGGTGTCGGCCTTCGACGTGCTGTTCGCCGTATTCGCAATTCTGCTGCTGCTCGGCTTCGCGATGATCGCTACGCGCCTTACCCGCAGCGCCCTACGCCGATTGCCCCAACTCGATAGCACACAGGCCGTGCTGGCCGAAAAAATCACGACCATCATCATCTGGGTCATCACCTTCCTTGTCGGCGTTGATCTGCTGGGGATCGATCTGACCGCGCTAACCGTTTTCTCCGGCGCCTTCGGCCTCGCCATCGGGTTCGGCCTGCAAAAGACCTTCGGCAACCTGATTTCGGGCATCATCCTGCTGATGGACAAGTCGATCAAGCCGGGCGACGTGATCGCGGTGGCCGACCAGACCGGACAGCAGACCTTCGGACAGATCAGAAAAATCGGCATCCGCGCGGTATCGGTCACCACCCGGGACGAGCGCGAATATTTGATCCCCAACGAAAACCTGATGATCAACCAGGTGGAAAACTGGTCCTATTCCTCGAAGAACGTGCGGGTGCAGGTGCCGGTCGGCGTCAGCTACAATGCTGACATGGCACTGGCCGAAAAGCTGATGCTGGAAGCCGCCGCCGGTGCCTCGCGCGTGCTCGCCACGCCGCCGCCGACGGTGTGGTGGAACGCCTTTGCCGACAACGCGGTGACATTCACCATCCATTGCTGGATCAACGATCCCGAACTGGGCGTGGGCAATGTCCGCAGCGAAGTGCTGCGCCGGTTGTGGACGCTGTTCCACGAACACGGGATCAGCCTGCCCTTCCCGCAGCGGGATCTCAACCTCAAGCAGACCGATGCGCTCGACCGGGTCATTGCCGCGATAGAGGCGCGCGAACCTCCCCGATAGTTCATCTTCGCGCAGGTCAACCCATTCTCGCTGGCACCCGCGCGCGCGCTGGCCCATCTGCGGCACCATGCGAAAGATTGGCACCATATTTCTCGTCGGCGCGGGGCCGGGTCCGGTGGACCTGCTCACCCTGCGCGCCGCCCGCCTGATTTCCGATGCGAGGGTGATCGTCCATGACGGGCTGATCGGCCCCGATATCCTCGGCCTGGCGCGCCCCGATGCGCGGCTGATCTCGGTCGCCAAGCAACGCGCCCGCCACACCATGCCGCAGGAGGAGATCAACGCCCTGCTCGTGCGCGAGGCGCTGGCCGGCCATGATATTGTGCGGCTGAAAGGCGGCGATCCCTTCATCTTCGGGCGCGGCGGCGAGGAAGCCGAGGACGCGCGCGCGGCGGGCGTTCCGGTCGAGGTCGTCCCCGGCATCAGCGCCGCCAATGGCGCGGCAGCCGCCAGCGGCATTGCGCTGACCCACCGCGACGCCTCCAGCATCGTCAGTTTTGTCGCCGGACAGTGCAAAGGCCTCGCCGAGCAGGACTGGTCGGGCCTCGCGGGCAAGGGCCGCACGCTGGTGATCTACATGGGCGTCTCCACCGCCGCGCAGATCGCCGAGAAGCTGATGGGCGATGGCCTTGCCCCCGAAATGCCGGTCGCCGTGATTGAAAACGCCGCGCGCCCCGAAATGCGGGTGCTGCGCGGGCTGCTTGCCGCCCTGCCCGATCTGGTCGAGGCCCACGCGGTGAAAAGCCCCGCGCTGATCGTTATCGGCGAAGTGACCGCGCGCGAAGATATCGCCGTCGCGGCCGTAGCCAAGGAGGCCGCCCAATGAAAATCCTCACCGGTAATGATCTGCGCTCCGGCGCTGTCACATGGTGGAACGGCACCGGCTGGTCGCTGTTCGTCGACGATGCCGTGGATGTGGGAGACGAGGCCGAGGAAATCCTCGCCCGCGAAGACGCCGCGCGCCGCGTCAATGTGCCCTACGCCATCGCAGCCACCATCGACGCGGGCGGCCACGTCCGGCCCGCCCACATCAAGGACCGGGTCCGCGCACTCGGCCCCACCGTGCGCCGCGATCTCGGCGTGCCAACTGCCGACAAGACCGGCTGGGACTGGGTGATCTGATATGTACAAGTATGACCAATACGACCAGGCGATGGTCGATGCCCGCGTCGAGGAATTCCGCGATCAGGCCCGCCGCCGCATCGAGGGCAAGCTGACAGAGGACCAGTTCAAACCGCTGCGGCTGATGAACGGGCTTTATCTCCAGCTTCACGCCTACATGCTGCGTGTCGCCATCCCCTATGGCACCCTTGATGCGCGCCAGATGGAGATGCTGGCCGACATCGCGGACAAGTATGATCGCGGCTACGGCCACTTCACCACGCGCCAGAACATCCAGTATAACTGGATCAAGCTGGAGGACTGCGCCGATGCGCTGGCCGATCTGGCAACGGTCGAGATGCACGCCATCCAGACCAGCGGCAATTGCATCCGCAACATCAGCGCCGATCACTTTGCCGGGGCCGCCGCCGACGAGGTGATCGACCCACGCCCCTATGCCGAACTGATGCGCCAGTGGTCGAGCTTCCACCCGGAATTCACCTACCTGCCGCGCAAGTTCAAGATCGCGGTGATCGCGAGCGCGAAAGACCGCGCCGCGATGCGGCTCCACGATATCGGTATCCGCATCGTGAAGCGTGACGGCGAAGCGGGCGCACAGTTCTACGCGGGCGGCGGAATGGGCCGCACCCCGATGATCGCCCCACTGATCCGCGACTTCGTGCCCATCGACCAGATGATCACCTATGCCGAGGCCTGCCTTCGCGTTTACAACCGCTACGGACGGCGCGACAACAAGTACAAGGCGCGGATCAAGATCCTCGTCCATGAATTGGGCGCAGCGGAATACACCCGTCAGGTCGAGGAGGAATTCGCCCACCTGCTCAACGTCGGGGTTGAACCGCCGCGTGAAGAGCTGGCGCGGATCGCGGCGCATTTCGCCCCGCCCGCTTTTGTCGATGGCCCCAAGACGCTCGACCGCTCGGACCCCGATTTCGCCTTGTGGGTGGACCGTAACACCCATCGCCACAAGCATGATGCCTATGTCTCGGCGGTCATAAGCCTGAAGCCCGCCGGCGGCATCCCCGGCGATGCCACCGCCGATCAGATGCGCGTCGTGGCGCGGCTCGCGCGCGATTACAGCTTTGACGAATTGCGGGTGATGCACACGCAGAACCTGCTGCTACCCCATGTTCGGATTGCCGATCTTCACGCTGTGTGGACGGCGCTGGAGGCAGCGGGCCTTGGCGCACCCAACATGGACACGATCGAGGATATCATCGCCTGCCCCGGACTCGATTATTGCAGCTTGGCCAACGCCCGTTCGATCCCGCTGGCCCAGCGCATTTCCGAGCGTTTCGCCGAAACCGGCCGCACCGAAGTGGTGGGCGAGTTGAAGCTGAAGATCTCCGGCTGCATCAACGCCTGCGGGCATCACCACGCGGGCCACATCGGCATCCTTGGCGTCGACAAGAAGGGGGTGGAAAATTACCAGCTCTCACTCGGCGGCAGCGAGGCCGAGGATGTCAGCCTCGCCAAGATCACCGGGCCGGGCTTCGACGAGGACGGCGTGATCGCCGCTGTCGAGAAAGTCACCGATGTGTATCTCGCTTCGCGCGCAGGTGGCGAACGCTTCCTCGATACCTATCGCCGCATCGGCATGGAGCCGTTCAAGGAGGCGCTTTATGGCCAATGATCTGGGTACTTCCCCCGACGAAGTGCAATTCCGCTTTCGGGATGATGAACCGGTCGATCACGGCACGGTGACCGTCGATTCCGCACTGGAACAGACCAACGCCAATGCCGTGCGGATCGAACCGGGTGACGATGCGCGGGCATTGCTGCCGTTCCTTGATCGCATCGCGCTGGTGGAGGTCAACTTTCCGAGCTTTGGCGACGGGCGCGGCTATTCCGCGGCCCGCATCCTGCGGGAGGCAGGTTACACTGGCGAATTGCGTGCCGTGGGCCAGGTGCTGATCGACCAGCTTTCGCATATGCGCCGCTGCGGGTTTGACAGCTTCGCCCCGGACAAGCGGCTGGACGAGGAAGACGCCGCGCGCGCCTTTGCCACGTGGGAAAACGTCTACCAACGTGCCGCCGATGCGCGCCGGACGATTGCGGACAAGCGCCATGAAACCTGAACTCGCGCTCCCCGCAGAGGCGCGAAACCGCGATGCATTCGACCTCGCGCCGCGTTTCAGCGAACATGATGCGGTGCGGCTGAACCGGCTGTTTCGCGGCGCTTCGACGCAGGAAATGCTGACAAGCGTGATCCGTGACAGCCTTGCCGGCGATCTGGCGGTGGTGTCCAGCTTCGGCGCGGAAAGCGCGGTGCTGCTGCATCTGGTCACAAGCGTTGACGCCAGCGTGCCGGTGCTGTTCCTCGACACAGGCAAGCACTTTGCCGAAACGCTCGCCTATCGCGATGTTTTGGCGGAACGGCTCGGCCTCAATCTGGTGATCCTCACGCCCGACGCTGAAGCATTGGCCACGCGGGATGAAACCGGCCTTCGCTGGTCATACGATCCCGATGGTTGCTGCGCGATCCGCAAGGTCAGGCCGCTGGAAAAGGCTTTGGCGCAATACGACGCTAGCTTCACCGGCCGGAAGGCGTTCCAGGCCGCTACCCGCGCCAAACTGCCGCGCTTTGAAGTGGACACCTCGGACGCGCAGGGGCGGCTCAAGATCAACCCGCTGATCGATTGGGATGCGGGCCAGATTGAAGAGTATTTCATCCAGCAGGACCTGCCGCGCCATCCGCTGATCGCGCAGGGCTATCCCTCGATCGGTTGTTCGCCCTGCACCACGCAAGTCGCACCGGGCGAAGACCCGCGTTCGGGGCGGTGGAAGGGTTGGGACAAAACCGAATGCGGCATCCACAAGCCGGGTGAGGAACCGTTCCTCTAACCGCCTAGAGCAGCCCCTCGCGCAAGTACCATTCCGCCGTCGCCTTCAGCCCCTCTTCGCCCGCGATGCGCGGTTGCCAGATGCCCGGCGGAGGCTTGCGGTCGAACCGCGACACCCAGTTGGGGTGACACATATAGCCGACACGGTCAGGGGTGAGCCGCGCGCGATCGCCGCGCAGCAGCCGGTCGGCAGTGGCGGCGGATTTCAGCACGACACGCGGCAGATGCGGAGCGAACACGCGGCGTTTGCCGACAGCCTCACCGATGGCCTGCGCCAGCTCCTTGTGGCTCCACCCGCCCTCTCGCCCGTCATCGGGTTCATAGACTGTCTTGCGCGTCGGCGCAGCATTGCTGGCGGCGAGCGCCACAAGCAGCCGCGCCAGATCATCGGCGTGGATGATCGAACTCGCCCCGCCGGGCGGCAGCGGCACGAAACCAAGCTTCGCAGTGCGGAACATCTCCAGATAATCGACATCGCGCGGGCCATAGACACCGGGCGGGCGCACCGTCGTCCAGTCAAGGCCTGACGCTTCCACCAGCGTCTCGGCCTTGGCCTTGGATGCGCCATAGGCCGACAACTTCGGTTCGCGCGCCGAGAGCGAGGAGACGAACACCAGCCGCCGCGCACCCGTGCCCGTCATGGCGGCCAGCACATTGGCGGTGCCGGTGACATTGGCCGCCTCGAATTCGGCAGGGTCAGGCGTGTTGGTGAGCCCCGCCACGTGGATAACCGCATCCGCGCCGTCCACCAGCGCGGCCAGCGCCGCCGTGTCGTTCAGATCGCCGCGCACCCATGTGACGCCGCCCTGCGCCGGCTGATCCCGGCGGGCAAGCGCGCGGACGGCGTGTCCCTTGGCCAAAGCATCGGCCAGCACAGCGCTGCCGACGAAACCAGTCGCGCCCGTTATGGCCAACACGCTCACAGCAACACCATATGATTGCGGTGAATCACGCAGGAACGCGGCGCATACCCCAGCCGATCGGCCTGATCCTCTGCGCGTTTGCCAGCGATAAGCTGCATTTCGGCGGCGTCATATTCAGCCAGACCCTGCGCCAGCTTCTCGCCCCGTAGGCTCAAGACGCTGACCAGATCGCCGCGGCGGAAGCTGCCCGACACGCCGACCACGCCCGCCGCAAGCAGGCTCGCCCCGCCCTTCAGGGCCTCGGCACAACCCTTGTCGACGCGCAATTCACCAGCCGGGGCCAGCCTCCCGCCAAGCCACGCCTTCCGGGCGCTATCGGCACGAACCGGCAGGAACAGCGTCCCCGTGCCTGCCGCCAAAGCATGGGCAATTGGCGCGTCATGCGTGCCGTTGAGGATCCCCAGCGCAATCCCGGCGCGCGTCGCGATCTGTGCCGCTTGCAGCTTCGACACCATGCCGCCTGAACCAAGGCCGGATGACGAAGCCTTGCTCGCCATCGCCATCACGTCTGGCGTCACAGCGTCAACCACCGGGATCAGCGCCGCGCCGTCTTCGCGCGGGTCGCGATCATACAGGCCGTCAACGTCCGAGAGCAGCAGCACCAGATCGGCATTCGCCGCCTGCGCCATCCGCGCCGCCAGCCGGTCGTTATCGCCGAAGCGGATTTCCTCGGTGGCGACAGAATCGTTCTCGTTGATCACAGGGATCACGCCCGCCTCCAGCAGCCGGTCAAGCGTAGCGGACGCATTGAGATAGCGCCGCCGGTCTTCCAAATCGCCCAGCGTCAGCAGCATTTGGGCGGCGGTGATGCCCTCACCAGCCAGCGCCCGCGACCAAAGATCCGCCAGCCCAATCTGCCCGACGGCCGCTGCCGCCTGCGCATCGGCAAGGCTGCCGCGGCCGCCCTTCGCCAGCCCTAACCGAGCCGCACCCAGCGCAATCGCGCCGGAACTGACCACAATCACCTGCGCGCCATCGCGGCGCAGAGCAGCAAGATCGCCCGCCATCCGCACCAGCCAGCTTTCGCGCGCCTGCCCGTTGCCGACCAGCAACGCTGATCCGATCTTGACCACAATCCGCCGCGCGGTGGTGATGTCAGCCAGCCTCGTCAACATGGGCGTGTCAGCATCGCACGGATTACAGCGGCGACCAGTCGCTGGCGTCTTCCTCGTTTTCGACTTCGACCGTCTTGGTTTCGGTCGAGGTGCGATCGGGGAGATAGGCCAGCACGGCGTCCAGCAATTCGGGAATGCCCGCGCCGGTTGCGCCGGACACGGCAAAAACCTTGTCCGCGCCGGCGTTCAGCAGTTCTTCGCGGAACACTTCGATCAGTTCGGCGTCTGCCAGATCGAGCTTGTTCAGCACCACCAGCCGCGCCTTGTCTTCAAGGCCCGCACCATAAGCGGCCAGCTCGTCCTCGACGATGCGCATCGCCTCGGCCGGATCGGCGTCCTCGGTGCCCGTGATGTCGATCAGATGAATCAGCACCCGGCAACGTTCGATATGGCCGAGGAAGCGGTCACCGATCCCGGCGCCCTCTGCCGCGCCCTCGATCAGGCCCGGAATATCGGCGAGCACGAATTCGCGGCCCTTGTGGCGCACCACACCAAGCTTCGGCACCAGCGTGGTGAAAGCGTAATGGCCGACCTTGGCCTGCGCGTTTGAAACCGCGTTGATGAAGGTCGATTTGCCTGCGTTGGGCAGCCCGACAAGGCCCACGTCCGCGAGCAGCTTCAGCCGCAGCCACACCCACGCTTCCTCGCCCGGCAAGCCCGGCTGGTGCTGGCGCGGAGCGCGGTTGGTGGAAGTCTTGTAACTGGCATTGCCGCGCCCACCCATCCCGCCTTCAAGAAACGTGATGCGCTGGCCGACCATGGTGAAGTCGGCGAGCACATCTTCCTTGTCTTCGGACAAGATCTGCGTGCCGACCGGCACCTTGATGACGAGCGGTTTGGCAGACGCGCCGGTGCGATCCTTGCCCATGCCGTGCCCGCCGCGCGGCGCCTTGAAGTGCTGCGAATAGCGGAAGTCGATCAGCGTATTGAGACCGGCGACAGCTTCGAACACGATGTCGCCGCCGTTGCCCCCGTTGCCGCCGTCAGGGCCGCCGTATTCGACGTACATCTCACGCCGGAAAGAGACGGCCCCGGGGCCGCCTCCGCCGGACTTCACATAGATCTTGGCTTGGTCGAGAAAATGCATGGCGCGCGCATAGGCAATTTTTGCTGCGAATGCGAGGGCTACTATCTCCCCTGCCTTCGGGAACGGGCCGGGGTGAGGGTGCGAGGCTGGTGGTGTGATCAACACCAACCTCGAACACCCATCCCCCAACCCCTTCCCCATGGGGAAGGGGAGCCAGAGTTTAGAACCGCGCTTCCACGCCCACCACAGCGCTGCGTCCCGGCGAAACGAAGCTGAACACTTGTTCGTAGCGCTTATCGAGCAGGTTTTCGGCCCGCGCAAAGGCGTTGATGCCATCCGTCAGCTTCACGCGTGCATTGAGATTGACGAGGGTGTAATCGTCAAGCTGCCCCCGCACCGGGCGGAAGCTGGGATCGGTGAAGGCATCGTCCAGCGCCGCGCCATTGTGGCGCACCACCAGCGTGGCCGATGCTGCATCGCCCGGCGCGGTCCAGGTCAGCGCGGCGCTGGCGATATGTTCGGGGCGGCGCACCTCCTCGATCCCGTTTTCCTCGGCATCAAGGTAGCTGTAGGCCGCATCGAGGCTCCAGTGCTCGGCCAGCCGGGCATTCAGCGACACTTCGATCCCACGCTGCTGGCTGATCGTAGTGCGGTTGGCGGGGGTGGCGATGAAGGTTGGCGGCGGGAAGGTGGTGAATATCTCGCCCTCCAACTGGCTGTCGAAATATGTGACCGATACCCGCGCAGCCTCGCCCAAGTCCTGATCCACGCCCACTTCCCAGCCGGTCGACTTTTCGGGCCCCAGCGCCTCGTTGCCGATGAAGCGGCCATCGACAAAGCCGAACAGCTCGAAAAAGCCGGGGTTCTTGACGCCGCTGCCTGCTGCCGCGCGCACGCGAGTGGTGGCGGTAATGCGATACCCTGCGCCGAGGCGGAAGGTGGTCGCGTCGCGGAAACGGTCATTGATGTCGTGGCGGATCGCTGCCGACAGGTCGAATGCCTCCCCCGCGTAACGGTATTCGCCCACGAAGCCGGTCTGCTCGATTGCGCGCCGCCCGGTGAACCCACCGCTGGCGGCCAGCGCGTTGCGGAAGCTCTCGCGCTCCCAATCGGCGGCGAAGGTCAGGTTGTGTTCTTCCGCCAGCTTGAACGCGGTGACATACGACGCCTTGAGCCGGTCGCCTTCGCTGGCCGAGGTCAGGCCGAAGGGACTGTCCGTCTCTCGGTCGACTTCGGCGACCTGAGCGGACAGATCATGCGTCCAGCGCCCCTCCAGCACCTCGGCCCGCGCGCCGACGAGGGCGTAAACCGCCTCGTTGGTGAAGGCCACGCCGGGGCTGTCGATGGTGAAGCCGAAGGTCGGGCTGTTGCGGTTGAAGTCGCTATCGTTGGTCTTGCCCTCGGTGCGGATGAAACGGGCGGCGGCGCGCAGGGCGAGGCCGTCCGTCACCTCGGCGTTACCCTTGCCCGACAGCGTGTAGCTATCGCGCCCGATGTCGCGCGTGCCGTTCCGGGCGTTGGGCTGGCCATCGGTGCTGACCACGACAGCAGAGATCGCCGCATCCCAGCTATCGCCTGCCGCGCCGTAACGCAGCGCGCCGTTGATGGTGTTATCGGTGCCGCTTTCAATCCGCGCGGCAAAGCCGGGGACAGCGCGCCCGCTGGCGCTTTCATAGGCGACCACGCCGCCGATCGCGTCCGGGCCATAGAGCGCAGACTGCGGCCCGCGCAGGACTTCGACGCGCGCGCCGACTTCGGTTTGCAGGGTGCCAATATCGAACTCGCCAGCGAAGGGATCGGAAACCTCGATCCCGTCGACCAGCACGAGCACATGATTGGCTTCTGAGCCGCGCAGGCGGATCTGGGTCTGGCCTGCGATACCTGCGACCGCGACGCCGGGAACATCGCGCAGGATGTCGGCGATGTCGCGGGTCTGGCGCTGTTCCAGCTGTTCAGCGGTGATGACCAGCGCCGAGCCGGTGAATTCGGATAGAGGAACCAATGGCAAGCGGCTTGCCGAAACAAGGATAGGTTCGGGCGCCATGCGCTCCCCCATTGGATCCCCTTCGTCGAAGTTAGGTTCTTCCGAGGTATCCTGCGCCGCCACAGGCACAGCCCACACCAGCGCCGCCCCAGCGACGCTGCCCAGTAATTTCAGATTTTTCACGGATTCCTCCCGTCATCAGCAACATGGTGGCCGCAAGGGTTTCGATCCCTCACAGCCCAGCGATGTCGCTCACAACAGAAGTGTTTATCCGCGCCTGACCAATCCCTGAGCCAAGCAAAGAGCGACACGCCCCGGTCGGTCTCCTGGCTCACGGATCAACGCATCCGGTGCTCACCTTCCCAGAGCGTCGCCGCTCCAGTGGCTGCCCCCTTTCGCAAGAGAGCGCGCTACCTGATACTCACCGCTTACAGTTGCAGGGACAGCTGCGGAATCAAACCGCATTCCCGTTACCTTGGCGCATCTTGTTTTTAGGCGCTCGCCTCCGCGAGCGCAATATCCTCGCTGACGCTGGCTGCGCCTACGTCGCTGCGGGCGCGCGGTCGCGCCTTATGGCCCGAAAGCCAAGCAGCCCGGATGGGCCGCGACCGGCAGCTGAAGGCGAAAACTGGTGGAGCCGAGGGGGATCGAACCCCTGACCTCGTCATTGCGAACGACGCGCTCTCCCATCTGAGCTACGGCCCCGTTCCAGGTTTTCGCGTCCGCCAATCCCCGTAAGGGGGCAGACAATTGCGGGCATTAGCGGGAAGAAAATCCCCGTGCAACGGCGTTTTTGTCCGTCGCGGGCCGGCTGACTACTTGCCCTTAACACCGCCGCTGGCGGGGGGCATCGGCTGCACTACCGGCTGGGAAGTTACCCCTTCGGTGACAGGAATGACCGGCACCGGCAGACCGGTGACAGGGTCGATCACGGTCTGCACTGCGCCCACAGCCGGTTCGGGCGCCAGCCCTGCGCGGTGCTGCTGCACCGCCAACCAGCCGGGCTGCGAGGAGCCATACATCGCGCCCCATTTCGCATCCCACTCCGCCGAAACGCGCTGATAGGCTTCGTATTCATCGTAGAACTGTTCGAACGGCACCATCAGCCCGTCAAAATTGCCCTGCGCAAAGGCGAGCGGATCGGTTTGCGGGGCGGCCAGCGCGCGGTTCGACATGTCGAGCGCGGCGCGGCAAAATCCGGCGCGTGCGGCAGGTTCGGCAAAGAAGTTATAGACCTGCGTCGTGTAGCCATCGCGCGCGATGATGGCATCGCGGCGGACGCGGAAGCGGCTGGTGTAGCTCTTCTCGAGCCGGTCGTTGACCGCCTTCAGCCTCGTGACGTTCGTCGTCAGGAAGGCGCGGTAGCCTTGCAGGATCGGGTCGTATTCGGGCGCAAGGCAATTAAGCGCCGCCACATTCCATGCCGATCGCAGGTTCCAGATCAACTGATCGCCCGACAGGTTGGAATTGACCGTCAAGCGGCGTCCGTCAGGGCCGCGTGCTGGCAGATCCATGACGTAATGCGCGCCGCCGGGCGGCAGCGGGCGATAAGGCACGGCTTCGACCAATACGGCCGGCGGGGGCGGGGGAGGCGGCGGCGGCGGCGCAGGCGTGGCGCAGCCGGCAAGCAGCGCTCCGCCAACGCCCAGCGCCGTGATGGCAAGGCCGATGGGCCGGCGCGGGGCGCTGCGATTATAGGGGGAAGGTGTCTGCGTTGCCGCGGTCATCGAATGTCTCTCTCTCGTGCTGCGGGCTGTGCAGCGTTCCGTGGCAAATTGCGCTTCAGCAGCTTGCTCGAGCATGAAGCCGGCGCGATAGCCGCGCCGACCGACAAAGCAAATGCCCGGAACCTTTGTAAAGGTCCCGGGCATCAGACATTTCAACATTCATGCGCCAGACCGTTGGCTGGCAGCGGCGCAGGATTACTCCCGGTTGCCGAGGAAGCTGAGCAGGAACTGGAACATGTTGATGAAGTCCAGATAGAGGCTCAACGCGCCAAGGATCACGGCCTTGCCGGCAAACTGCGTGCCGCGCAGATATTCGTACTCGTTCTTCAGGCGCTGCGTGTCATAAGCGGTCAGGCCGGCGAAGATCAGGACGCCGATGAAGCTGATCGCGTAGTGGAACGCGGGCGACTTCAGCCAGATGTTGAGCAGCGATGCGACGATCAGGCCGATCACGCCCATGATCAGGAAGCTGCCCATGCCGGACAGGTTCTTCTTGGTGGTGTAGCCGTATAGCGACAGGCCGGCGAAGGCCGCCGCCGTGGCGAAGAAGGTCGTCGCGATCGAACCGCCGGTGTAAACCAGGAAGATCGACGAGAGCGACAGGCCCATCAGTGTGGCAAAGCCCCAGAACATCAGCTGGAGCGTGCCAGTGCTGAAGCGGTTGGCACCAAAGCTCATCGCGAAGACGATAGCCATCGGCGACAGCGCGACGATCCAGCGCAGGATGCCGCCGGTGAAGATCGTTTCAGCCACACCGCTGGTGAAGGCCAGCAGCGCGACGATCCCGGTCAGCAGGATGCCAGACGTCATGTAGTTGTAGATCGAGAGCATGTGCGAACGCAGGCCCTCGTCATAGCTCACGCGGCCGGCGACATCGCCCCCGGCGCGGGGTACAGAGCCCAGCCGCTGCGCATCGCGCGAGGTGTCTTTCCAGTCAGCCATTGTGAAACCCTTAGCCTTTCCGTGTCGGAGCGCGAAACGCCGCGCTCTCCAATGACGCGAATATCGGTGTTTCGGCGCAGCTTTTCAAGCGAAACCGGATTGCAAAGCGCGCACGTCGTTCAGCTTAACACTTATTAATGTTAACTGCCCTTGGATAGCGCCGCACCCTTGTCGCGCGTGGCGCGCAAGGTTTCGCCCAGCAGACGGCGCAGCGCCGCGTTTTCATCCAGCACATTCAGCCCTTCGCGGGTCATGCCGCCGGGGCTGGCCACGCGGTCAGCAAGGGTGGCGGGGCCAACATCTGACGCAGCAGCCAAGGCCGCAGCGCCTTCTACCGTGGCGAGCGCGAGGCTGGCCGCAGTCCCTTCGTCAAGCCCGAGATCGACCGCCGCACCCGCCAGCGCATCGATAAAGCGATAGACAAAGCCCGGCCCCGATCCGGCGAGCGCGGTGACCAGATCGAACTGCATCTCGTCATCCAGCCACACCGCACTGCCGAGCGCACCGAACAGAGCCAACGCTGTGACGCGGCCTTCCGGCCCCAGCCCGCACTCAGCCAGAATGACCGGCGATTTGTTGATCCGCGCAGCGAGGTTCGGCATCACCCGCACGTGTGCGGCGGCTGCCGGGAAGGCGGCGGCCAATTGCTCCAGCGTGATCCCGGCGAGCAGCGAATAGACCGCCCTGCCCGCTGTCAGTCCCTGCAATCCCGGGCCGAGCGCGCCAAGCTGCTGCGGTTTGAAGCCGATCAGAACCGCATCATGCCCCGCGCCCGAAGCCTCATCCGCGCTGCGATAAAGCGCCACGCCTGCGGGCGCTTCGGGCAATCCGGGGTCGAGCACTGCAAACCGCAACGGGTCCTCGCCGGCTGCCAGCCACCCGGCGAGCATCGCTCCGCCCATATTGCCGCAGCCGATGATGAGGAGGCGTGTGGTCATGTCGCTGGCCCGCGCCCTCAGGCTTCGCCTGCGGCGTCGACCATCGCCGCCTCCAGCGCGTCGCGGGGGCTTTTGCCGCCCCACAGCACGAACTGGAAGGCAGGGTAAAAGCGATCGCATTCGTCGATCGCGCTTTCCACCAGCGCCTGCGCCATATCAAGGCTGAGCCGCCCGTGATCGCCGAGCAAGGCGCCGTGGCGATACAGCAGCACGTCGCCATTCGACCAGATGTCGAAATGCCCCAGCCACATCTGTTCGTTAACCAGGCAGAGCAATTCGTAGGCGGCCGCACGCTTGTCCTCGAGCACGCGGATGTCGGGCAGGCACAGGAACTGGAGCACGCCGTCTTCGGCCCGCCAGATCGCGCGCAGCTGGTAATTGGCCCAGCTGCCCTGCACTTCGCCGGTCATTTCGTCATCGGACACCATTTCACACGGCCAGCCGCGCGCGTTGAACAGGCTGGCGAGCATCTCGACGGGGGCCGCATCGTCCTCGGCGGAATAGTCCATGTCTTGCACTTTCATGGCCGGGCTTTCGGGGCGGGAGGGGTCTGGAGCACCATTGGGGCAGGGATGGACGCGAAGCGGGCCGGTTGGCAATCACCCATGTCAGGGTGGCTGGGGAGAACCGGACAGACCTGTGCAAAGCCTGTGCAAAGAAACCCGGGGATCAATCCACAGCGCTACTTAAGTGGCTGAACAGCCTCACCTTCGTCGCTGAGCCACAGGAAGCTGTCGAGCCCCTTGGCCTTCAACTCGCGGACCAGTGCTTCGGCTTTGTCGCGGCTGGCGACCGGGCCGACGATGAGGCGGTTGGTCGCACCCCAGCGCGCGGTATGCGGCTTAAGATTGGCGAGCGGCTTGCCGCCTTCCTTGGCTATCCGCCGCCAGTCGAACGCCAGCGCGTCGATCTTCTTCCCGGTGGCGACCTGCACCCAGACCCTGCTGGGGTGAACGGGTTTGGGCGGTTCCTTGGGCTTCGGCTTTTCGGCGGGCTTGGCCACGGGAGGCGGAGGCGGGGGGTCACGCCTGATCGTGATTCGCGAGATATCGACCGCGTCGCCCGAAACCCGCGCATCTGGCAGCGGCGCACCGAGATCCGCAAAGGCGTCAGCGACGCGGAGCGGAACGACAACAGGTGCGGGTGCCGGTGCCGGTTCCGGTTCCGGTTCCGGTTCCGGTTCCGGTGCGGGTGCGGGTGCGGGTGCGGCAGTCATGACAGCGACCGGTGTGACTGTCGCCACGCGCGCCGGCTCAGGGGTTGGCACGGGCTCAGGTGCCGATGTCGGGGCGCGTGTCGGCGCGGGTAGTGGCGTTGGCGCAGAACCGATGGTGGAGGCTGCGACCTTCTCGGAATAGACGGTCGTAACCGGCGCCAGGGTGGTCACAGAAGCAGGAACGGGTGCAGGCAAACGCGCCGAAGGGGCATCCAGCGGCGGCCCTGACGGCGCAAGGCGGCTGTCCGCGCGCTCCTCTGCCGTAAAGCGGGCAAGGCGCGGATCATCGCGCCCGATATCCGCCGCCCGCGGGAATATGCCAAGGTTCGCCGCCGCCGCCTGCTGCGGCCTGGTCAAGCGCGGCATATAGCTGAGATAGGGCACCAGCCGCGTCGCCAGATCGCGCGGCATCACCTGTTCGACGATTGCCGCAGCGCGGTCAGCGTCGCCGATGATCGCAAGGCCGAACGCCCGCGACCGCTGCGCCGCCATATCGCGCCGGTCCAGCAGTGGGCGCAAGGTATCTTCAAACCGGGCGCGGTTACCTGCGATGGCGAAACTAATCGCCAGCCGCCGGCGCGCCTCGTCATTGCCGGGGTCGAGTTCGAGCGCACGGGTGTAGGCTGCCTGCGCCGCAGGATGCTCACCCACCAGATCAAGCGTCAGGGCGCGATCGGCTTGCACAGCGCGCTCATCCACTCCGGCGGCCAGCGCGCGGTCGAATTGCAACAGCGCCTCTCCCGCACGGCCTGCACGCAGATAGACCCCGCCCAGCCCGGATGCGACCGCAGGATGGCCCGGATCAACTTCAGCAGCACGCCCGAAAAAACCGACCGCCGCCTCCAGATCATCCACCCCCAGCGCCGCCTGCCCGGCTTCGACAAGCGCATCACGATCGCGCGGCGCCTTGGCCAGAGCGATCAGCGCGCGGTTCAGCCGCTGGACTTCATCAGAAGGAAGCGCCTGCACCACCGGGCGCGCCACCACGTCTTGCGCCTGCGCCGCCCCCAAAGGAAGCAGCGCAGCGCAAAGCGCCAGAGTGGACAGAGCTGAAAGGCGCGACACCATCATGCAGGCCTTAGCAAGCCGCGCGCCGCGCGCCAGCGGCGCTGCGACATGACGCGGCAGGCGTGCGCTTACTGGTTGTTCTGACGGCCAAGGAAGCGCGGAATGCTGAGTGCCGGGCTGTCGTCGCCGTCATCATCTTCCTCGTCATCGCGGGTCGTGCTGCGCGACAGATTGGCCATGCGTTCGAACAGCGTGCTGCCCCCGCCCGCTACCCCGCCAGCTGCGCCGCCTTCGTTGCCGCCGCCCAATAACGAACGTCGCCGACCGCCGCCAAGCTTTGCTTCGACCGGGCGATCTTCCTCCGCCAGCCTATCTGCGCTGGACAGTAGATCATCCTGCTCAGGTTCTTCCGCTTCGCTGTAAGACGTATAGTCATTGCCGAGTTCGAGCGGCTCCTCGCCTTCGCCCTCGCTGGCACCGCGCAGTCCGGCGAGCGGATCGACAATACTGTCGACATCCTCGGCATATTCTTCGCCGTAACCGTCACCGGCCTGCATCCCGGTCAGCTCGAAGGGCGCAGCGGGGGGATAATCGGCGCCCGCTTCCTCTTCATCCTCTGCGGCGAGATCGAGCGGTTCGTCGTCATAATCGGCTGCCGAGACGACAGGGGCAGGATCAGTCAGATTGAAGACCGGCGCAGCCGAGGGGGCCGATGGGGGTGCGGTCTCTTCCTCCGAGGGAAGAGCGCTCATGCCTTCGTCGTCGGACAGTTCAAGCACCGGGCGCTTGGGCGCGCGCGACTGGCCGAGCGATACCGGCTGCGAACGTTCCGACTGGCCGATGGCGGTTTGCTCGATGCCGGTTGCGACCACCGAAACGCGGATCTTACCCTTAAGGTCAGGGTTGAACGCGCTACCCCAGATGATGTTGGCGTCTTCATCCACCAGTTCGCGGATGTGGTTAGCGGCTTCGTCGACTTCGAGCAGGCGCATATCTTCGCCGCCGATGATCGAGATGATCACGCCCTTCGCGCCCGCCATGCTGACACCGTCAAGCAGCGGGTTGGCAATCGCCTGTTCGGCCGCTTCGAGCGCGCGGTTTTCACCTTCGCCCTCGCCTGTGCCCATCATCGCCTTGCCCATTTCGCTCATAACGGAGCGCACGTCGGCAAAGTCGAGGTTGATAAGACCCGGCATAACCATCAGATCGGTGATCGAACGCACACCCTGCTGCAACACTTCGTCGGCCAGCTGGAACGCTTCCTTGAAGGTGGTTTCCGCCTTGGCGACTAGGAACAGGTTCTGGTTGGGAATGACGATCAGAGTATCGACGTGGTCCTGAAGCTCCTCGATCCCGGCTTCGGCGGCGCGCATCCGGCGCGTGCCTTCGAACAGGAACGGCTTGGTCACCACGCCCACGGTCAACACGCCCATGCGGCGTGCGATTTCAGCAATTACAGGCGCGGCACCGGTTCCGGTGCCTCCGCCCATGCCTGCCGCGATGAAGCACATGTTGACGCCTTCAAGCGCCCGCTCGACCTCGGCCACGGTTTCTTCAGCCGCAGCTTTGCCCACTTCGGGCCGCGCGCCTGCGCCAAGGCCGCCAGTGATATCGGGGCCAAGCTGGATGCGCCGTTCCGCGGGAGACGTACTCAATGCCTGCGCATCGGTGTTGGCGACGATAAATTCGACGCCTTCGATTTCGGCCGCAATCATGTTGGCGATCGCGTTTCCGCCGGCCCCGCCAACCCCGATAACGGTAATGCGAGGACGCAGGTCGTCGGTCGCAGCGGGTCCGATATTGATGCTCATCAGCTGGTCCTCCAGGCGCGGGGGCAATATATTTTCACACTAGTTCCCCACCAGTTAACGTCTGTGACATAATCATCGCCGACATTTGATAGCGGCGACACCCTTATCCACAGCATCGGGCCGGTTTTGCCGGCGGCAGCCAAGGAAAGTGCTGCTGCTGCCGATCAGAAATACTCCTTGAGCGCACGCATCAGCCGCATCGGCAATGCCATCATCCCGCTTTCGTGCGCAAAGGCCTTGTAAACACTGCCCCGGCCCGCGCCCACCGCGCGGATATCGACCGGGTCATCGGCGGCATAAAGACACAGCCCTGCCAGCGTCGCAAAGCCCGGCGCATGGTGCGCTTCGGGCATTCCGGTGAGCTGGGGTGGCCGCCCGAGCCGCACCGGCTGGCCAAGCGCACCCTGCATGAAATCGGCCATACCGGCAAGCTCGGCCCCGCCGCCTGTCAGCACGACCTGCCCCGCCCGGCTCCCTGCAAAGCCCATCGACTTGAGCGCCTTGCCGATCTCTCCGGTCAGCACGGCAAGCTGCTGCGTCACGACCGCGATCAGTTCGGCCCGCACGATACGGTTCTTGTCATCGGCCCCGCGCGCCAGCGGGCCTCCGGACGATCCGGCCTCGGCGCCTTCGCTCCCCAATTCCGAGGGGCCGCTGACCGGGATTAGCTCGCGGTGATCGGCAGGGCTGGCGATGGCCGATCCGGCGACGCATTTCAGCCGTTCGGCCTGACTGCGGCGTATGCCAAAGCTGCTGGCAATCGCATCGGTGATCGATCCCGAACCCATCGGCACGGCGTGCAGCCCCAGCAACATTCCGCCTGCAAACACCGCAACATTGGTGATGTCCGCGCCGATTTCCACCAAGGCAACACCCAGTTCGCGTTCTTCGGGTGACAGGCAGGCATGCCCGGCGGCGAGCGGGGCTGCGACCATGCCCTCCACCTCCAGATGCGCGTTCTGCACCGCTTCCGTCAGGTTCCTGATCGGCCCGCCGTCGGCCAGCATCACGTGAATATCCACGCCAAGCCGTTCGGCATGCAGCCCGCGCGGATTGGCAACACCGTGCGCGCCGTCCAGCGTGTAATGGGCTGGCTGGGCGTGCAGCACCTTGCGGCCATCGGGCTGGATCATGCCCTGGGCTTCGATCAGCAGCTGTTCGACATCCTCATCCTCGATCCGCCGCCCGCCGATTTCGATATCGACCGAAACGACATGACTGGCCAACCCTGCCCCGGCACAGGCGACCCAAACGCTTCTGACGGGAGTGCCAGCACTTTTTTCGGCGCGTTCAACAGCGTCGCGGATCGCATGGCTGGCAGTCGCCATATCGGTGACATAGCCGCGCTTGACCCCGGCGCTGGCGCGGTGGCCGCTGCCCAGCACCTGCAAATCGCCGCTTTCGGTCTCACCCATGATCATGGCCGAGATGCGGAACGATCCGATGTTCACCGCCGCATAGGTGCGGGCGAGACGGCGGGGTGGGGCAGCGCGAACTGGCGGGTTGGCGGCCATCAGGTCGGCTCCCCATCTTCGCCAGCGGCGACGATCTTGGGCTTTCCGGCGACATCGGGCAACCGCATGTAAAGCCGCGGCGGCGTGCGCATGTCGAAGGCCAGCACCTTGCCGCCCAGCAGGCGGTTCTTGCCGTCCAGCCGCGCGAATTTGACCAGCGCGGTTGCCGCTTCAACTTCGCCTTCGGGCAGCGCGAGCAATTGTCCGGTCTTGAATGTCAGGTTCCAGCGGCGGTTGCCGACCCATTCTGCCGCATCCACCCGCGGGCTGAGCGCAGGGGCAGAGGCCAGCAACGCCTCAAGCGCGCGGGCCTGCTTTCCCGCGCCCGGTCCGGCCAGCCGCAGCATCCCCTTCGATTTGTCGGCAGCGACCGGTTCCAGTTCGACGCCGGTCGCATCGATCAGCACGAGCCGGTCGGCCTTTTCCAGAACCGCGTGGGGCGTGCGTTCGACAATGTCGACGGCCAGCGTGTGCGGCAGCTGGATCGAAACCCGCGCATCCTTGACCCACGGCAAAGCCTGCAATTCCGCGCGCAGCTTGGCGATATCGACGTCGGGCATCGGCTGATTGCGAATGGCAAGCGCGCGGGCATAGACCTGCTGTTCGTCCATCTGCGCTGTGCCAGTGACGCGCACATTTCGCACTTCGAACCCGGCATCAGCGGCAATCCGCGCCACCTGCGCCTGCGCCAAGGCCGGCACACCGGCAAGGCTGGCAATGACAAAAGCAATCGCGACCCCGCCGCCGATAATCATGGCGAGCCATATGCGGCTCCATTGTTCTTCCGTGAAGGGCAGCACGCCCATCGCGGCGTCCATGAAGCCGCTGGCCGATCCGCGCGCCTTACGGGCGGTTACAGCGCGGCTCTGAGCCTTGGCAACGCGGCGCACGCCGCCAGTGCCATTACGCCTGATCTGCTGTGCCACTGCTGCCTCCCTTCTGCTTCAGGCTGTGGACCCGTAAAGCTTCTGCCACCAGCATTTCAACCAGATCAGCATAGGAAATGCCGCAATGCGCCGCCTGTTCGGGCACGAGGCTCAAGGGCGTCATGCCCGGCTGGGTATTGGTTTCGAGCACGAACAGCCCGTCCTCGCCTGCTTCCTCGTCCCAGCGGAAATCGGTGCGGCTGGTGCCGTGGCAGCCCAAGACCTGATGCGCCTTGACGGCATAGGCTTCGCAAAGGGCTGTGATTGCTTGCGGCAGCTTGGCGGGGAAGATGTGTTCCGTCCGCCCGGCGGTATATTTGTTCTCGTAATCGTAGAAGCCGTTTGCAACCACCAATTCGGTGACGCCGAGCGCGCGGGGGCCATCGGGGCCATCGAGCACAGCGGCGGTGAGTTCGCGGCCCTTGATGAAGGGTTCAGCGAGCAGTTCGGCGAATTCCTGCCAGGGGCCGCGTGCATCCGGGCTGATCGGGTTGCCCACATTGCTGTCTGCGGTGACGATGGCGACACCGACGGAGGAACCTTCGTTGACCGGCTTCAACACATAGGGGCGCGGCAGGGGGTCGCGCTGGTAAAGCTCCTCACGCGTGACGATCCGCCCGCCCGGCATGGGGATGCCATGGGGCACCAGCGCCTGCTTGGTCAGTTGCTTGTCGATCGCGATCACCGATGTGGCGAGGCCCGAATGGGTATAGGGCAGCCCCATAAGGTCGAGCATCCCCTGCACCGTGCCATCTTCCCCCGGCACGCCGTGGAGCGCGTTGAACACCACATCGGGCTTCGCTTCCGCCAGCCGCAACGCGACATCGCGGCCCATATCGATGCGGGTGACGCGGTGGCCCTTGCTCTCCAGCGCATCGGCGACGCCCGCTCCGCTCGACAGCGAGACGGGGCGTTCATTCGCCCAGCCGCCCATCAGGACGGCAACGTGGAGGGGTTTGTCGAAAGTCACGGACGTCCTACTCGCTGGATTTCCCATTCGAGGCTGACGCCGGAATGGGCATAGACCTTGTCGCGCACCAGCTCGCCCAATCCTTCGATGTCGGCGCTGGTGGCGGTGCCGGTGTTGATGAGGAAATTGGTGTGCTTCTCGCTGACCTGCGCCCCGCCCAGCGCAAGGCCGCGGCAACCGGCCGCGTCAACCAAGGCCCAAGCCTTGTGGCCATCCGGGTTCTTGAAGGTCGATCCGCCGGTTTTCGTGCGCAAGGGTTGGCTGGCTTCACGCGCCGCGGCGATCCGTTCCATTTCCGCGCCGATCTCTTTGGGGTCACCCGGATGCCCCCGGAGCCGTGCTGATACCACAATCGCCCCATCCGGCAGCCCGGAATGGCGATAGGAGTAATCCAGTTCCGCGGCGTTCAGCGTGATGAAGCTGCCGTCGTGCAGGATCACCGCGCAATCGATCAGCACATCGGCGACTTCGCGCCCGTAGGCACCGCCGTTCATCCGCACGAAGCCGCCGACGGTGCCGGGGATGCCGCGCAGAAACTCCAGTCCCGCAATGCCAAGGTCACGCGCGGTGGAGGCAACCAGAATGCCGCTCGCCCCGCCGCCGCAGGTGAGTTCCATTTCACCGCTGTGCTTCACGCCCGCGAACGCCTTGCCCAGCCGCACCACCACGCCGGGAACACCGCCATCGCGCACGATCATGTTGGAACCGAGGCCCAGCGCCATCACCGGGATCTGCCCGTCCAACCGTTCGAGGAAAACCTTGAGATCGTCCATGTCGGCCGGTTCGAACAGCCAGTCGGCAGGTCCGCCGGTCTTGAACCAGGTGTAGGGCGCAAGCGGCGCCTTGCAGGTCAGCTTGCCGCGAATGCCATCCAGCGGGATGGGCGATGCGACCGCCCCTTCGACAGCGCAGGTCGGGGCCGATCCGTCGTCATAGATGAAGGTATCGCCCGCCTGATTCATGCCGCACCGCCCCGTTTAGCGGTTATGGCCGGCGCAAGGCCCGCCGCCCAGCGCGTGATATCGCCCGCGCCAAGGCAAACCACGAAATCACCCGGAGCAATCTCGCCCGCCAGCACGTCGGCCAGCGCATCGGCGCCCGCGATTTCGCGCGCGGCCCGGTGTCCGCGCGCTTTGATGCCCGCCACCAGCGCGGCATGATCGACGCCGGGGATCGGCTCCTCGCCCGCCGGATAGACCGGGGCGACATAGGCGATATCCGCATCGTCGAAGCAGGACTGGAAGTCGTTCATCAGGTCATTGAGGCGCGAATAGCGGTGTGGCTGGGCCACTGCGATCACGCGCGCGCCCTTGGTCCCCGCGACCGCTTCGCGCGCGGCTGAAAGGACGGCGCGGATTTCGACCGGGTGGTGCGCGTAATCATCGATCACCGTCACCGCGCCGCCGTCAACCGCAACGCTGCCCACCTTGGTGAACCGCCGCCGCACGCCGCCAAAGCGGGCAAATCCGGTGCGGATCACTTCGTCCGAGCAGCCCATTTCTATCGCCACCGCAATCGCGGCGAGCGCGTTCTGGACGTTGTGGCGGCCCGGCATAGGCAGATGCACGCCTTCGATCCGGCGATCTTCAAGTCCGCGCTGATGCACGATCACATCGAAGGTGTTACCGCCATCTTCGCTACGGACATTAACCCCGCAGATGTCGGCCTGAAGCGAGAAGCCGTAAGTCACCACCTTGCGATCCCGCACATCGCCGATCACGGCCTGCACGACGGGGTGATCCACGCACAGCACCGCCGCGCCATAAAATGGCACGTTGTGGATGAACTCCACAAAGGCGCGCTTCACCCCGTCAAAATCGCCATAGTGATCAAGATGTTCGGGATCGATATTGGTGACCACCGCGATGGTGCCATCAAGGCGCAGGAAGCTGCCGTCGCTTTCGTCCGCTTCGACCACCATCCAGTCGCTATCGCCAAGGCGCGCGTTGGAGCCGTATTGTTCGATGATCCCGCCGTTGATGACCGTGGGATCGATCCCGCCTGCATCCAGCAACGTGGCGATCATGCTGGTCGTGGTGGTCTTGCCATGCGTGCCCGCCACCGCGACGGTGGATTTCAGGCGCATCAATTCGGCCAGCATTTCGGCACGGCGAACCACGGGGATGCGCGCTTCCAAAGCGGCGGCGACTTCGGGGTTGGTGCGCCGCACGGCGGTGGAGGTGACGACCACCGCCACGCCATCGACGTTTTCACGCACATGGCCGACATGCACCGTAATGCCGCGCGCGCGGAGCCGCTCGACACTCGGCCCTTCGGCAAGATCGCTGCCTTGTACCTTGTAGCCGAGGTTGTGCATCACTTCGGCGATGCCCGACATCCCGATCCCGCCGATGCCGACGAAGTGGATGGTGCCGATATCTGTGCCGACGCCCTTCATTGGTCTGTCTGGTCCTTCGCTGCCTTGCGCGGCGCTGTTTGTGGCCGGACCGTCGCTTGCGCGGCGCGGGGCGCAGCCTCGCCCACGCGGATCACGTCCATCAGATCAATCCCGCTCATGCTTTCCACCAGATCGGCCAGATCCTGCGCCGCATCGGGTCGCCCGCAATTGAAGGCGCAGTGTGCGGCTTTGGACAGGCCCTGCGGGTTCATCGCCATCGCCTGAATCTGCTTGGCAAGTTCTTTCGGCTGGAATGCTTCCTGCCGGATCATCCGCGCACCGCCCGCCTTCACCATCTCGCGCGTGTTGACCGCCTGATGATCGTCAGTGGCAATCGGCAGCGGGACAAGGATCGCCGGACGGCCCACCGCGGTCAGTTCCGCAATGGTCGAAGCGCCCGCGCGTCCGATGAACAGATGGGCGCCCGCCAGCCGTTCATGCATATCTTCGAAATAGGTGCCGAGTTCCGCGGGAATATCATGCTCGGCATAGCGCCTGCGCACCGCTTCAAGATCTTCGGCGCGGCACTGCTGCGTCACTTGCAGCCGCTGGCGTAGCGCGGGCGGCAGCATGGCGAGGCCATCGGGCACCACGTCGGACAGCACCCGCGCGCCCTGCGATCCGCCCGTCACCAGAATGCGCAGCAGGCTTTCTTCGGTGAAGGCGGGGTAATCCTGTTCGCGCAGAGCCAGAACCTCGGGCCGGACCGGATTGCCCACCAGATGCACCTTGGCTGCGTGCTTGGGATTTAGGCGATCAACGTTTTCATAGGACGTGGCGATGGCGTCCACCCGCCCCGCCAGCAGACGGTTCACGCGGCCCAGCACCGCGTTCTGTTCGTGCACGACGCTTGGCAGTTTGGCCGCCGTCGCAGCGAGCAGCGCGGGCAGCGCGGGGTATCCGCCGAAGCCGACGATCGCGGACGGGGCAAAGCTTTCGAATAGCCGCAGCGCCATCGCCCGGCCTTCCAGCACCGCGCGCAAGCCCGAGGGCCAGCCCAGCGGGTTCTTGCCGAACCGTCCGGCCGGCAGCACATGGGCGGTGAGGAAATCGGGCTTACCCGGAATATTCGCGCCGCGATCATCGGTAATCAGCGCAACGTGATGCCCACGCTGATGCAGCTCGGCTGCCAGCGCAAAGGCCGGGATCAGGTGCCCGCCAGTGCCGCCAGCAGCCAGCACATAGTGGCGCGATGCACCGGAAGGGATAGGACTGGTCATACGCCGTTATCCTTGCGTTCGATCAGATCGCGCAGGCCCGTGCCCTCACGGACGAGGAACGGATTGCGCCGAGTGATCGCCAACAATAGCCCAAGCGTGAAGCACACCGCCAGTGTCGATGACCCGCCATAGGAAATCAGCGGCAGGGTCATCCCCTTGGACGGGAACAGCTTAAGGTTGACGAGGATGTTGATGAAGGCCTGCCCGCCGAACTGCGTGACAAGGCCCGCCGCCGCCAACAGGGCGAACAGGTTGTCCTCCCCCACCAGCCGCAGCAGCGCACGCAGCACCAGCCCGCAATACAGCACCACGATCAGCGCGCAGAGGATCAGCCCGAATTCCTCCCCGATGACCGAGAAAATGTAATCGGTATGCGCTTCGGGCAGATTCATCTTGCGGATGCCGAGCCACAGGCCGGTGCCGGTCCATCCCCCGGCGGTGATGGTGCGCTGGGCCAGATCGACCTGATCGAACGCCGTGCCGCCGCCCAGAAAGCCGTCGATCCGGTGGCGTGCGTTGTCATAGAACATATAGGCCAGCGTCAGGCCGATCACACCTAGGCCGCCCAGCCCCACGATCCGCTGCCACGGCATGCCAGCCAGCAGCACCATCACCAGCCAGATCCCGCCAAACAAAATCGCATCCCCAAGGTTGGGTTGAAGCATCAGCAGGGCTGCAATCAGGCCGAAGAAGGCCGTCACGAAAGCAATCACCGGCATCCCCGGATCGCGCAGGCGCCAGCTGAGGATCCACGCGCAGATAATCGCAAAGCCCGGCTTCAGGAATTCGGACGGCTGGAGGCTCATCCCAACATTGATCCACCGCCGCGCGCCGTTTTTCTCCTCGCCGATAAACGGAACCACAAACAGCAGGGCCAGCATCACCGCGCCCACCAAAATGCCGAGCCGTCGTGCGGAATCACGGCTGAGGAACGACAGACCAATCATTAGCGCCAGACCCATCATCTGGAACACGATGTGGCGCTGGAAGAACATGAAGTCCGGCACCCGTTCGCGCGCAGTCGAAAGCTGGTCGGCGCTGGCTGGCGAGGCTGCGGCGACGGCAACCATGCCAATCACCATCAGCAGCGCGATCAGCCCCAGCAGCACCTTGTCGATTTCGCGCCACCAGATCCGCAGGGTTTCGCGCCAGCCGCGCCCAGCTGGCGCAGGCGGCAGGTAGTTTCCGGCGCTGTGCGCAACAGGGGTGTAGGCCGGAAAGGTCATGGCAGGATGCTCCGGCTGGCGTCATCGTCGCACGTGTCGCAGCCGGTGATCGCGCCGACCATCTGGCGGAAATGCAGCCCACGCTTTTCATAATCGCGGAACTGGTCATACGATGCACAGGCGGGGCTGAGCAGGACGACATCTCCAGGCTGCGCCGCTTCGGCAGCGCGGCGCACGGCTTCGCTGATCAACTCGCAGCGTTCAACCTTGACCTGACCTTCGAGCAGATCGGCGAACATCGGGCCGGCCTCCCCCACGGTATAGGCCGCAGCGACATTGGCGAGGTGATCGGCGCAGGCACCCAGCCCGTCTTCCTTGGGCAGACCACCGATAATCCAGTGGATGCGCGGCGCGCCCGCGTTGATCGCAGGCTCCGGCGGAAACGCGGCGAGCGCCGGGGCAGCGGACGCCGCATTGGTCGCCTTGCTATCGTTGATGTAGATGACCCCGCCGGTTTCGCACACCCGCTCCATCCGGTGCGGCAAACCGCGATAAGATGCGATCCCGGCGGCAATCTGCGCATCGGTCAGGCCAAGCTGGCGGCAGATCGCCACAGCCACCGCAGCGTTCTGGGCATTATGCGGCCCTGCCAGCGACGGCGATCGCCCTTCGGCCAGACCCGCCGCATCCAGATCGGCAGTCTTTACCCGCACCAGCGGCTTGCCCTCTGCCGCCAGCCGGTCCGCAATCGCTGCGGTCGGATCATCCTCTGTGCAGATCAGCGCGGTGCCCTGTGCCTGCATCTGGAACAGGCGCTCCTTGGACGCCGCATAGGCCGCGAAATCCGCATAGCGATCAAGGTGATCGGGGGTGATATTGGTCAGCGCCGCCACATCGCAATCAAGCGTGAAGGTCAGATCGATCTGGAAGCTCGAAAGTTCCAGCACATAGACGCCCCCTTCCGGCAGCGCCGCCTGCCCCAGGATCGGATCGCCGATATTGCCGCCCATCAGGCAAGGCACGCCCGCGGTTTGCAGGATGTGGTGGGTGAGCGCGGTGGTTGTCGATTTGCCGTTGGTGCCGGTGATGCCGACGACCTTGTGCGGCGGCAGATCGGCGCGGGCCTGCGCAAACAGTTCGATATCGCCGATCACCGGCAGGCCATATTGCCACACGTGCGGACCGATGGGGTGGGAGTTCAGCGGCACGCCGGGCGACACGACCACACCTGCAAAGCCGGTCAGGTCCAGCTCCAGCGGATCAATCAGCCGGCACCGGCCTTCGAACGGTTCGCGCGCATGGGGCTGGCGGTCCCAGGCAATGACCTCTGCCCCGCTGGCCAACAACGCCTCGGCCGCCGCCGCGCCCGAACGCGCGAGGCCGAGCACCGCGAACCGTTTGGACTTGAAGGCAGGGGAGGTGATCACGGGCGCCCGCCTACCTCAGCTTCAGCGTGGAAAGGCCGATCAGCGCGAGCACAATGGCGATGATCCAGAACCGGATCACGACCTTGCTCTCGCTCCAGCCGAGTTGTTCGAAATGGTGGTGGATCGGCGCCATGCGGAACACGCGCTTGCCGGTGCGTTTGAACCAGAAGACCTGCACGATCACGCTGACCGCTTCGAGCACGAAGAGCCCGCCGACGATCGCCAGCACGACCTCGTGATGGCTGGCGACGGCGATAGCGCCCAGTGCGCCGCCAAGAGCAAGGCTGCCGGTATCGCCCATGAACACCGCCGCCGGCGGCGCGTTGAACCACAGGAAGGCCAGGCACGCCCCCATGATCGCCGCGCAGAAAATTGCCAGCTCACCCGCGCCCGGCACGTGAGGAATACCCAGATAGACGCTGAAATCCGCGCGCCCCACCAGATAGGCGATGATCGCAAAGGTGCCCGCCGCGATGATGACCGGCATGGTCGCAAGGCCATCCAGCCCGTCGGTCAGGTTCACCGCATTGCCCGCGCCCACAATCACGAAAGCGGCAAATACGTAATAGGCCGGGCCCAGCGGAATGCTGGCACCGGTCAGGAACGGCAGGTAAAGATTGGTATTGATCTGGCTGACGATCAACCACGCAGCAACGCCCGCCACCACGAACTCCGCCGCCAACCGCACCCGGCCGGGCACGCCTGCGTGGCTGTTCTTCGAAACCTTGTCGTAATCGTCAAGGAATCCGATGATGCCAAATCCGATGGTCACGGCAAAACACGCCCAGACGAACGGGTTGGTCAGATCCATCCAGATCAGCAGCGAACATGACAGCGCGATCAAAATCATCAATCCGCCCATGGTCGGCGTGCCGCGCTTGGCGAAGTGGGATTGCGGCCCGTCTTCGCGGATCGGCTGACCTTTACCCTGACGCACGCGCAAGATGTTGATGAAGCGCGGACCGATCAGCAGACCGATCACCAGCGCCGTCATCAGCGTGGCACCCGCACGGAAGCTCTGGTAGCGCACCAGATTGAGGATGCCTTCGAACCCAAGCCATTCGGCAAGCAGATAGAGCATTCAGTCGTCCTTTGGCGCGATCGGCTTTCGGCGTCAGCCTCCTGCGCGGGCGTTTTCGGTCAAGTGTGACACCAGTCTGCCAAGGCCCACCGAATTGGACCCCTTGACCAGCAACGCATCTCCATGCGCAAGGCCGAATTGCCCGAGCGCCGCAATCGCCTCGGCAGGGCCTTCGCAATGCGCGAAGCTTGGCCCCTTCACAAGCGAGGCAGTGCCACCTTTCCCCAATTCCTCGGCCAGCGCGCGCATCTCAGCTCCGACAAGGATCACGTGCGCGACGCCCGCTGCGGTAATCGGTTCGGCAAGCTGGCGGTGGAAGGCGTCGGCAAAATCGCCCAATTCCTTCATGCTGCCCAGCACCGCGATACGGCGCGTGGCAGGCGTGGCGGCCAGCGCCTTCAGGGTCGCGCGCATTGAAGCGGGGTTGGCATTGTAGCTTTCGTCAATCACCAACGCGCTGCCGCCCCCGCCCACGGAAATGGTGTGGCGCGCGCCGCGACCTTTCATGCCGCCCATTTCAGCAAGGGCAAGGCCGGCGCTGGCCAGATCGCCGCCCGCTGCGCGCACCGCCGCCATGACGCCCAGCGAATTGACGATCCAGTGTTCGCCCGGCTCAGCGATAGTGTAACAAATGCGCCGGTCGCCAAGATCGGCCGTGACAAGCGATCCGCCGCCCGCTGCCGGAATGGCATCGAGCAAACGCACGTCCGCATCCGTGGCGCGTCCGAAGGTGACGACCTTGGCTCCGCAGGCCTTGGCATGACCGATCATCCGGTCCGCCCATTCGCTGTCCGCCGGGATGACCGCAACGCCGCCCGGAACAAGGCCGGTGAATATCTGCGATTTTTCGTTCGCGATCGCCTCAAGACTGCCAAGGTTTTCGATATGGGCGGGCGCGATGGTTGTGATCAGCGCCACGTGCGGCTGCGCATGGGCGCTAAGCGGCGCGATTTCGCCCTGATGGTTCATCCCCATTTCGAACACGCCGAATTTCGCGCGCGCGGGCAGCCGCGCCAGCGAAAGCGGCACTCCGACATGATTGTTGTAACTGCGCACCGACCGATGCGCCGCACCGCGGCTGGCGCGGTCGAGGCAGGCGAAAATCGCCTCCTTAACGCCGGTTTTGCCGACTGATCCGGTGATCCCGATGCGCACCGCTTCGACCGCACGGTCGCGCGCGGCATGGGCCAGATCGTGAAGCGCCTGGGTGGTATCGCTGACCAGCACATGGGGAAAATCGACTGCGCGATCGACAATCGCGGCAACCGCGCCCTTGGCAAAGGCAGCTTCGATGAAGCGGTGGCCGTCCATCGCTTCGCCCTTCAAGGCGATAAACACATCACCCGGCTTCACATCGCGCGAATCCATTTCGACGCCCGATGCCTGAAAATCATGGCTGGCGATGCCGCCCGTCGCAGCCTCAATCTCCGCGGCGGTCCATAACGCAAGCGGCAGCGCATCGCGCGACGTAACGGGCCATTGATGCAACATCGGGTGAGCGATGGCCATGTTCATCAGCACTGGCCTCCCGCGCACTCACGCGCCACTTCGACATCGTCGAAAGCTTCGATCCGCATGTTATCTCCAGACCCGAATATTTGACCCTGCTCGTGGCCTTTCCCCGCGATCAGCACAATGTCGCGCGGGCCGGCATCCCCAATTGCAGCGGCAATCGCGGCGCGGCGGCCTTCAATCTCGCGGGTGTTGCTCCCCGCCCCCGCCATGATCGCAGCGCGGATAGCCGCCGGATTTTCGCTGCGGGGATTATCATCGGTGACAATGGCCAGATCGGCAGCGCGGGCGGCGACGTCGCCCATCTGCGGACGCTTGCCGGCGTCGCGGTCCCCGCCTGCGCCGAACACGACGATCAGGCGGCCCCCTGCCGCCACGTGCGGACGCAGCGCGGCAATCGCGGCTTCCAGTGCATCGGGGGTGTGCGCGTAATCGACATAGACAGGCGCGCCCGCAGCATTGAGCGCGGCCCGCTCCAACCGCCCGCGCACGGGCTGCAAGCGGGTGAGCGCATCGAAGGTGGCCGAGGCCGACACACCCGTCGCTATCGCCAACCCTGCGGACACCAGCGCATTGGCAGCCTGATAGGCGCCGATCAGTGGCAGGCTGACCTTCCGCAACGCGCCTTCATATTCGATGTGAAGAAGCTGGCCCAACTGTCCGGGTTCGCGCGAAACAAGGCGCAAAAAATTTCCACCCTCGCCCACGGTCATCACCGTCAGCCCGCGCGCCTTGGCCCCGGAAATCGCCTGAGCTGTCCAGTGCGAACCATCGCCCGCATCATGGATCACCGCCGGGCTGCCGGGTGCGACAACTTCGGTGAACAGCCGCATCTTGGCTGCGAAGTATTCCTCCATCGTACCGTGGTAATCGAGGTGATCGCGGCTGAAATTGGTGAAGGCGCTGGCGGCGACGGTCAGGCCCTCGTTGCGATATTGCGACAGGCCGTGGCTCGACGCCTCATAGGCGACATGGGTCACGCCTTCGCGCGCAAGCCCGCTCATATTGGCAAGGAAGGTGACGATGTCAGGCGTGGTCAGTCCGGTCGATACGCTGCCGTCCGGCGTCGTCACGCCCAGCGTCCCGATGCTCGCCGCTCGCTCGCCTGCCATGCGCCAGATCTGGCGCGTCATTTCAACGCACGAGGTTTTTCCGTTGGTGCCGGTGACCGCGACGATGGTCGAAGGAACGGGCGCGAAAAAACCTGCGGCGAGGCGCGCAAAGGTGCGACGCGGGTTGGCGTCGGCAATATGCACCGCACCTTCAACTTGCGCTTCGGGACGGGCCACAACAGCCACCGCGCCTGCTTCAATCGCGGCGGTGATGAAATCTTCACCATTCACCGCGGCGCCCTGAAACGCGCCGAACACGGTGCCCGGCGCCACCTTGCGGTGATCGATCGCAAAGCCGGTAACGGCCGCATCGCCCGCGGCCGGGAGCCCTGCCTTGGCCAGCAGTTCGCCCAGCTTCATTTACCCTTGTCCACCAGATAGCGCAGGTCGGAAATATCGACATCGCGGCTGTCGTCCGGCTGCACGCCCAGCATCGGGCCGATGCGCGGCACCAGCTTGCCGACAATCGGCGCGGAGGTGAAGGCGGCGGTGCGCTGGAAGCTTGAAGCAATCGTGCCCTTGGGCTCGTCGACCACCACCACCACCACATAGCGCGGCGCATCCATCGGGAAGGCGGCGGCAAAGGACGAAACAAGCGCGGTCTTGTTATACCCGCCTACGCCCGCCTTTTCGGCAGAGCCCGTCTTGCCGCCCACGCGGTAACCCGGCGCATCGGCGCTGCGACCCGTGCCATATAGCGAGATCATGCGCAGCATCTGGCGCATTTTGGACGAGGTCGATTCCTTGAACACCCGCCGCCCTTGCGGGACATTCGTCGGGTCCACCTTCATCAGCGTCGTCGGACGCCAGATCCCGCCATTGACCATCGCGGCATAGGCGCTGGCGAGGTGCAGCGGGGTCACCGCCAGACCATGACCGAAGCCCACGGTCATGTTGGTGACCCGGCTCCACGCGCCCTGCGGCCAGATCGGCCGGCCCTTGGCGGGCAGTTCGATGAACGGGCGGCGGTCCATGCCCAGATCAATCATGGCGCGGCGCAGGCGTTCCGGGCCAAGCTCGTCGGCGACGCGGGCAGTGACGGTGTTGGACGAATGCACCAACGCCTGCGGCACGTTGAGGCTGGGCCCCATCGAGTGCGAATCCTTGATCGAACGGCTGCCCACCGGCACCGGCGCGGCGTTCCACTGGCGGGCGAGATCGCGCACCACGCCCGCATCGATCGCGGCGGCGACCGTCAGCGGCTTGAAGGTCGAGCCGAGTTCGTAAACCCCGTTGGTGGCGCGGTTGAACACGTTGACCGCACCGGCCGCGCCTGCGGTATTGGGATCGAATTCGGGCAAGGACGCCATCGCCATCACCTCGCCCGTATCGACGTCCAGCACGATGCCCGCCGCGCCGATGGCATTGGTCGCCAGCATCCCGCGCCGCAGTTCATCCTCGAGCGCGCCCTGCACACGCACATCAATCGACAGGGCAACGGGATCGACCCGCTGATCGGGGTGGCTCAGGCGATCCTGAAGCACCTGCTCCATGCCCAACTGCCCGCCCTTGTCTTCAACCACATAGCCCAGCACGTGCGCAGCCAGCGTGCCCTGCGGGTAATACCGATCCGTCTCTCGCGGAATTTCCAGCGCAATTTCACCCAGGCTGAACACGCGGTTGGCTTCTTCCGGCAGGATGCGACGGCGCAGATAACCGGACTTTCCGGAAGCCAGGCGGCGCGCCATGCGGGCGACGTCGATATCGGGGAAAATCGCCTTCAGCGCCTGCGCCACTTCCTGCGGCGAACGCACCAGCGGCGAGCCGCTATCGCCCATGGCCGCAGGATCGAACCACAGCGCATAGGCCGGGAAAGCCCGCGCCAGCGGTGCGCCGTTGCGATCGGTAATCTCCCCGCGCGGGGGCAGCAGCGCATCTTCGAGGCTGGTCCGCTCAGGCGCTTGCCCGACCAGGCCGAGCGAGGCGATCCGCAGCAAGGCGATCAGCGCAATCAGCGCAAAACCGACCAGCAACCACAGCACCCGCACGCGTGCCAACCACAGCAATTGCGCCCGCAACCCTGCGCCTGCCATGCGGCCTGCGGGAATGACAGGCGTGACGGACAGCGGTGTTTGAGGGGCAGCCGAATGGGCCGCCATTATGTTCATTCCGCGATCCCCTGCGCGGCAGCGACCTTGGCTGCGCGCCGCGTTTCGGCGCGGGCCGGACGGATCGGGGATGCCTCGATCAGGAAATCACCGAAGGCCTGCGTGAATACCGCGCCTGCATCCCCTTCAGCAGAGGCCGAAGCCAGTGCCACCTTCGCGCCCGACACCGGCGAACGCATCGGCTCATCGCTGGCAACATCGGCCGCCGTCTCACCCGTTTCGGCGCGTGCAAGGCGGATCGGCGACGGCGCACCGGGCCCGCGCACTTCGCCAAGGCTGGCCAACTGCCGCTCCCCGTCAAGGAACTGCCCGGCGCGCGGCGCGCTGTAGCCGAATTCGACCGTATTCCATTCGGCAAGCTGGCGCTGGCTGGCGCGGGTCTGGAATTCGGTTTCCAGCAGCAGCGCTTCGCGCTGCAAGGCGATCAACTGGCGTTCGGCCAGCAGCACTTCGCTGCGCACCGCGTGCACCTTGAAGCTCAACACCACCACCAGCGCAAAACAAATGGCAAGGACGGCAGCCCAGCCAAGCGAACGGGCCTGAGAGCTGTTCATCATGCAGCGATGCTCCTTGATGGCGCGTCGGTGCGGGCGGCGTGACGCAGGGTGGAAGAACGGGCGCGGGGATTGCGGGCGATTTCAGCCTCTGACGGACGGATCGCCTTGGACAGGGCCGCAAAGGTCGGCGGCGGGCCGGGAATCTCGCCGGGCAGGTGGCGCGAAACCGATCGGCCCGCACCGCTCGCGGTGCGCAGGAACTGCTTGACGATCCGGTCTTCAAGGCTGTGGAAACTGACCACGGCCAGAATACCACCCGGTGCCAGCAGCGCCTCAGCCGCGGACAATCCGGCTTCCAGTTCGCCCAGTTCATCGTTCACATGGATGCGCACAGCCTGAAAGGTGCGGGTTGCAGGGTCTTTCTTGTCGTGGGGCTTGTGACCCAGCGCGCGGCGCACCACGCGGGCCAGTTCACCCGTGGTCGCCAGCGGACGCGCGGCAACAATCGCCCGCGCCACGCGGCGCGACTGGCGTTCTTCGCCATAGTGGTAGAGCACGTTGGCGATGGCTTCTTCATCGGCGGTATTGAGGAAATCGGCGGCGCTTTCGCCCGACTGGCTCATCCGCATATCCAGCGGGCCATCGTGCATGAAGGCAAAGCCGCGCTCCCCCTGATCCAGCTGCATGGAAGACACGCCGATATCCATGACCACGGCATCGACATGCGGCACGCCAATCGCCGCAAGTTCATGGCGCATGGCCGAAAACCGCGCTGCGTGGAGCGCAAGGCGGCCATCGAAACGCGCCACCATCGCCTGGCCGGCGGTGATGGCATCGGGATCGCGGTCAAAGGCGTGGACGTGCGCGCCTGCCTCCAGCAGCGCCGCGGTGTAACCGCCCGCCCCGAAGGTCGCATCGACAACGGTCATGCCCGGACGCGGCGCAATGGCAGTGACCACTTCATCCAGCAGCACGGGGATATGGGGCGCGTCCTGCATCATCACACAGCCCCCTTCTTGGGGCTTGCCATCAGCTTGGCACAGGCGGCCTGCGCGCCTTTCCATTCGGGGCCCATGAGTTGAAGCTGCTCGGGCGACCAGATGAAGAAGAATTCGCCTGCGGCCTGAAAATAGAGCCCATCGCCAACCTTGCCCAATTCGCGCAGGTGTTCCGGCATAACGAAGCGACCGCTGTCATCGAAGGGCAGCTGGGAAAAGCCGAACAGTTGCGCGGCGCGCACTTCGCGGTCGAAATCGTGCTGAGCAAGGCGGATCGCGCGTTCTTCCTCACGGTCAAGCTGCGCGTCGAGCTTGGCTGTGCGCGACAGGCCGAAACCGATCAGGCAATCGAACCGGTCATGAGCGGCGAGGCAGAGGATGCGGTTACCGCCGGAGCTTTCCTTGACCGCTTTGCGAAACTCGGGCGGCAGGACAAAGCGGCCCTTCTCGCCCGAAGGCGAGTAAGCTTGGCCGTTATATCCTCCAAAAGCAGACACGTGCCTGCATTCCCCTTCTGCCCCTGCAGCGCGCCCGATGGGCAGCGCCGCGTGATGATACGAACAAAGCGCCTGCATCCTGCCCCGCGCCCAAGCGGAGACAGTGCCCCGACCCCACCGGCCGGACGCATTGCAAATAGCCATGTCTGATGGACCCCGGTCATATCGGGGAAGAAGCGGGGATGGAAGGGATTTTTCGGGGATTTCACGGGAAAACTTGGTAATTTGTTGTTTTTATGACGATTATTGGGTTGACTAGTTAAACGCTTACAGGGGGTATTCGGTCAAGAAACGCTGCCAAAACAGGGTGTGGAGCCGATCAATCCCGTAAATTCCCCAATGCGGCGACTCCGAGTCCCTCCCCTCCCGCATTTTCCCGCACCCTTCAGGGCAGGGCCGCAGAGACCACTTGGCGCAGGATCGCCCCGCCCTCTCCGGCGAGTTCGTCATGTTCGAAGACCGCGGCATCGGCGATCACCGTGACCTGCCCCTTGCCCACCGCACAGCGCGCCGCCGCTCCATCAGCCAGCAAAGTGCAATCGGCAGCGGCGGGATCGGGCAAGGAAATCTGCCCCGCCAGCGCCAGCGGGAGCGGTGCTGCGCCAAAGCGCGCTGTCCGGTCTGCCGCGGCCTGCGCTTCGTCGAAACTGATCGCCATGCCCCAGCGCGCCACCACCGGCGGAACCAAGGCCGCATCCACCGGACGGCGCGGATCACCCAGCGGAAGGTCATATTCCCCCGTCAGCGCCGGATCGAGCACCAGCAGCAGCCGCCCGCCCGCCCGCACCCAGGTATCCAGCGCAACATTATCCGCTGGTGAAAGCCCGCGCGGCTGGATCACCGCAATCCGGGTCAGCCCCGCCAGCGGATCAACCTCTGGCGCATCGGGGGAAAGACCGGGAACAGGCGATAGCGTGTCGAGCGGATAGAGCTCCCAATCGGGGGCCAGCGCTGCTTTCTGCCACGTCGGCGGCACGCCCGCCGCCAGATCCGCGATTTCCGCCCCCAGCGGCCAATAGAGCGGCAGGCTGGTCATCAAACCCAAACGCTGGGCTCGCGCCGTTTCCGAGGGTGCGGTGTCGGGCACAGCGGGCGCCGTATCGCAACCCGTCAGCCCGGCGATCACCGCCAGCAGCCCAACCAGCGCCCCGTTGTTAACGCGCGGCATTGCCTGCGGGGCTGGGCGGCAGGTCGAGCGGTTTGGGCGTCGGCGACGGGCTTGGCTCGGCAGCAATATCAGGAACCACGCCCGCATCGGCGAGCGGATTGGCCTGCGCAGGCGCAGCGCCGGGTTCGGTGGTGGGCGCGGCTTCGGGCGGGGCAAGCTGGTCGTTGCGGTCCACCTGCCCGCCGATAATGCTGGCAAGGCCAACCAACAGCACCATCGCCCCGATGCCGAACAACCCGACCTGAAGCCGCTGCACAGCCTCAGCCCGAGCGATGGCCGCCGTCGAAACATCCTCAGGCTCGCCAGCAATTTCCTGCGCTGCGGCTGGATCAGCCAGCGCGCGCGGAGCAAACAGGCTGCGCTGGTTCATACGCCGCAGCCGTTCACGCCATGAAAGCGCGTTCATGCTGTTTCTCCTGCGCGGGTCAGCCAGTCAAACGCGGGCAGTCCCTTGGCGGCCAGCCATTCGGGGTTGTAAAGTGTGGAGAGGTAACGGAAGCCCGTGTCGCACAGGATCGTCACCACCTGCGGATGGGGCCGACCTTCAGCAACCAGTTCCTTCCCCAGCGCGACAGCGCCTGCGACATTGATGCCGGATGACAGGCCAAGGCACAGCCCTTCCTGCCGCAGCAGCCGTTCAACCCAGACAAGGCCTTCCTCGTCGCTGATGCGGTACTGCGTATCGATCGGCGCGCCTTCCAGATTGGCGGTGATACGCCCCTGCCCGATCCCTTCGGCGACCGATGATCCTTCGGCCTTCAATTCGCCGTTCGCATAGTAGTTATACAGCGCCGCGCCGTGCGGATCGGTCAGCGCGATGCGGATATTCTCGTCAAAGGCTTTGAGGCCCAGCCCCACCCCTGCGATCGTCCCGCCGGTTCCCGCGGCACACGTGAAGCCATCAATCCGCCCGTCCATCTGCTCCCAGATTTCCGGCGCCGTTCCTTCGATATGGGCGCGGCGGTTGGCGATGTTGTCGAACTGGTTGGCCCACACCGCGCCGGGCGTTTCCTCAGCCAGGCGGCGCGAGGTGTGGACGAAGTGGCCTGCGTCGGCAAACTTGGTCGGCGGCACCAGCACCAGCTCCGCGCCCAGCGCCCGCAGCGTGTCCATCTTCTCCTTGGACTGGTTGTCGGGCATGACGATGATCGTTTTGTAGCCTTTGGCATTGGCGACCAGCGCAACGCCGATCCCGGTATTGCCCGCCGTCCCTTCGACCACCGTGCCGCCGGGCTGCAATTCCCCCCGCGCCTCGGCATCGCGGATGATATACAGCGCCGCGCGGTCTTTCACCGATGAACCGGGGTTGGCAAATTCGCACTTGCCATAAATGTCGCAGCCTGCCGCTTCGCTGGGGCCGGCAAGGCGGACGATGGGCGTATTGCCGATCAGTGCGAGCGTATCGCCAAAGGGACGGGTGATGTTCATGCCCATGAATTAGGCGCTGCGGGCGCGCGGGGCAACGCCGAAGTCCTTGCCTTAGGTTGGCAGCGCCAGCGTGGCGTTAATCACGGTGCCCTCGGCGATTTTCTCTGCCTTGCGCACGGCGGCTTTCAACGGGAGCACCCAGCCGCCCACCTGTTTGGACGGGAACAGCGATGTGCGCCATGTGGTGGCGCCAATAGTCGCCTCGACATAGACCGATCCCCACGCGGCAGCGCCGGCGGCATGGGCGCGGATGGCGGCGGCGATGTCGCCATCGATGGTCAGGAAATACCATGAACCCTTGGCGGGCGCGCCGTCGCTGCCCTGCCACAGCCATGCTTGACCCTGCACCTGCCACGGCCCTGCGGGAGCATCAGGCGCATGGCCCAGTTCATCGCGCAGGAAACGGGCAAGATCGGCGTCCACCGGCCCGTCCCCGCGCGCGCTATGGCTTAATCTTCCGGAGCGAGGGTCACGTGCAGCCCGTCCAATTCGGCGGTGAGCGGAATCTGGCACGACAGGCGCGACGTGGCTTCGCGGTGGTCGGAGGATTCCAGCAGGTCGTCCTCGTCTTCGCTCATCTTGGGCAGCTTATCGGCGAAGGCCGCATCGACATGGATGTGGCACGTCGCACACGAACAGCACCCGCCGCACAGCGCCAGCAACTCATCAAAGCCATTGTCGCGGATCGCTTCCATCACAGTCAGCCCGTCCCCGACGGTGATTTCGCTGGTTTCGCCTTCGCGGTTGGTGACGACCAGTCTGGGCATGGATCGGAGTTCCTTCTTTGGCTTTGCGGCAATTGGGCGCAAGACCCTGCGCTGTGAGAATGCAGAGCGGCTGCTATGATAGTTGGCCGCACATGGCAAGTTGAGGAAAGTGGCAGTGGGGCTGACAGCCGAAAAATTGCGCGATGATTTGGACGCGGTGGCCCTGCGAGAGCCGCAATTGGCGGCGGCTCTGGACAGGGTCGGCTATCCGGAAGCGCGCATCCGTGACCCGGGATTTGCGACCATGCTGCGCACGATCGTCGGCCAGCAAGTCTCGGTCGCGGCAGCGGCATCAGTGTGGCGCAAGATGGAGGCGGAACTGGGCGAGGATTTCACCGCGGGGTGTTTGCTGGCACGCGATTTCGAAACCTTGCGCGCCTGCGGCCTGTCGCGCCAGAAACAGGGCTATGCCCGGTCGCTGTGCGAGCTGGTTGTCGCGGGCGAGCTCGATTTCAAAGGGCTTCCTGCCGATGACGAAGCGGCGATCGAACTGCTCACCCGGATCAAGGGGATCGGGCGCTGGTCGGCGGAAATCTACCTGCTGTTCGCAGAAGGCCGCCCCGATATCTGGCCCGCGGGCGATCTGGCCGTGCAGGAAGGGGTGAAACGCCTGCTGGGTCTGGAAGAACGCCCGTCGGAAAAGGCCACCCGCGCGCTGGCCGAACCGTGGTCACCGCAGCGCGGAAGCGTGGCGATTTTCACTTGGCATTTCTACGCCAACCCTGCGCTGTGAGCCGGTTTGTGGTGACGTCCGGTATTGGCATTTGCGGGCCAAAAGCGGTCGTTCGGCAATCGACCCCAAATCGGACGTTAGAGAAGTCATGGGCTTTGCACAAAGCGGACGTGGTGCAAACTTCGTTCGTCGATGGCGAGTGCAGAGCCGACTCAAAAATGGTAAACACCAAACCATGATCGCCAGTTACGTCGCCAGCGCAAAATCATCTTGGTTTGACACCACTAAGGCGCTTGTCTCGTTCCTGCGCAGTCCCCGACCAAATAGCCTCCGCCCTATGACTGCACGATCGAAGATGGTCACCATTGTTTGGCTGTTCGTCTTATCGGCGTTGGTGACCGCCGCCTTCGCTCTTGCAGGGTTACCCTTTCTGTTGATGTCAGAGCCGACCGTAGCTGGGGGATTGAGCAACGTCATCGATCAGCCTGTTGTGACCATGATCGTTACGGTTGTAATTCTCGGACCGGTGATCGAGGAAATGATGTTTCGGGGGTGGCTGATCGGGACTTGGCAAGCCTTGATTGGGACAACGGCTTTCGTCGCAATATTCTACATAGCCACGCCATTCGCGAAGAAGTTCGTCGACGCACCTTTATTTGTGGTCCAACTCGGAATCACGGCCCTTGGTTTGGCTGTCGTCTATGCAATTGCGCTGATACAGCCTCGTCCGCGTATAAAGTATTTTGATCGCATGTTTCCGATATTCTTCTGGGCACAAGGTGTCTTGTTCGGAGCTTTGCACTTTGGAAATTTATACTCGGAGTCGATAGCTCTACCTCTCCTTATGACCCTTCCGCTTATCGTTTGTGGTTGGCTGTGGGGCTATGCAAGGGTCGTTCTCGGATTGCCTGCCGCCTTGGCTCTGCACATAGCATACAACGTTCCGTCGGCCGTGGGCATGGCAGCCCTTATGGCGATGCGAGCCTAATGGCAGCTTAGGACCTCCAGTCGCAAATACCGGACAGGCAGCAATCCGCCCAGTTGCAGCCATCCATCTCCTGCTCCGAGCCGCCCAAAAACCGCCATTCCATAGCTGCGCCGGATTATTGAAGG
>ERZ1022756.57-NODE-57-length-42928-cov-13.501155_pt1 | contig 42928 bp, 42 predicted proteins | sample MGYA00520902_ERZ1022756 | MGnify/ENA primary metagenome ERZ1022756 (study PRJEB33162, sample SAMN09537601) | freshwater metagenome | isolation source: freshwater | place: Canada:Alberta | collected 2017-07 | study: EMG produced TPA metagenomics assembly of the...
CTTTGAGGGTGGGTGGGCCTGACGAAACGCTCGGGCAGCGTATCGCGCGCTGGATGAAGGGCTGCGCTTTGGCTGAGTTCGACCCCGCTACCCGCAGCATGGCGCAGCAAGCCGGTCTAAATGTCACGCGTGTCGGCGTGGGAGATCCCCGCGCCCGCTGGGGCAGTTGTTCCTCATCAGGGGCGATCCGCTATAGCTGGCGGCTTGCCATGGCACCCGCATTCGTCCGTTATGCCATCGTCGCGCATGAAGTGGCGCATTTAGCGCATATGAATCATGGCCCCGCATTCCATCAGTTGGCGAACCGGCTGGGTGGCGAAGAAGGGCGGCTGGGACGGGAATGGCTGCGCACCCACGGGGCAGCGCTCCATGCGGTGGATTTCAGCTAAATCCTATTCAACGACGGGGCCTGAAGGGCGCGGCGGTGGCTGGGCCCGCCTTCCCGTCATCTCGTCGATCCAGCGCTCATTGAGTTTCGGCTTTGCTGGCGGGGTTTCGCCCGGTTTAGCGCCTTCGCCTTCAACCGTGACCCCATCGTTCGCGCCATAATCGGGCTCGATTTGGATCGGCATACCATTTTCGTCGACCGGCAGTTCCATACCCGGTTCGCCGAAATAGGCTTCTTCGTCGCTTTCAAGCTGCCATTGCGGGAGTTCAACCTCTGTGTTGAACGGCTCCACTGGCCGGTTGGCGACGGCGACGCGCATGAAATCGGCAAAGGCGCGTGCCGGCGCGGCGCCCCCCTGCAATCCGCCGACTGCCCGGGCATCGTCCCTGCCCATCCATACACCTGTGGTGATCCCGCTCGAAAAGCCAAGGAACCAGCCGTCCTTGTTGCTGCTCGTCGTGCCCGTCTTGCCTGCGACCGGCCGGCCAATCTGGGCGGCGCGGCCGGTACCGGTATTGACCGCCGTCTGCAGCAGGTCGGTAATGCCTGCTGCCACCCAACTGTCGACCAGTTGCTGTGCAGGTTCGGGGCGGCGTTCGTAGAGCAGTTCGCCACCGGCCGTCGTCACGCGCGAAATGCCGTAGGGTTGGACGGCACGTCCTTCGGCGGACACAGCAGCGAAAGCGGCGGTCATGTCGATCAGCCGCACGTCCGCTGTGCCGAGCACCATCGACGGGTGGTTGTTGAGCTCACTTGTGATGCCAAATCGGCGTGCCATTGATGCAATGGCGCTCGTGCCGATAGACTGGCCGATCTTGGCGGCAACCGTGTTGATCGAATAGGCAAAAGCGGTGCGGATATCCATTTCGCCCGAGAAACGTCCGTTGCTGTTGCGCGGGCTCCAGCCATCGATGGTCACAGGCTCATCCACCACTGCATCATCAACCCGATAGCCTGTCTCGAGTGCAGCCATGTAGACGAACAGTTTCCAGGCAGACCCGGGCTGGCGCTGGGCCGTAGTCGCGCGGTTATAGTTGGACGTCACATAATCCCGCCCGCCGACCATCGCCCGCACGGCGCCGTCCCGATCGAGCGCGATCATCGCACCTTGTGCACCACCGGGGGTATTGGCTTGGATTGCTGCGGTCGCGGAGCGTTGCATGTCGAGATCGAGCGTCGTCCATACGTCCAGCGGCTCGGCCGACTCGTCGATCAGCGTATCGAGTTGCGGCAATGCCCAGTCGGTGAAGTAGCGAGCGCTATTCTGGTTGGGTTCGGAAGCGAGCTGCACATCGGCTGGCGCGGCTGCGGCGCGTTCGGCGGGGGTGATCGCGCCGGCATCGACCATGACGTCAAGAACCACATCCGCCCGGCTTAACGCTGCTTGCGCATCGGCTGTGGGGGAATAGCGAGACGGGGCCTTTACCAACCCGGCGATGATCGCGGCCTCTGAAAGGTTCAATTCCTCAGCGCCATGGCCAAAAAACCGGCGCGATGCAGCATCAACGCCATAGCTGCCGCCCCCAAAATAAACCTTGTTGAGATAGAGTTCGAGGATCTCGTCCTTGGAGAATTTCCATTCGAGCGCAAAGGCCAGCACCGCTTCACGCGCTTTGCGGTCGAGCGTGCGGGTGTTGGACAGAAAGATGTTACGCGCCAACTGCTGGGTGATCGTCGATGTTGCGCGCAAGCGCCCCCCGCCAGTGGCTGTCACATAGAGCGCGCGGGCAATGCCGATAGGATCAACCCCAGGATGATAGCGGAAACGGCGATCTTCCACGGCCATCATCGCCTGCTGCATCACCTCCGGCATTTCCTCCATCGGCATCCAGCGACCATAGGCGGGGCCGATCGACACGATCACTGCGCCATTAATGTCGCGTACGCGGATCGTCTGGCCGTTGGGGGAGCGCTTTAGCTCTTCAAAGCTTGGCAGGTTTGACGCTGCAACCCCGACCGCGATGGCAAGGATGATTGTCAGCAGCGCACCAATCGCCAGCCCCCATTTGAGGGTACGCGTTGCGAGACGCCGGAAACGCGATTGCTGGGGAGCGGCGGACGAGGTCCGTGACCGGGGGGATCGAGCCATGCGGTCGCCTGATTAGGCCTCCGCTACCGCCACCACAAGCATGGAAAGATGCTATCCGTCACGCTTCGTCGCGGCTTTCGAAGTCAAGGCTGGCGCTGTTCATGCAGAATCTGAGGCCAGTGGGTGCTGGCCCATCGGGGAAGACATGGCCGAGATGCCCATCGCAACGAGCACAGCGCACCTCGTCACGGATCATGCCATGGCTGGTGTCGCGGTAGATCGTCACGACGTCATCGCTGATTGGTTGGAAGAAGCTAGGCCAGCCGGAACCGCTGTCATATTTGGTGCCGCTATCGAACAAAGGGGCTCCGCAGCCGCCGCAGACATAGACGCCATCGGCCTTGTGGACATTAAATCGTCCGGTGAAGGCTCGTTCCGTGCCATGTTCGCGCAGCACATGATAGCGCTCGGCGCCAAGCCGCTCCCGCCATTCGGCCTCGGTGAGGTTTATTTTGTCCATGTGCTGCAAGATGAGCGCGCATGCTGCCTGAATCAACCCGCCACACGCGTCATTGCTGCTATCCCCCGCGTGATCGCTGGCATTGAACCCAGTAACGGCACGGCAAGTGCGGTTATTCGCGGGCTCTCGCCTGCCCACCAGATGGTGCGCGCTGCCGCCATCGGCATCGCAAGCCGGCGCGCAAACCCTGCTTGCCAGTGGCCTGCCGCCTCACCGTTCTGCCATGACGTCGCGGCGGAAATGGCGCTCGTCACCGCTATGCCCATGCCTTCGCCGGCCAGGCTAGGGATGCACGCCGCCTGATCGCCCAGCTTCCACGGGGCATCAGGATTGCTACCCGGAGCGACAAAGCCATAGGGAACCGCGCCAATGGCATCTATGGCGCCAAGGCTCTTCGCGGCATCGTAGCGCGCTGCGAGCGCTGCCGATTGCCCCCTCCATTGTTCGAGCAGCCGTTCGGGTTGCCCGCCGGCCTCCGCCAGGCGCGACTTGTGCACAGCAAGGCAAAGGTTGGCGGTGCCATCCTCCTGCAACACCAGCCCGGCATAACCACGATCGAACAGGAACAGTTCGACAGCGTCGCCGGTCATGGCCGCAAGGGCCGGCCCTGCGCCCAGCCGCTGACGAAGGCCGGCAACCGGATCGCGCGCGGCGCTGCCCGGGGCGGGACGAGGATGACCGCGCAACCCATGCTTGCCGGCAGCAAGGAATAGTGCCGGGGCTGCCAAGGTCGCACCGTCGCCCGTCTCGGCTCCTGTTGCGTCAGCACTGCGGACAGCAACACCGCGTTCCATTGCTGCTCCGGATTGTATCGCTTGATCCAGCAGCACCGTATCCAGCCGGTGACGTGAGAGCCCCATTCCGGGCGCAGGCACTCGGGCTTCGGCGATGCGACCGCCGGCATGGATGCGCACCTTTCCGACAGCATGTCCGCCCAGCGTTTCGGGGCTAACGCCCAGTTGGTTGAGCGCCTTCAGCGTCGCCCAGGACAGAAATCCACCGCACAAAGCATCGCCGGTCTCGCGGCTGCGTTCGAGGATCAATGGACGTTCGCCAGCCTTTGCGAGCGCGATGGCAGCTGCGCTTCCGGCAATGCCCGCGCCGATGATCAGCGGCCGGTTCATTGGTAACGCACCACGCACAGCCGCCAAGGGAACCATCGCTCGATCCGGGCGCCCTCGACGCCCGCCTCGACGAGCATGGCATTCCACTCATGCGGCTTGAAAGCCCGGCCGATCGACAATTGGCCATCGCGGCGGACGATGGGATCGACACCAGCCAACAGCGCCAGCAGCGGATAGCCCGCAAAAGGGAGGCGCTGACGGTGCAGATCATTGACCAGCCATCCGATGCGCGCCTCATTCTCCATGAAGCGCAGGAATTCTCCTCGCTCGCCATCGGTCATGTGGTGCGCAACCAAGCTCGATATCACACCATGCCAGCCCCCACCGGCGAGATCATGATAATCGCCGGTCTGCCAGCGGATCGGTGCCCCCTTCGGCGTCGCTGCACGGGCGATTGCCTCGCTGCGAGGGTTGAGATCGATGCCGACCAGCTCAACGTCGCGCCCGCGCCTGCGGGCAAGTCTGGCAATATGACGCAGCATGTCTCCCGCGCCGAAGCCGACGTCGAGCAGGCGCAGCGGGCCTGCGCTCTTGGGATGGCGGGAGAGCAGCCTGTCAACAAAGGCGAGGGTCGGGCGAGCGGCGAGCGTCAACCGGTTGATCCGCGATAGATCGCCCAGCACGCGGGCATAGCGCTCATCGGACAGATCGACGGCATCCATCTCTTCCTCGCGCTCCAGGCGGGTCCCGAGGGGAGTCAGCGGATTCATGCGCCGAAATCGAGGCCGATAGCTTCTGCGGCGAGACCGGGACCGAACGCCAACGCAAGACCCGGTCCGGTTGCACCATTGCGAAGCATGCGTTCGATCACGAACAGGACCGTTGCGGACGACATGTTTCCTGATTCACATAAAATGGCGCGGCTTGACTCCAGTGCCGCGGGGTCAAGCTCCAGAGCGCGCTCGACGGCATCGAGGATTGACCGGCCCCCGGCATGGACAGCGAGGTTCGCTGGCATGGCCGAACCGAACAATGCGTTGCGTGCCGCATCTTCGCTCAGCGCGGCTTCGATGCGATGCGGGACTTCGCCGGAAAGCCGCATGACAAAGCCAGCCTCGGTGATGTCCCAGCGGATCAAATCCTCCGACTGCGGTAGCGCGAGGCTCAACCCATCGCCGAGCATGATCGGCCCATCGTCAGCGCTTACCCAGGCAGCAGCGGCGCCATCACTGAATTGCAGCATGGCCAGCAGTGGTTCGATGGCGCCGGTTTGTTCAAGGTGGAGCGTAGAAAGCTCGACGCACACCACCAGCACTTTGGCGCGCGGTTCCGAGCGTACGATGTGCCGGGCTGTCCGCAGGGCAGTAACGCCCGCGTAGCAGCCCATGAACCCGATCAGCAGTCGCTCAACCGAAGCTGCCAGCCCCAGTTTGCGCGCCAGTATCTGGTCAATACCGGGCGCGATGAATCCGGTGCAGCTAGCCACCACGATATGTGTGGCGCTGCGCACATCGATATCCAGTTTCTCGATGGCCGCCAGCGCCAGTTCAGGAGCATGGGCGGCATAGGCGTGCATCCGCACGGATGCGGGCGGCGGACTAGGGAGGGCATAGAATCCGCCGACGTCCACGGGCGATCCGCCTCTCACTGTCGGTGGCAGTACCGACCAGCGATGGTCGATCCCCGATCGCGCCGCCATCCGCTCGAACAGGCGCCGTTCACGCGGGTCCGAAACCTGGTCGACCGCCCAATTGATGAAGGCATGATGGATGTCGTGGTCGGGTCGGGCGCAGGCAATCGCGCCGATGGAGACCTGCGGTGGCGCGTGCGTCATGACGTCGGCTTCGCTCTCGGGCAGTCGGTCAATGCAACCCTTCCTTTACCATGAATCGCTTAGTAGCTCAGCCATGTCCGATCGATGGACCAGTCGTCGGCGTCGTACGCCTCTGCGTGCCCGTTTCGCGCAACCCGCAGTCGTGGCCATGATCATCGTCATGATTGCGCCTATGCCCGCCTCTGCGCAATGCCTCTTGTGCAGTGCGGAAACGTCCGCGCTGGTTCAACCAATCACAGATGACCGGCGCGCCTTACCGCTGCGCATCGAAGTGATCGCCGATCTGGATTTTTCACGCCTGGTTGCAGGGCGCGGTGGTGGAAGCGTTAGGATTGACCCTGATGGTGGTGGCTCCGCTGTCGGCCGCGTCGCGCCGATTGGTGGTTATGGTTTTTCGGGGCGCGTGATGGTGAGTGGGACGCCGGGTCGGACTGTCAGGATCGGGCTGCCGGCCGAGGTCATGTTGACCGCCTCCTCAGGCCATGTTGTTCGGGTGACAGATATTTCCGCCAACCTGCCGCCGCTTGCCCGGTTAGGTCCTGACGGCCGCCTCGAATTCGCTTTCGGGGGACGTCTCGATCTCGATGGGGAGGCTTATGGTGACTACCGTGGCCGCATCGACGTGACTGTCAGCTACGAATAACGTTGGCCATTGCCTCTTGCAGCCGCAGCGCGGCGGGCGATGTCGAGCAGGCCGGCCCGCAGCAGCAACATCGCATTGCCGGCATCACCTTTCATTGCCCGCTCGATGCGCAGCAATTCGCCCGCCAGCCAAGCCAACGCATCCGCGCTCCAAAGGCCCAGCTGGCGCGTGATTGCATCCTTTTCCTTCCAGAATATGCTGCGCCCATGGCTTTCGATGACACGCCCGGGGCTTGCCCCTTCCTCGACATGGACGCGCAGTGCGGCCAGATCGACCGTGCGCCTAGCAAAAGCGCGTAGCAGGCGGATGTCGCCGCTGCCGTCGGCTTCCATAGCCGCGAACAGCGGAGGGAGGCTGCGGCACTGACCATCCAGAACGGCATCAATCAGCGGCCCAATATCCCCGTCGCTCATCCCCGCGCCGATCGCGGCCCAATCATCTGCCCCAGCGCGTTTGCGCGCGGATGGAGAGGCATCGCAATAGAGCGCCAGCTTTTCCGTCTCGCGCTCGATCAACCCGCGATCGCCGTTGCATGACTGGGCAATTGCCTGTGCGACCTTGGGGTCGAGTTCGAGACCTAGCGGGGCTGCGAAATCATTGGCCAGCCGCCCTGCGTCGCGCATGTCAGGCGGCCAGGAGATTACCAGCATTGCCGCTGGATGTGTTGCGGCCAATTTCGCAATCTTGGATTTGGCGGTGATGCCGGATCCGATGATCACCACCGGATTTCCGGCGGCCGGCGCCTCAAGCAGGGCGGTGGCCGCCGCCATCACTTCATCACCGCCCCCGGACATTAGCGTCACCAGAACCCAGCGACGCCCACCGAACATGCCGATGGCTGCGGCCTCATCCGTCAGCGTTGCTGGATCGTCGCGCAACTTCGAAGAGGGGATGTCAATGCGTTCCCCATCGGGGCCCATCGCCTTGCCAAGCGAGGCTGCGAGCGCGCGTGATCCGGATTCGTCCGGCCCGCCCAGCACATACAGCCTGATGGCCGGATCAGGGCGGGCAAGAGCCTGCGTTGCGGCAGCCCCCTTGGCCTGCATTAGCGCCCTGCTTCCCTGTCCCGGCTCTGCGCATATTGCGCAACCTGTGCGACGATCTGGTCGGCGATATCCTCAGCGAGCCGTTCCAGCGCAGTGCGTTCCGCGGCGATGGTCGCGAACTCGCTGCCGACGACATCGATGCCGCTGTCCGATGCGACTGTCGCGTCAACCAAGGTTGTGCCCGCGACCGTGTCAACCAGTTGCCAGCGCGCCCGCAAGGTCCGTCGTTCGCGTGTCACCGAATCGTCCCGACGCACGGCAAAGCCGGCAATGCGGTCATCGAGCCGGATGTCGATGCGATAGCGCGACGGCGTTTCCGGTGTTCCCGCTGTGCGCAGCCGGTCGCGCAGCGCATTGCGCACCAGCCAGCCAGCCTCGCCCTCGATCTGTGAAACTGAAACGCCCGCTAGCGTAGTGGCCACCGCACTGCGGCTGCCACCGGCATAGAGCGGTTGCAGCGCGCATCCACTCACCGTTGCGCCCAGAGCGGTGCTTAAAGCAGCAAGTGCAAGGGCTCGGCGCGCGGTCATGCCACGATATTGACCAAGCGGTCCGGGACGACAATCACTCTTTTGGGGGTTGCCCCGTCGAGCGTGCGCTGGACCTTTTCGTTGCCGAGCGCGATTTCCTCCAGCGCTGCCTTGTCGAGTCCCTTGGCCACCGTCACCGTGTCCTTGAGCTTGCCCATCACCTGCAGCGCGATGGTCACCTCATCCTCCACGAGCAGTGCCGGGTCAGCGATGGGCCAGGCTGCATCGGCGATCAGCCCCACCTCGCCCCAATGCGCCCAGATTTCCTCGGCTAGATGCGGCATCATCGGTGCGATCAGCAGCACGGCGGCGCGCACTGCATCGTCGCGGCTCGGCCCGGCGTTTGCCTTTTCGAGCGCGTTGGCCAGCGTATAAAGCTTTGCTACCGCCTTGTTGAAGGCGAGCGCATCGATATCGGCGGTGACGCCGGCGACGGTCTTTGCCGCCAGCCGGTCGAGGCTGGTGTCGCGCTCTCCGCTGGCCCCGCGTGGCGCAGCCGCAATCCGCCACATACGCTGCACAAAGCGCCAGCAGCCCTCGATCCCGGCCACCGACCATTCCAGATCGCGCTCGGGTGGGCTGTCTGACAGCATGAACCAGCGCACTGCATCCGCTCCAAACTGGTCGATGATCGCGTCGGGATCGACCACATTCTTTTTGGACTTGGACATTTTGATCACCCGCCCGACCTCAATTGGCGCCCCGGTTTCACGGTGCGTGGCGCCAGTGCCGGTCCGGATGACTTCCTCTGGGGTCAGATAGAGCGGCTGAGCATCAGCGCTTTCGCGCAAGGCGTAGGTTTCGTGCGTCACCATACCTTGCGTGAACAAGTTGGCGAACGGTTCCTTCACGTCGATCTTGCCGATCCGTGCCAGTGCCCGTGTCCAGAACCGGGCGTAGAGCAGATGCAGGATCGCATGCTCCACACCGCCAATATACTGGCCGACCGGCATCCAGCGCGCGATTTCCGCCGGATTGAAGGGGGCGTCGCCGGGCTGGCTGGCGAAGCGCAGGAAATACCAGGAGGAATCGACGAAGGTGTCGAGCGTGTCGGTTTCGCGGCGCGCGGCTGCACCACAGGAGGGGCAATCGACATACTTCCAGGTCGGGTGCCGGTCGAGCGGATTGCCGGGCGTATCAAAGCTGACATCTTCAGGCAGAACGACCGGCAGTTGGTTCTTCGGTACCGGCACGGCACCGCAGCTGTCGCAATGGATCACCGGGATAGGCGTGCCCCAATAGCGCTGGCGGCTGACACCCCAGTCGCGCAGGCGCCATACGGTCTTGCCTTCGCCCCACCCTTCCTGCTCGGCACGCGCGATTACTGCGGCCTTGGCCTCCGCGATGCTCATGCCGTCTAGGAAATGGGAGTTCACGATGCGCCCTGGACCGGTATAGGCTTCATCGCCTTCAAAATGCGGGTCGATTTCCTCGCCGTCCGCCACGACGCGCACCACAGGCAGGCCATATTTGCGGGCGAAATCGATATCGCGCTGATCATGTGCCGGGCAGCCAAAAATGGCGCCGGTGCCATAATCCATGAGCACATAATTCACGACCCATACCGGCAGATGCCAGTCGGGGTTGAGCGGATGTTCGACGGAAAGGCCGGTATCGAAGCCCAGCTTCTCTGCCGTGTCCAGCTCCGCCTGTGCGGTGCCGCTGGCGCGGCAGCGGGCAATGAATTCGGCTAACTCGGGCGCATTGCCGGCAAGTTGTTCGGCCAGCGGATGATCCGGTGCGACCGCTACGAAGCTGGCGCCGAACAGCGTATCGGGCCGGGTGGTGAACACCGCAATGCCGTCATCGGATGCGGGGAAGCGGAAACGGAATTCGAGCCCTTGGCTCTTACCGATCCAGTTTTCCTGCATCGTGCGAACCTTTTCGGGCCACTGGTCAAGCGTTCCCAGCCCATCGAGCAACTCGTCAGCAAAGTCAGTGATCTTCAGGAACCACTGGCTCAGTTTGCGCCGCTCGACGAGCGCACCCGAGCGCCAGCCGCGCCCGTCGATAACCTGCTCGTTGGCGAGCACGGTCATGTCGACCGGATCCCAGTTGACGTAGCTTTCCTTGCGCGTGACGAGGCCGGCTTCCATCAGATCGAGGAACAACGCCTGCTCATGGCCGTAATAGGCCGGGTCGCAGGTGGCGAGCTCGCGGCTCCAGTCGATGGCGAGGCCGAGCCGTTTGAGCTGCGCGCGCATTTGGTCGATATTGGCATAGGTCCAGCTGCCGGGGTGGACCTTCTTTTCCATCGCCGCATTTTCGGCCGGCATGCCGAACGCGTCCCAGCCCATCGGATGCAGAACAGCGTGGCCGGTCATCACCTTGGTGCGGGCGATCACATCGCCCATCGTATAGTTGCGCACATGGCCCATGTGGATGCGCCCTGACGGATAAGGGAACATCTCCAACACATAAGCGGGTGGCCGTTCAGGGAAGCGGTCGGCCCGGAATGTGCCACCCTCTTCCCATGCCGCTTGCCACCGGCCGTCGGCGGCCATCGGGTTAAACCGCTGGTCGGTCATCGTCTCGATCCTGTCGCGTCAGTCTTCAAGGCAGGCATGGCCTGCGGCGGATCAGTCGCCGGCAAGCGCCGTGCGGCGCAGGTCGCGCGCCTTGGTAAGGATGATTTCCTCGATGCGCTGCACCGTTGCGGCGGCGAGCGGGGCGTCAACCCATGCGCCGCCCTGCGCAACCTGTCGCGCGCCTGATACGCGCAGAGCGTCAGCCCTCAGATCGCGATCGAGGATGGCGACGGTCAGCTTGACGCGCTCGCCGGGATTGCCGGGATTGGCGTACCAGTCGGTCACGATCACGCCGCCGTTCGAATCGGCCTGCACCAGTGGCGCAAAGGACAGGGCATCGAGCGAGGCACGCCAGAGATAGGCGTTGACGCCGATTGTCGTCACTTGGCTGGCAGCAAGATCTGGTGCTGCCCGGTCACGTCCACCGCACCCTGTCAGCACGAGCGCACCCGCAACCGTCAACAGGGCGGTGCGCGCCGGGGAAAAGCTGCGTGTCGGGCGGGAAAAGATCATGGCCGGGCTCGAAATCCTCTGGTGCCCTGAGGCACATCCATCAATGCCCGGATGATGATGCATGGGCACGTTTGCGCTCCATCGCTACCGGGTTCCAGCGGCTTCTAGCCGCCGTGATGCAGCGGGGCAAGCATCACAGGGTGCTTGGCCGGACCGGCAAAACTGTGCATCCATGCAACAGTCCTTTGATAAAGGAGTTGTGGCACTGGAAAGCATCCCAAGGATGATGATATCAAGCTGTCCAGAGTTGGAGTCGTTTCGCGAATGATGACCGATCGCACCTTTGCGATAGCTGCTGCGGGGGCCTTGGCCTTCGCCGGTCTTGCTGCGTCTCCCGCACTCAGCGCGCTCGACGGCGCCGCCCGTGATCGTGCAGGCGCGCTCTCTGCGCTGGTCGGCCGCTTCACCCCTGCTACAGGTGAGCCCGCACTCCTTGAGCGCTATGCCAACCTGTCGGCAGAGGCGCGTCGAAGCTTCCGCTTCACCCCTGCAATGCCGCGCTCGGAAAATCGCGCAGTCACGCTGGTACGCCGCGTGACGCCGATGTCGGTCACGTCCAAGTCGTCGGACAGCGATCGCCAGCCACAGGCCATTGCCATCACACCCGTAACTTACCGGCTCGGTTCGGCGGTTGGCTACACCGCCTTTGCCAGCAATGTCTCGCGTGAAAATGTCGATATCTCGGCGCTCCCGCAGGTCAGCCGTCCGGTTGATCCGACATCGCGGCCGTCGCGCTTTGGGGCCGATATGCGACTGGACAGCCGTTCGCTGCCGGGCAGCTCGGAACGTGCACTCGATCCTGATCGCGCTTATTCGGTCGACGTGACCGGCAGCTATCGTTTGTCGCGCAACGTTGATCTGACCGCCGGCGTCCGCCTCCAGCGTGAAAATGACCGGCTCGCCCCGCTGACTGATGAACGGCGAGATAGTCAGGCGGTCTATGTGGGAACCCAGTTCCGCTTCTGATCGCGCGCAAAGGCGTCGATGGCTGCCCATCCATGGGCACCGTCGTTCCGAAGTTTTCTGAATCGCTCCGCATCCATGCCGCCCAGGGCGATGGCGAGACCCCGTGTTTGTGCTGCCAGCGACCCAAATCCCCTACGACCGATAGGGCGCGCGTCCTGATGTGATCTCGTTCCGTAAACCGGGGAGATCAGCACAATAGCGACACCGGCTTTGCGCGCCCGCTCTGATTCACGTCGGTTATGGACAGGGGCACTGACAGGGGTGCTTTTTGCGTGACCGCGAAAACCGTGCCGCCCGTGATAGGCGCGGTCGTCACCCGGCCCGGCAAGAAGCAAGAGGTGGCGCTTGGCCAGAGCGATTCTCCGCAGCGGTCGCAATGACGCCTCCTTCCCGGCATTACCGAGGGCGTAGGGCCGCACCACCACCGCTGAGCGCGCAGGCAGTGCTGTGATGATCCGGGGCAGGTCACTTGCGATGCGAGCATCCGTCATGAGCCACAGGCGCGGAACATGGGCGGGTTTGGGCTGGCGGGCACGCATCGTCATACCTATAGCCCGCGCGCATGACTGATCCAGCCTGCCCAGACAATGAACGTGTAGATGCGGCAGTGCGGCTAGCTGATGTCCGTGCACAAATTGCGCGGGCCGCTGCCGATGCGCGGCGTCATGCGAATGACGTTACACTGATTGCCGTTTCAAAGACGCACGGTGCGGATGCGATCGTGCCGTTGATTGCCGCCGGCCAACGGGACTTCGGCGAAAACCGGGTGCAGGAGGCGGAGGCCAAATGGCCAGAGCTGCGCGCGGCGTATCCTGATATCCGGTTGCATATGGTCGGCCAGTTACAGTCGAATAAGGCTGATGAGGCTGTGCGCCTATTCGACTGCATCCACTCGCTCGACCGGCCGTCCTTGGTCGCTGCGCTGGCGCGTGCGATGGACCGCGCGGGTCGTCGTCCAGACTGTTTTCTGCAGGTCAATCTCGAAGGCGCAAGCGGCAAGGGCGGTTGTTCGCCGGCCGCGCTCCACGCGCTGCTTGGTGACGCGCGGGCGGCCGATATTCCGGTCATCGGCCTAATGACTGTGCCCCCCCTCGACCGTGAGCCGGCACCATGGTTCGCTTTGCTAGCCAAGTTGGCCGATGATCACGGCCTGACCGGCCTCAGCATGGGTATGTCGGGCGATTATCCGACTGCGGTGCGGCTCGGCGCGACACATATTCGCGTCGGCACGGCGCTGTTCGGGTCGCGCGGCTAGGCCGAGACAAGGGCCGCAAAGCGAAGGGGCCCGCCGTTGCCGGCGAGCCCCCGTCGTTTCAGCTGATGCCTTTTATCAGAACCGACCGCGCAGCGTGATGCCGTAGGTCCGCGGTTCTGCAAGGAACATCGAGAACAGCTGGCGACCGCCCGGATACTGGGGATCGACAAACGGTGCCGCGGTGGTGCCCGCCTGGAACGGCGAGTTGAACGCCACCTGGGCGTAGTTGATGTTGAACAGGTTCTGCGCCCACAGTTCGACGGCCCAAGCCTGATCCGGACCGCGCAGACCGATACGCGCATTGACGATGGTGAAGCCGTCCTGTTCCTTCTGCGGGAACAGGTCAGAACCGGTGTTGAAGTCGCTGGTCGTGCGGGCATCAACATAGAACAGGCCCGAAAGCCCGCTGCTGCCGAGCTCCGGCGTCCAAGTGACCGATGCGGTGGTCACCAGCTCCGGTGCGTTCGACAGATTGTCGCCGGGCAGCATCCGCAGCGCCGGATCGAGCGGCGCGCCGAGGCGGTTGCCGACCAAGCTGTCCTGATACCGGGTGTTGGTATAGGTCAGGCCCGCAGCGATGCGGAAGTCAGGATCAGGCGTCAGGGCCGCTTCGAGCTCCAGACCTTCCGAGCGCACACCATAGGTCACGTCGCCGGCTGCGCAGGCACCGGTGGTTGCCGAGAGATCTCGGTCCGCCGCGCCGTTGTCGACCGAGCAACCGTTCACCGTCTGCACGAGGAAGACCGTGCCGTTGAAGGTGTTGAGCTGGAAGTTCGAGAAGTCTTGGCGGAACAGAGCGGCCGACAGGCTGAACTCGCGGGTCGAATATTTTGCGCCCAGTTCATAGGCATCAACCAGTTCCGGATCGAACTGCAGGTTGCCAACGAGTGCCTGTGCCCCACCGAGAGCGGCGAAGGTCGAAGTCGGCACACCGTTCACCAGCGCGATCGGAGCCTTGAGCGCCGACCGGTCGAGGTTGAAGCCGCCTGCCTTGTAGCCACGCGAATAGCTCGCATAGACCATCAGATCGTCAGTTGGACGCCAGGAAACGATCGCTGTCCCGGTCAATTCGTCTTCACTGCGGCTGTCGCGGATCGAGACACCGTTAAGTTCAGCAGTCGAGTTGCCCTGGCAGCCGAGGCCGATGAGCGCACCGGCCAGCGCACGCGCGGTGGCGTTGGGGCTGACGAGGTCATCGGTCAACGACCCTTGAAGGGCGGTACAGACCGTGTTGTCGTTGCCGAAGGTCGCGTTGAAGCGCTTGCGCTCGTTGGTGTAGCGCAGGCCCAGCGTGACATCGAGCGTGTCGGTGATGTTGATGATGTTATGCGTGAACAGCGCCCAGTTGCGGCTGTTCTGGAAATAACGGTCGATGGTCGAACCGCGATTGTTGAGCGTATCGAGCAGCGCAAAGCCGTTGGCGATGTCGGTGCCTGTCTGCCCGCCGCCAGTTGCGGCGGCGAGAGTCGCGGGGCCGACGCCTGGAATGACGCAGCCCGGGTTGGTCGGCGAATAGAGGCCGGCGAGACCGCCGCCGGAAATCACGCGGCACGTTGCGAACCGGCCATATTGCGTGCCGAAGCGCAGATTATCCTGCACCGTCAGATCTTCGTCAGCGTAAAAGGCGCCGATGAGCCAGTCGAGCGTGCCGTCAAAGGCTTCACCCTGGAGGCGCAGTTCCTGGCTGAAGGTCTTGAACTGGCGGAAAGCATTGTCGCTCGGGGTACGGAACAGGACGTCCACCCGACCATAGTCGGTGTCCGAACCCTGGCCGGACTTGTAGTCGCGATAACCGGTGATCGAGGTGAGGTTGGCCCCGCCCAGATCCCAGTTCACTTCCAGGCTGACGCCGTAATCTGTGGTCTCACCGGCAAAGGAGCGGCCCGGGCTGACATAGAGCGTGCGGTCATAACCGGGCGAGAAGCCGGCAATCGGCTGACCCAGGTCACGCAGGACGTTGATGATGTTGTTGCCGTTGGCTTGAGGCCCCGTATTCGGGGCCGGAAGCCCGTTGGAAAGGGGCGTTGACGGGTTGTTGAGGTCGCCGATGAACTCGTTGACCGTGTTGTCGACATAGATGGCACCGCAGCATTTTTCGTCGCGGCTGGTATAGTCACCGATCAGGCGGAAGGAGAGCGCATCGGTCGGCTCCCACAGCAGCTGGCCGCGCACAAAGTAGCGGTTGCGGTCGTTGACGTCAGTGTTGTTCTGCGGGTCGGTGTAGAAACCGTCGCGGCGGACATAGACACCGTCGATGCGGCCGGCGAGCGTTTCGCTCAACGGGCCGGTGATGCTGCCGGAAAGGCGCATGAAGTCGTAATTGCCGTAGGTCGCTTCCACATTCGCGCCGAAATCGAAGTCGGGGCGCTTGGAAATGATGCTGATCATACCGGCGGAGGCGTTGCGGCCGCCCAGCGTGCCCTGCGGCCCGCGAAGCACTTCGACGCGCTCGATTTCGCCAAGTTCGTTGAGGCCGATACCCGAACGCGAACGATAGACGCCATCAATGAATACTGCGACCGAGCTTTCGAGGCCGGGGTTGTCACCGACGGTGCCAATGCCGCGAATACGGGCCGAACCGTTGGCTTCCGAACCGGTCGAGGAAACGAGCAGTGACGGTGCCACCTGGTTGAGCTGGCGGATGTCGTTGGCGCCGGAGTTGGCGAGCGTTTCAGCCGAAACGGCAGATACGGCGACCGGAACGTCGGCGAGCAGCTGGGCGCGGCCCTGCGCCACGACCACGATATCGCCGGTATTTTCTTCAGCGGCTTCGTCTTGAGCAGCGGCGTCTTGCGCCAGTGCGGGGGTGCTTAGCGCCACAAGGCTGGCGGTCAGCAGCATGGCGCGCAGCGGTGCGCGCATCGAACGGGTAGCCATAATGTCTCTCCTCATCCTCGAAACCGGTGGCGCAATGCTTGTGTCGCGCCTGTTCTCAACAAACCGCATTTATGAAAAACGCTGGCAGGTGCCAAATGATAGTGTGCGCGCCGTAACGGATTAGCGCGATTGTGCGACTTTCAAGCCACAGTGCGCGGCGGTCTCAATCCGGAGGCGCAGCAACCGCTGTTCGGTCCAAACCATGGCCTCACCATCAGCACCAAGCCACCGCCGGATCGCTGGATCAACGATGTCCAGCCCACCGGTCAGTGACCCGAAAGCGGGCAGGATCAATCGGTTATTGCCATATGCAGCACAGGGCCGGAACATCTGTCGCCCGCCGCTGCGCACCCGCGCCTTGGGGTGATAATGGCCTGACAGTTCGGGCCGGATTTCATCAGCGCGGGCCTCATGTCGCAAAATGATGCCGTCGATGATGACCTCGTCAATGCGGTCACCCGGCACGGCTGCGCCGCCATCATGATTGCCGGCAATCCAGATGATCTGCCTTCCGCGACCCAAATGTTCGATCTGCTGGATGGTATCTGCATCGAGCCATCCGGGCCCGGCATCATCGTGGAAACTGTCTCCCAATGCCCATATTTCGGCGGGCTGGCGCTCGTCTGCCAGCGCGGTCAGCCGGGCCAGCGTTTCACGGCTGTCATAGGGAGGCAGCATTTGCCCGCGGGCCGCGAACCAGCTCGCCTTTTCGAGATGCAGGTCGGCGACGAGCAGAGCGCGCCGTTCCTTCCAGTACAGCGCACGCGGGCCGGCAAAGGCAAAATGCTGGCCGCCAAAGTCGAACTCATGGCTCACACCGGGCACCTATGCTGCTGCACACATGCCTGCAATCACAAATCCGGACGATATTCTGTCAGAGTCGTTCGGGCGCTGTCGCACCCCCTTGTTCAGCCAGCTGCGTGCCAGACTGTCTGCGCACCTGATCAGGCAGGTCGAAGATGACCCGGCGGTTGGCAAAATCGATCGATACACGGTCAAACAATCGCAGCGCATCCATGCCTAGCAGCAAGGCCGGCCGCCGGCCGAGTCCAAGATAGGTGAATGCTGGCGAATCCGCATAAGCAACCGGCAGGTCAGTAAAGTCGAACCCGCCGACACTGATCTGTTCTATCTGTCCGACGCGCACGGCCAGTGTCGCACCGGTGATGCTGGTCAGTTCCCCGCTCGCTCCCCTGCCGGTGCGCGCGCCTTCACGGCGCACAGCGCGCTGCAGGGCCAGATTGCCGACGCTGGTTTGAGCGCCTGTATCGAGGATGACCTCGACCCGCGTATTGCCCAGCCGGGCATTCGAAAGAATCATTCGTCCTGCCCGCCGCCGCGCGGTGACGACGATCTGGTCACCATCGAGATCGGATTCGCGCCGCTGGCGGCGGCCCGCCTGGGCGGGCAATATATCCATGCGATTGGTGGTGAAATCGATCAGCAGTCGGTGGTTTTCGAGGCTGTCGATGCCGATCAAGCCCGGACCGCCGATATTGGATTGAGAAAAGGCGGGCACAACGGAATCGCCGAGCGATAGGCTGCGCAGCGTGATGTTTCGCGCATGGAACAGATCGGCAGTGACAATCTCTGCAATGCCAATGACCCGCGCGCGACCTGCGGATGCGAGGTTCAGTCTGCTTGCCAGTTCATTGGAAATGACTGTGCGTTCAGCACCGGTATCCACGATAAAGCCATAGGGCCCGGACCCGTTGATATGGACGGGCAAGGTCATGCGATCGGCGCGGTCGAGAATGATCGGCTGGACGAGCAGAGGCTGGAGCGTCTGTGCCGTCAAATCTGACGCTTCGGTCGATGGCAGGACCGTCGGCACATCCTGTGCGCGGGCTGGCGTTGATGCCAGAATGGCCGCTGAGGTCATGATCGAAAGGCGCCGCATCAGATGGCTTGCCATCATCGCTCTCCCCGTCGGTCAGGCCCCTCACCTCCTGCCGATCGTCTCGGCAATGCTACGCTTGGCTTGGCATGAGCGCAATCACCGGGCTGTCCGGCTCGCGTAGGCTTCCACCTGCCGCATCACGCGCAGGATATTGCCGCTCCAGATCTTCTCGACGTCCGCTGCGCTGTAGCCAGCTTCGATCAGCCGTGCAGTGATGCGGGGCAAGGCAGTGACATCTTCAAACTCACGTACGCCGCCGCCCCCATCCCAGTCGGCGCCGATACCGCAATGGTCGACACCTGCAACGCGCAGGCAGTGCAGCAGCGCGGCCATGAAGGTATCAAAGCCTGTGTCATTCACCCGCTCCTCACGATCGAGTGCTGCCCATTCCAAAGCGAGTGCGCGTTGTTGCTCGGGGGTCATCTCGCTCATCCGGTTCATGCGGTCAGACAGAGGCCGCCGCCGGTCGGTCATATTGTAGCGGGTGAGGAACACGGAATTGATGTGCAGCACGCCCCCTTGTGCCGCCAGCGCGCGCAGCTGGTCGTCGCTGATGTTGCGGGGATGGTCGAAGATCACCTTGAGGCCAGAGTGGGAGAGGATCACCGGCGTCGTGGAAAGCGCCATCAACTGATCCAGCGCTGCATCGGAGGCATGGCTGCCGTCGATGATCATGCCCAGCCGGTTCATTTCGCGTACCCACTCGCGCCCCAGCGGGGAAAGTCCGCCCCAGCGCTGCGTCCCGCCATTCGCAGAATCGCCGAACTGGTTGCCGCCATTATGTACCGGCCCTGCCATGCGGATGCCCGCCCGATACCAGTCGGAAAGGCCCGCTACACTGTTGCCCAGCGGATAGCTGTTCTCGACCGCAAGGAAGGCGATGCGGCGGCCGCTGCGCGCGATTTCTTCTGCCTGCTCGGCGCGGGTCGCCAGCGCAATCTCGCTGCTGTTGACTTCCAGCGTGCGCAGCATCGCCGCGAGCCGCCTGTCCGCGCGCGCCTTGGCATTGGCAAGGCCGGCCTCATCTGTCGGACCCTGCGGAGTATAAAGCACGAAGAAGCCGCCATCGAGCCCGCCTTCGCGCATGCGCGGCAGATCGACATGGCTGAGATCGGTTTCAAAGCTGCGCCGTTCGGCAAAATTCCAGCCCGGCCGTTCGAAATGGATCGGCGTATCGAGATGCGTGTCGAGCGTCAGGATCCGCTCATGCAGAGTCGCCGCACTTTCGGGCTGCGCTGCCTGCGGCGCGGGAGAAGGTGAACAGGCGGCAAGCAGCGCCGCACCGATGATGACCGAAATACGCAATGCTTCCCTCCGTTTCGCCCCGTACCCAGCGTAGCCGCACGTCCGAAGCAATCAAGTCTGTCAGCGGGGGCGATCATCCCATCGCCGCGCCGACCAGTTCCGCCTCCATCGCCAGCATCGCATCGTCAGTTGCTTCGGTGCTCACGCTTTCGCGCCCGATCAGCACCAGCACCGGCACTGCCAGCGGGCTGATTCGTTCGAGCGGCACATGCACCAGTGTCGGTGCGGCGCGTTCGATAAGGTCGCCCAGTCGCCCGACATCCGTCAGTCGCGCCCGCGCATCGGCCCAGGCGGCTTCGATCAGCAGATGGTCTGGCTGGTACCGCATCAGAACATCGAAAATGAGGTCGGTGGAGAAGGTTACCTGCCGTCCGGTCTTCCTGAGGCCTGGATGCTGGCGTTCGACAAGGCCTCCGATCACCGCCACCTCGCGGAAGGCGCGCTTGAGAAGGTGCGATCGTTCGACCCATTCGACGAATTCGTCGGCCATGATGGTCGCATCGAGGAGCCGGCCGGGATCGCGGACAGGCTTTACGCTCCATATGGCGAGTGCATAATCAGTTGCCTGAAATCCCAGCGGCTGCAGCCCCGCGCGCTCCATCCGCCGCGTCAGCAACATGCCTAGCGCCTGATGCGCGTTCCACCCCTCGAACGGGTAGAGCAGCCAGTAATGCCGTCCCTCGTGCGGAAATGTCTCCGCCAGCAGTTCGCCCGGCTGTGGCAGGCGCGATCGGCGATGCTGCATGGTCAGCCATTCCCGCACGTCAGCGGGATAGGCGGCCCAACCGCCAGGATCGGCAATCATCTCCCGCACCCGCATCGCGAGATTGGTCGTGAGCGCCATGCGCGCGCCGACATAAGTGGGAATGCGTGCTGGCCGCGCGGTTGCGCGGACGAGGAGATCGGTGCCCTTCACCCCCTCCACCTCCAGCGCGATGCCGGAGAAATAAAATGTGTCGCCCGGCATCAGCGTCGATGCAAAATATTCCTCGACCGTTCCCAGCGTGCGGCCGTTGCGGAACCGCACTTTCAGCGTCGGCGCGTCGACGATGATGCCGGCGTTCATGCGGTGCTGCTGGACAAAGCGGGGTGATGCTATGCGCCATTGGCCCGGCCCCGCAGGTGCGAGGCGGCGGAACCGGTCATAGGCCTTCAGCGCATAGCCGCCGTCGCGCACGAAGCCCAAGGTGCGGTCGAACGTTTCCCGATCGAGCGTACGATAGGGCAAGGCTGTGCGCACCTCGGCAAACAGATCGTCCTCGCCGAACGGCCCGGAACAGGCGACGGCGGTGATGTGCTGCGCCAGCACATCGAGGCTGCCGGGTCGGAAAATATCGGGATCGCGCTCACCGGCCGCCACTGCATCGAGAGCGGCGCGTGCTTCCAGCCATTCGAAACGGTTGCCCGGTACAACCATCGCCTTCGATGCCTCGTCGAGCCGGTGGTTGGCGCGGCCGATGCGCTGGATGAGGCGCGATGCCCCCTTGGGCGCGCCCATCTGGATGACGCAATCGACATCGCCCCAGTCGAGCCCGAGATCGAGGCTCGATGTCGCCACCAGTGCGCGCAGCCGCCCTTCGGCCATCGCCGTCTCGGCCCGCCGGCGTGCTTCTATGTCGAGACTGCCGTGGTGGATGCCGATAGGCAGGCCGCGGTCATTGGCCTTCCACAATTCTTGAAAGATCAGCTCGGCAAGCCCGCGCGTGTTGCAGAAGACGATGGTGGTGCGGTGCGCGGCGATCTCCGCCATCACCGCATGCGCGGCATATTTCCCGGAATGGCCCGACCAAGGCACGCGGTTTTCAGGCAACAGGATGCGGATGTCTGGCTCGGTGCCCGCTTCGCCTTCGACCAGTGTCACCTGTGTGCCATCACCGCCGGGCGCCAGCCAGTCGCTCCAGGCGCGAGTATCCGCCACCGTTGCCGAAAGGCCCACCCTTCGCAGCGAAGGACGGATTGCCTGCAATCGGCTCAGCGCCAACTGCAACAGGTCACCGCGCTTGCCGGTGCCAAAGGCGTGCACCTCGTCGATCACCACCGTGTCCAGCGAGGCGAAGAATCGAGCCGCATCCTCATGACTGAGCAGCAGCGACAGCGATTCGGGCGTGGTCAGCAAGATGTCGGGTGGGTTCACCTTCTGCCGCGCACGACGATCCCCCGGTGTGTCGCCGGTGCGCGTCTCCACCAGGATTGGCAGCTGCATGTCCTCAATGGGTGTCAGCAAATTGCGCTGTACGTCGGTCGCCAGAGCCTTGAGCGGGCTGATGTAGAGGGTGTGCACCCCTTCTCCGCCGCCGCGCGCAGCAATGCCGATCAGGCTCGGCAGGAAGCCGGCAAGTGTCTTGCCCGCGCCGGTTGCAGCCACCAGCAGCGCGTGGCTGCCGCTTTGCGCTGCCGCGATCATCGCCTGCTGATGTGACCGCAGGCGCCAGCCCTTGGTGGCAAACCAGTCGGCAAAGACTGGGGGCAAGTGGGAATCATGAGTCACACTTGCCATATAGGGCGAATGGAGATGCATGCAGCAGTCACGCCGGAAAGTCCGGGCAGCCGCTATGGCCGCTGGCTGGAGGCGCGGCGGGAGGGCATCTACATCCCCTCTGCCGATATCTGGATCGATCCTGCGGTTCCCGTTGCCCGGGCGCTGGTGACCCATGGCCATGCCGATCATGCGCGCGGCGGTCATGGCGCGGTTTGGGCTACCCCCGAAACGCTGGCAATCATGAGCGTGCGCTATGGTGACCAGATCGCCGGCCATGCGGCGCCCATCACCTATGGCGAGGCCATTGATGTTGGCGGCGGTGTCACCGCGAGCTTCTATCCGGCCGGGCATGTGCTTGGATCGGCGCAGATCCTGCTTGAACGCGATGGCGAACGGATCGTCGTTTCAGGTGATTACAAGCGCCGTCCCGACCCCACCTGCGCACCATTCCACCCGGTGCCTTGTGATGTGTTCATCACTGAAGCGACCTTTGGCCTTCCCGTATTCCGCCATCCGCCTACCGCAGATGAAGTGGCCAAGCTCACGCATGCCCGCGCCGCCAACCCTGACCGTGCGATCCTCGTCGGCGCTTATGCACTCGGCAAGGCACAGCGGCTGATGGGGGAATTGCGCGCCGTCGGCTATGATCGGCCGCTCTATATCCACGGCGCGCTCGCCCGGCTGACCGACCTTTATCGCGATCACGGCATCGATCTGGGGGACGTTCTGCCGGTTGCGGGCATGCCCAAGAATGCGCTGGCCGGGGAAATCATCCTCGCTCCGCCGTCCGCCCTTGCTGACCGCTGGTCGCGCCGTCTGCCCGATCCGGTTACCGCGATGGCCTCGGGCTGGATGCGGGTGCGCCAGCGTGCTCGCCAACGCGGCGTCGAGCTGCCCTTGATCGTCTCCGATCATGCCGATTGGGACGAGCTTACCGCGACGATTGAAGAGATATCGCCCGCCGAGGTCTGGGTGACGCACGGGCGCGACGATGCTTTGGTGCATTGGTGCATGACCCGTCAGATTAAGGCCCGCGCGCTGCACCTCGCCCATTATGATGATGAGGATGATTAGGGCGCGGGCTCTGCGTTAATCCGCGTCGTTGAAATGATCACCGGGCTCGCCAGCATCTGCCCGCGCATCGCCCCTTCGCCGGAATTGGGGTCCGTTGGCTGGGATAGGATGGCGCGGATCACGTCCATCCCCTCGACCACGCGGCCGAACACCGCAAAACCCTCCGGATCGCTGCTTGATCCCGGCGGTTGCGCATCGAGGCTGACGAGATCGCCGATGACAATGAAGAAATCGCCTGCTGCCGTCCCCGGCGCACCGCGCGCCAGGCTGATTGCGCCGGACGTGTGCGACAGGCCGGTGGCGCTGGTCGGTTCATGGGCAATCGGCGGCAATGTCCTTGCGCGATCATTTCGCGTCCCGAACTGGACCAGACCATAGCCGCGCCCCAGATCAAGCGCGCGATAGAAACCAGTGCCGTTCAGCCGACCGTCCCGGACATAGCGTAGGAATGTCCCGGCGGAGAGAGGCGCGCGTGTCGTTTCCAGTTCGATCACCACAGCGCCCAGCGCCGTTTCCAATGTGACGCGCGGCAGCACCGCTGCGGGTTCGGCGGCAGGCGTGGCTGATGGCGAGTCCATGACACCGGCGCCTTGAGCGTGTGCGGGGGCTGCGACCAGCGTCAGCGACAGGAAGGCAGCGATCAGCTTTACGGTCATTCCACCCCTCACATTCCGATTGCCTTGGCGCGGCGGCGCTGAACGCTCGAACCGATGCCCATGGCCTCACGATATTTGGCGACTGTGCGCCGGGCGATCTCGCACCCTTCTTTGCCAAGCATCTCGACCAATGTGTCGTCGGACAGGATCGCTTTGGGATCCTCGGCTTCGATCAGCGCGCGGATGCGGCTTTTCACTGCCTCGGCAGACATGCCGCCTTCCCCGTCCGATCCCATTACGCCACTGGAGAAGAAATATTTGAGTTCGTTGAGGCCGCGGGGCGAGTGAACATATTTGTTGCTGGTGACCCGGCTCACGGTTGATTCGTGCATGCTGATTGCGTCTGCCACCTGCCGCAGCGTCAGCGGGCGCAGCGCGCCGACACCATAGAGGAAATAGCCTTCCTGCTGGCGCACAATTTCCTGTGTCACCTTGATGATCGTCTGCTGCCTCTGGTCCAGCGCCTTGACCAGCCAGTTGGCGCTGGCCAGCCGTTCCTGCAGCCAAGCCTTGCCAGGCCCCTTGCCTGCACCGGCCGACAGTTCGGCATAGTAGCGACGGTTGACGAGCAATCGGGGCAGGGTGGCGCTGTTGATTTCGACGGACCATCCGCTCACGGTTCGTCGCACAAACACATCGGGCACGACAGGCGTTGCCTCGTCTCGGGCGAAGCGCAGGCCGGGTTTTGGATCATAGCCGCGCAGTTCGCGGATCATGTCCGCCAAATCCTCGTCATCGACCCCGCATAGACGCTTTAGTTGCGCCACCTGGCCCTTTGCCAGCAGGTCGAGATTGTCGATGAGCCGCGCCATGCAGGGGTCGTAACGGTCGACTTCCTTCGCCTGCAGGGCGAGGCATTCGGCCAGATCGCGTGCGCCGACGCCAGTGGGATCGAATGTCTGGATAACGTGCAGCACATCCTCGACCCGTGCGCGCGCGACGCCGAGGCGCATGGCAAGGTCCGTGAGGTCGGCGTCGCAATAGCCTGCCTCATCGATCGACTCGATCAATGCGGTAGCGATGCCAAGCGCCGGCCCGCCGAGAGTTTCGCCTGCCTGCGCCAGCAGGTGATCGCGCAGCGACAGGGCCTGCCCGCCGACGCTGTCGAAATCGAACCCCTCGCCGTCACCGCTGCCCGAACTGGCACCTTCCCACAGCGCGTCGCTGCCCGAATCATGGTGAAAAGTATCGGCTGCCAGGTCGACATCGAGCGTATCGGCCGCCGCACTGACCCCGGCTTCGAGCAATTGGTCTGTCGATGTTGCGGCATCTGACGTGATCGGAGCCGCGGCTTCGCTGCCTTCGCCTGCGTCGGCCAGCAGCGGGTTGTTGGCCATTTCCTCGGCAATCGCGGCTTCGAGTTCAAGGTTCGACAGTGCAAGCAGGCGGATCGCCTGCTGCAGCTGCGGCGTCATTACCAGCGATTGCGATTGCCTGAGGTCGAGGCGGGGAGCGAGCGCCATGGCCGGGTTCGCTCTCTAAAGCGAGAATCCTTCGCCAAGGTAAAGACGGCGAACTTCGGGGTCTGCCACCAGTTCCGCCGGTGATCCGGAAAACAGCACACGGCCATCGTAGATGATGCAGGCGCGGTCGACGATATCGAGGGTTTCGCGGACATTGTGGTCAGTGATGAGCACGCCAATGTCGCGCGTCTTCAGTTCCTTCACCAGATCGCGGATGTCGGCGATGGAAATGGGATCGATGCCCGCGAAAGGCTCATCGAGCAGCATGATCGAGGGGTTGGCAGCAAGGGCCCGGGCGATCTCGCAGCGCCGCCGCTCACCACCGGACAGGGCCATCGCCGGTGAAGACCGCAGCCGCGCCAGACCGAACTCGTCGAGCAGTTGTTCCAATCGTGCACGCCGTGCGTCCTGTTCTGGTTCGACCAGTTCGAGCACAGCACTGATATTCTGTTCGACCGTCATGCCCCGGAAGATGGAGGTTTCCTGCGGCAGATAGCCGAGGCCCAGAATGGCGCGCCGGTACATCGGAAGCGGCGTAATGTCCGACCCGTCGAGCATGATGCGACCCGAATCGGGCTTCACCAGTCCCATGACCGAATAGAAGCAGGTGGTTTTTCCCGCGCCATTGGGCCCGAGCAGGCCGACTACCTCACCACGCGCGACGGAGAGAGAGACGTCAGAAAGCACGCTCCGCCGGTCATAGCTTTTGGCGAGGCTGACGACCGAAAGGCCGCGCGCGATAGCGCCATCGACACTCTCCGTGGGTTCAGAGGCAAGGATGGTTTCGGTCAACATAAGGTCCCGTCCAAGCGCGCTCATCAGCCGCTTCGGCGATGGCTGCGCTACACGCTCAAAGTCTGGCAGGATAATTGCATGGAAATCAACCCTGCGTATCGATGATCGGCAGGATTGACGGGCTCAGTTGCGTTCCGGCACAGCGAAACGACCGGTCACCCGCCCTTGCGAATCCGTGGCGGTACCTGGCGCCGAAGGCGATGCGGCACCTGCCCGCCCGTCAACACTGGCACGACCACTGGCGAGATCGATCACCAGGCGGTTCCCGCTCAGCCGGTTGGCTCCCTGGGTCAGTTCGACATTGCCGAGCATCGTGATCAGCCGTCGATCGAGATCGTAAATTGCGCTGTCGCCGCGGGCGCGATCCCCGCCTTTGGTGACGGTAACGCCACCCAGCGCATCAAGCCGGTTGACGTCAACGCCATTGGCATCGCTGTACGCCACAGTAAGCCGCGCCGCGGTCAATGTCAGGCCCGCCTGCTGCACGACGACATTGCCTGCCACCACCACGCGGTCGGCCCGCGATTGCACCTCTATGGAGTCGGCGGCGAATTCGACCGGCGCGTTGCTGTTGTGGTTGATGAGATCTTGCGCCTGCGCGGCGGGCATCAGACCGCTGGCCGCCAGCACGGCCGCAGTGACGGCAAAGCCCCCAATGGCACTCAGGCCTTGCAGCATCCTGCCGCGCTGTGTCGCTGCGATCATCGCACAACTCCTTGTTCGATCCTGAGGCGCGCGTTGCCTGAAAGTGTGACTGTGCGCTCCGCCAGATCGGCTCGCAGCCGGTTGGCGGAGAAACTTCCGATCGGCAAGCGTCCACTCACCGCACGGTTGCTGGCCAGCGTTCGCGCCTTGAGGTCGATTCCGACATCGCCGGTTTCGATGCTGTAACCGTCAGCAGCGACAAAGCGCAGGGGGCCATCGACAGTGACCCGCTCGGCGGAAGGGTCGTACCGCCCTGCCTCGGCATTGAGCGTGGCCGGCCCTTCATCGAGGATGATCATTGCCGACAGGTTGTTGAGGCGCACCACGGGATCTGCGGCACTCCGCTGTACGGCGCTGGCCGCAGTCAGGCTGAACGGGCGGCCCTGGCTGTCGCTGCCGGTATAACGTGCCGCTTCCACGCGCATGCGCTGCGGGGCAACATCAATGGAATCCTTGGCGAGCAGGAAGCCGATCTCGCTGCTCTGGCTGAATGGCGCGAACAGAAGCACAGCCGCAAGCGCGCCGACAGCCGCGGGAAGGCCGAGTTGCAGCACCCGTACCACCCGGTCGTGCGAACCTCCGGCGGCCGCCCAGTGCCGGCGACGGCTGCGTTCGACATCGGCCTGAACGGACATGCGCGACTCTTTCAGCTGTGTGCGAAAATGTCGGTTTCGGGCCAGCCCGCGAGGTCGAGCCGCGCGCGCACCGGCAGGAAATCGAAACAGGCCTGCGCCATTGCCATCCGGCCTTCGCGTTCGAGGCGGATGTCGAATGCGGCCTTGAGCTGATGGAGGAAGCGGACGTCGCTGGCCGCATAATCGCGCTGCGCCTCGTTAATCTCAGGCGCCCCCCAGTCGCTCGACTGCTGCACCTTGGACAACTCCTGTCCCAGCAGCTCTCGCACCAATTCCTTCAGGCCGTGCCTGTCGGTGTACGTGCGCGTCAGCCGTGAGGCGATTTTGGTGCAATAAACCGGGCCGGCCTCGACCCCCAGATAGCGTTCCATGACGGCCAGATCGAAACGGGCGAAATGATAGATTTTGAGGCGATTGCGGTCGGCCAATATTGCGCGCAACCGTGGCGCGGCATAGTCGCTATCCGGAGCAAATCGCACGAGATATTGATCTGGTCCGCCGTCGCTGATCTGGACAATGCAAAGCCGATCACGGCCAGGTTGCAGCCCCATCGTTTCGGTATCGATGGCGAGCGCGCCATCGCCGGAAAGAACGCCTTCGGGCAGATCTTCTTCATGGAAATACACAGTCATGAGGCAAGGCCTTAGGCCACAAAGCCCCGCCCCTCAATGGCGGGAATTCTGACACGCAAGAACAGTGCAGCTTTGCCGCGCCTTCTGGCCAGCTGGGCAGCATGCAATTTTCCTTCGCACAATCGCGGATTTGCGATATGTTGCGCCCGACCGGAAAACGTCTTTTCCGGATTCGTGGCGCCGCAAACCCGTCCGTTCGGGGTGGTTGACCAGTTGGGCAGGACGGACAATTCGAGTATTGGTTGGCGCATGAGTTTTGACAGGGAACGCCGCGGTGGCGGCAAAAGTGGTCATCGTCGGGGCGGTAAGCGCGACGATTTCGGTGGCGGTGACTTCTACGGCGGCGGTGGCGGCTTCGGCGATGCTCCGCGCGGCGGCGGCTTTGGCGGCGGCGATTTCGGTGGTGGACGGTCTGGCGGTGGCTTCGGCGATCGTGACCGCGGCGGCTTTGGCGGCGGCGGTGGTGGTGCCGGCGGCTATGGTGGCGGCGGACGTCCTGGCGGCGGTTTCGGCGGCGGTGATCGTGGCGGCGGCGGCGGTGGTTTCAACCGCGGACCGCGCCCGCAGATGCCGGCCCAGGTGGTTGGCGAAGGCACTGGCGTCGTCAAATTCTTCAACCGGGACAAGGGCTTCGGCTTCGTCGCTCGTGATGACGGCGAAGAAGATGTGTTCGTTCACATCAGTGCGGTCGAACAGGCCGGCCTCGAAGGGCTTGCTTCCGGGCAGACTCTCGCCTTCACCTTGGTTGACCGCAATGGCCGCATTTCCGCGACCGAGCTGAAGATCACCGGCGAACATCTCGCCGTCGATGCTCCGGCTGAGCGGCCGCAACGTGCGCGCCGGCAGCTGACCGGTGAGCGTGCGTCGGGCGAGGTCAAGTTCTTCAACAGCTCGAAGGGCTTTGGTTTCATCAAGCGCGACGATGGCGGTGCCGACTGTTTCGTGCACATCAGTGCTGTCGAGCGTGCCGGGATGCATAGCCTGAATGAAGGCGACCGGGTTGCCTTCGACATCGAGGTCGACGATCGCGGAAAATATTCTGCGGTCAATCTCGCGGGGGAATAATCCTTCACCGGACATTCCCGCAAAAAGGGCCCGGGAGTCTTGCGCTCCCGGGCCCTTTTGCTTGCCCGACTGGGGATGTGCTCAGTCGTTGGCAGCCTCAGGCTGTGCCTCAGCCACGGTCAGTTTAAAGGCCCCGGTTGCTGCACTGAGTGGGCTGACCCGAACCACCATCTCGCCATCACGGCGGAAAAGCACGCGCAGGCGGCTGTTGAGTCCGTCATCCTCGCCGGCACCATCATCATTGCTGTCGGCGATGCTGAAGCCCAGCGGGCTCATCGTGCCGATTTCGAGGAAGCTGTCGAATTCGTCGGACACCATGGTGATTTCATATTCCTGGCCCGCGCGCCCGCTGAAACTGTAGAATTCATAGGGGCGTGCCGAATCGACAATGATTGTATCGCCATAGCCTTCGTCGATCACCGCATCCTGCGCGTCGAGCGTGCCTTCCCTTGTTTCTCCGATCGCGATCGGCACCGGCGCCGGTTCTGCCGGTGGCGGGGGCAGGGTGTTGAGCGACAGGCTGAACTTGCCTGTGCCGTCCTCGCCGAGTGACTTGGCATGGATCACATACTCGCCGCCTTCGGTCAGGTTGGCGATCAGGCGGCTGTTGAGGCCATCTTCGGGTCCGGAACCATCATCGTTGGAGCCGAGCGAATTGAAGGTGCATCCGTCCATCTGGCCGAGTTCGACCAGAGTGTCGAAATCGTCCGCGCGCATCACGATTTCGATGCGGCTGTTGTTGGGCACGGTGAAGCGATAGGCGCGAATGCGCGGGTCGGGTGCCGGGCATGCGCCAGTCGGCGCGCCAATCTCTCCTTCAACGGTTTGGCCGATCGCGATGGTCGGAGGAGGCGCAGTCCGCGCGCGGTTTTGCGCGCTCGCCGGCATCGAAACCGCCAGGATTGCGACTCCGATCGCGAGCTTCGCTGCAATTGCCTTCATGCTTTTTCCCCTGTTTCTGGTCCGGATGATCTGGCCGGAGACGACGCTAACGCAGTTTTCCTGTCTGTTCCATGACTGTCGTCAAAGCAGCGTCGTGGTGCCGATCAATCCGCCATGGCTGCCAGTGTCGCGATATGGTCTGCTTCGCTGGCAGGCTTGTCGCGCCGGATGCGGGATATGCGGGGAAAGCGCATGGCGAGGCCGGACTTGTGCCGGCTCGATCGGTGCAGCGAATCGAAAGCCACTTCAAACACCAGCGTCTTTTCCACTTCGCGGACCGGGCCGAAGCGCGCCACAGTCGACGCCCGCACAAATTTGTCGATCCACCGTAGTTCTTCATCGGTGAACCCGGAATAGGCCTTGCCGACCGGAAGCAATTGGCCCCCCTCGGCAGGGTCAGCGGTCCAGCAGCCAAAGGTATAGTCCGAATAGAAGGAGGAGCGCTTGCCACTGCCGCGCTGGGCATACATCAGTACGCAATCGGCGGTCAGCGGATCGCGCTTCCACTTGTACCAAAGGCCGACTCGTCTGCCCCCAACATACGGGGCATCGCGGCGCTTAAGCATCAGGCCTTCGATCGCCGTGTCGCGGGCCTGAGCGCGGAGCAATGCCAGTTCAGCGAAATCCGTGGCGTCTATCAGCGCCGACAGATCGAACCTTTGTGCATCGAGTTGCGGCATCAGCGCTTCGAGCCGCTTACGTCGCTCGCTCCACGGCAGCGGGCGCAGATCCTCTCCGGCGATATCGAGTGCGTCGTAGAGGCGGACAAACGCCGGCGCGTCGCGCAGCATCGCCGCACTCACCGTCTTGCGACCCAATCTTTGCTGCAGAGCATTGAAACTTGCTGCACCGCCCTTTTCGCCGCCTTGCACGCTGCCGCGCACCAGCAATTCGCCGTCAAGCACGGCCTCTATAGCGAAATCGGCGGCGACCTCTGGGAAAGCGGCAGTGATGTCGTCGCCACCGCGACTGAACAGCCTGACTTCATCGCCGCGTCGCACCAATTGGATGCGAATGCCATCCCACTTCCACTCGGCGGCGAATTCGCCGAGGTCTGGCGTCGCATCCTCCTCGAGCGGATGGGCGAGCATGAACGGACGGAATAATGGCAGGTTGGCAAGGTCCGGTAGCTCTCCGCGGTCTTCGGCCCACGCAAACAGCTCGGCATAGGGCGGTCGCAGTGCGTGCCAGACTTCTTCGACTGCATCGAGATCGCGCCCAAAGGCCTCTGCGAAGGCGGTGCGCGCCAGCCTGCCTGATACGCCGACGCGCATGGCACCGCTGGCCAGTTTGATCAGCGCATAGCGGGAGTCGGAGGGTAGCTGGTCGAGCATCGTGGCGAGCAGGGCTGCACCCTCGCCGCGCTTGGCGCTCTCCATCCGTGCGATCGCTTCGGCAAGCCCGATGTCCCCATATTCCTTCTCGCTATCGGGCCATAGCAGCGCCACTGTTTCCGCCGTATCGCCGACATAGTCGCGGCTCATACGGTAAAGGACAGGGTCAATGCGCTCCTCGATCATGGCGCGGATGACCGCAGGTTTGATCGCCGGCAGGTCGACTGTCCCGGTCAGCGCCGCGAGCGCCCAGCCACGATCGGGGTCAGGGGTGGCGCGCACATAATCGCCGATCAGCCGCAGCTTGGCGTTGCGGCTCGATGTGTAGATCAGCCGGTCAATGAGCTCAGCAAAGGCACGCATCGCTGCCTGCTATCATGGGGATGCATGGCGCGGTTCCTATTTTTTCTTCAGCCTGCCGAGAGTGCCAGCCACAGTGCCCAAATGCCGGTCAATGCCAACACCGACGCGGCCGCGATGCGGATGACGGGCATCGGCAGCATCTGCGTGATCCGATCGCCCAGGAACACCGCGGGCACATTGGCGATCATCATGCCCAGCGTGGTGCCGAGCGTGACCCACAGCAGCGATTGATGCTGCGCGCCCAATGCAACAGTGGCCACCTGCGTCTTGTCCCCCATCTCTGCGATGAAGAAAGCGACCAGCGTCACCAGAAATGCGCTGCCACCGGCATAGGCGGTGCCGGACTCGTCCTGGTCAATTTTGTCGGGGATCAGCGTCCAGGCAGCCATGACGATGAAACCGACTGCGACGGCGATCTGGAACCAATATGTCTCTATCGTGCCGGCCAGCCACACTCCGGCGGCGGCGGCGAGCAGGTGATTGGCAATGGTTGCGACCAGGATGCCGGCCACAATCTGCAGCGGTTTGCCGAAGCGGCATGCAAGCAGGATGGCAAGCAGCATGGTCTTGTCGCCGATTTCGGCAAGCGCAACGATCAGGGTGGAAGAAAGAAAGGCATCCATGGGTTTCGGTCCGGCCGGGCGGAATTGACGCGCAACGACAATGCGCCTTTCCCGCCCGGCGTGGCGGAAAGGCCCATCATCAGCGGTCTTGCCTTGGACAGGCGCGCATAACGCTGTCCCGGCCGCACCATGACCTCTCGGCCAAGCATGTTGATGCGGCCCCGACGCCTGAGCCCATGGCCCGGCGCCGCCGGCTACTCCCCGGTGGTGAGTGACGTGGCCCTAGGCTGGCTGCAGCCAAATGGTCAAGTTGAAGTCAGCCCTTGCGTTCGGGCAATTCAAAGCAAGCCGAGAGCGGCCAGCGCTGTCACGGCACCGACGATCAGGAACAATGCCCCTGCAGTCCGCCGGGCACCGGTGATCCAGTCGCTCATGGAATTGGCTGGCAGCATGAAGGCGGCCACCGCTGCCGCCGCAAGACCGGCTACGCCTCCAGCGGCGGCTAGCATCCATTCTCCGGTCCAAGCCGCAGCGGCCAAGATGATGAACGGCCCGCTATCACTGATCAGTGCCGCAAGCGCGATGACGAAGCCGCTAACCGGCCCCCGCACCGAAGCCTCCAACTTTGGGTGTAGGGGCCGCACAGGCCATAGCGCAGACCCGCCGGCAAGCAGCAGGGCAATCGCAAGGAACAGCATCATGCCCCGGCCCGCCACTTCCTCATGTGTGGTCTGGCCGAGCCAGCCGGCGGCAAGCGCGACCAGGGCAACACCTGCCAGTATTGAGGCCTGACCAGCGATGCCATGCCGTGCTGCAACGGTGGCAATCTGCCACCACCGGCCGCCAGTCGCGGCAAGCGCGCAAGCGATGAGGGTTATCATCAGGGCGGCCATGGCTATCGGAATGCGGCAGGATGCTGGCCGGGGCAAGACCCGGTTGGCCGCTGCGTCAGTGCCCGACGCGCAGCGCGATGGAGGCGAGCAGAGCGACCTGCGTCTCGGCCCGCACAGGCTCCAGTTTCACAGCATCGTCCATGGCGTCGAGATAGCAAAGCAAGGTCGCGCTGCCGGTTTCGCGTGCCAACGCGCTTTCGAGTCGGCCTGCGATGCAGGCGACGGTGCCGAATCCGCTCGATTGGGCCATCGACCGGATATCGTCTATCCCTTGGACCAGTTGGCGGTGATCGAGGTTCGAACGCAGCCCTGCAATTGCGGCGATGCGCTGATGCAGTTGGTTGCGGACATCCGCGGCGCGAGCTTCTGACATCGGCATAGGAACTGGTCTCCTGACGATGCTCAGGAGACTGCGTCTGCAACGGTTAACACGGCGCTAAGGGCCTTTGCGGGGTGCCGCATGCTTGACAAGCACACGTCAAAGCGCCAATGGCCCCCGACTTGCGGGCGGCTTCGCGGCTGCCCCTTTTCTTTTTTTGCAGATTCGCGCCGAGGGATACGGGTCATGGCCAAGCCGACCACCGTCAAGATCAAGCTGGTCAGCACCGCTGACACGGGATTCTTCTATGTCACCAAGAAGAACCCCCGCACTCAGACCGAGAAGCTGAACTTCCGCAAATATGATCCGGTTGTGCGCAAGCACGTCGAGTTCAAGGAAGCGAAGATCAAGTAAGGCCGGGCCTGGCATAGCCAGGCGCGGAGCTTTGCTTGAGCCCGGGCGAAGGCCGGGGCTTCGAATCCCCCCAATGGCGGGAATAAAGCTTCAAGAGGGCGGCATAATGCCGTCCTTTTTCGTTTTGTCCTGGGGATGGTTTAGACCAGCGCCTCAACCGCTTCGACAAAGCGGATCACTGAAATCGGCTTAGACACATACCCTTCCGCGCCCGCCGCGCGGATGCGTGCCTCATCGTCACGCCCGGCATAGGCGGTCACCGCGAGAATCGGTGCGGCTGCCAGCGCAGGATCGGCCTTGAGAGCGGCAATAAGGTCGAGACCGCTGACGTGCGGCAACTGGATGTCCATGATAACGAGATCCGGCTTTACCTCGGCGGCGCGCGCCATCGCGTCACGCCCGTCGCGCACGGGTTCAGCAATGTAGCCATGTGCGGTGAGCAGATCGCAGAAAAGACGCAGGTTCAGCTCATTGTCTTCGACGACGAGCACGCGCTTTCCGCTGCCGTTGTTTCCGCTCATGTCCTGCTGCCATCCCGTCGTAATTCGAGGCGCGATGCCCGCTTGCCGCGCGCGTTGGCATAAGCCAAGGGCAATGCCCAGACAATCGCAATGGCAGCAGCGCCCCGCAATGGATCCCTTTCGTCCCGCTCCGGCTCCGCGCCACGACGCGACTGCTTTGTTGCTGGGTGCGATGGCGTGGATTTGTGCCGATGACGATCGGGCGAATCGGCTGCTTGCCGTGACCGGCCTTGAGGGTGCCGAGTTGCGCGCCCGCGCGACTGATTCGGAGGTTCTGGTGGCGACCGGGCAATTTCTTGCCGATCACGAGCCCGATTTGATTGCTTGCGCCCGTGCGCTCGATTGTACCCCGCTCGACATCGTTGATGCCGTGCGCCGCTTGGGAGGAGAATGATGTCGCGCCCTTTGCTCATAACCGATTGCGACGAGGTGCTGATGCACATGGTCGTTCCGTTCGGTGCCTGGCTGTCGGATGATCATGATATCGACTTCGCGCTGGAGGATGCGACCTTCGCCAACGCGCTCAAACGCCGGACGTGTGGCACCCCGCTCGAAGCGGCAGAGGTTTGGCCGCTGCTTGACGGTTTCTTCGCGCGCGAAATGCACCGGCAGTATGAGATTGCCGGTGCCGCCGCCGCACTGGCGCGGCTTGGAGAGACTGCGGATATTGTTATCCTCACCAATGTCGGCCCCGATCATGCAGAGGCCCGCACCCGCCAGCTTGAAGCTGTAGGCATGCCCTATCGTGTGATTGGCAGCCGCGGGGGCAAGGGTGATCCGGTGCGCCGGTTGCTCGATGAGCTCGGGCCGCCAGTCGCCGCATTTGTTGATGATTTGCCGCAGCATCATTCTTCCGTGGCTGCCGCCGCACCCGAGGTTTGGCGACTGCACATGGTGGGTGAGCCGGTCATTGCACCCAAGATTCCCGCCGGCCGGCATGCCCATGCGCGGATTGATAGCTGGGCCGAAGCCGAGCCCTGGCTCGCATCGCGGCTCGGCGCTGGCCTGCCCGCACCTATTGAGGAGATTGTCTGATGACTGAAACTGTTGACGCTCGCCTGGCTGCTGCCGGGCATCAGCTGCCCGAAGCGCTCGCGCCGATAGCGGCCTATGTTCCAACGGTTGAAGTGGGCGGCTTTCTCCACATTTCCGGCCAAGTCTCCTTCCGTGACGGCGCGGTCGTCTCGGGACGGTTGGGGGACGATATGGATGTCGATGCGGGTCGCGCCGCCGCCGAGCTGTGCGGCCTCATGCTGCTCGCTCAAATGAAGAAGGCGCTCGGCAGCCTTGATCGAGTTGAACGGGTGGTGAAGCTCGGTGTTTTTGTCACCTCGACCCCTGATTTCACTCGCCAGCCCGAAGTCGCCAATGGCGCATCGGAACTGATGCAGCTCGCATTCGGTGATGCCGGACGCCATGCACGCAGTGCGGTCGGCGTTCCTGCCCTGCCGCGTGGCGCGGCGGTGGAAATCGACGCCATCGTCAAGGTTCGCGACTAGGCCGCCTTTCCACGACGATGCCATGCGCCCATATCAGACGCATGGCAGAGGCGGATCCCGCGATTCTTGCACGAGTTGCATCCGGTGTGGCGTCGATCGATGCTGCATGCTGGGATGTGCTCGCGGGCAGTGATGACCCCTTTGTCAGCCACGCCTTCCTCTCGCTGCTGGAAGAATCCGGGAGCGTTGGACCGGGCACTGGCTGGCAATCCGCCCCGTTGCTCGTCGAAGACGCCCGCGGGACGCTCCTTGCCGCCGCGCCTGCCTATGTGAAGAGCCACAGCCAGGGCGAATATGTGTTCGACCACAGCTGGGCCGACGCCTGGACCCGTGCCGGCGGTGCCTATTATCCCAAGCTGCAGGTTGCGGTGCCGTTCACTCCCGTGCCTGGCCCGCGTTTGCTGGGGCGTGCTGAACAGGCGCCCGCGCTGATTGCCGCACTTGAAGCGATGGTCCAGCAGAATGACTTTTCATCTGCTCACGTTACTTTTGTGGCGCCCGATCAAGTTGCGATGTTCGAATCGGCTGGCTGGCTGATTCGCCGTGACAGCCAGTTCCACTGGTTCGACCGGGGTTATGGCGATTTCGATGGTTTCCTCGGTGCACTCGCCTCACGCAAGCGGAAGGATATCCGCAAGGAGCGCGCGGCTGCCAATGCGGCTGTCCAGATCGAGGCGCTAACCGGTGATGCGATCCGTCCGCACCATTGGGACCTCATGTGGGCCTGTTATCAGGATACAGGCGCGCGCAAATGGGGTCAGCCCTATCTCACCCGTGCGGCATTTGATCTGATGGGGGAGCGCATGGGCGACCGGCTGCTGCTCTTCGTCGCGCATGACCGGAACGGTGGCCGGCCGGTCGCCTCTGCCCTGAATTTGATTGGCTCACAGGCGCTCTATGGCCGCTATTGGGGCTGCCTTGTAGAGGTGCCGCACCTCCATTTCGAGCTTTGCTATTATCGCGCCATTGAATGGGCCCTGGATCACGGCCTTTCGCGTGTCGAGGCGGGGGCACAGGGTGGTCACAAGCTGGCGCGTGGCTATGAACCGGTGCCGACCTGGTCGGCGCATTATATACCGCACCCCGGTTTTCGCGCGGCGGTCAGCGATTTTCTGGAACGCGAACGGGCTGCGGCGGAGCAGGAAGCCGGCTGGCTCGCGGGGCATCTGCCCTTCAAGCAGGCCTAGGTTGCGGGCCCTGCTCAGGCAGCGCGGCGGCTCGCTTCATTGCCGCTCAATGATTGGATCCATGCCCGAGCGGCCCGTTGCGCTTCCGCAATTTCCTCGCGGCTCATTTCGGCCGCAATCTCGGTACGCAGCTGGCTTCCTTCGCGAACACCCGCCAGGGCGGCGAGGTTGAACCATTTATGTGCCTCGATCATGTCGACCTCAGCCCCTTCGGTGCCAGTGGAAAAGGCCATTCCAAGATCGAAATAGGCCTGTGCATCACCGCGCGCTGCGGCAGCAAGATTGACATCGAACAGGTTGTTCGCGGCAGTAAGACGGATAGCCATGATATTACCCCAATTCGGAGCAGATTTGCCCCGAAACGGAGATTGTCGAATCACGGTCAACAAATGGTTAACGACGTTAACCCTGCCCTGCTCCCGGGATTTCTTGGCCAACAGCGACATTGTCGATCAGCCTTGTTGTCCCGATCCGCGCTGCGACGAACAGGCGCGCGCCAGGGTGGCATATGGCCGAATCGGCAAGTGTCGAGCCGTCTCGCAGGTCGAAGTAATCAATTGAGCCGAACCCTGAAGAGAGCAGCATCTGCTTTGCGCGGCCCAGCGTATCCGGAACATCCGCCCCTGCAGCGATAGCCAGTGATGCGGCATTGAGCGCACGGGGTAATGCGGCCGCCGCCCTGCGCTGGTCGGGCGAAAGATAGGCATTGCGTGAGGACATGGCGAGGCCATCTGCCTCACGCACGGTCGGCACGCCTGCGATCTCCAGTGCGAAATCGCAATCGGTTGCCATCCGCCGGATGATCGCCAGCTGCTGCCAGTCCTTCTCCCCGAACAGGGCGAGGTCCGGGTTTACCTGATTGAACAGCTTCGCAACGACAGTCGCGACCCCGTCGAAATGGCCCGGCCGGGCCGCGCCGCACAGCACGGAATCGAGGCCGCTGACGCTGATTTTCGTGGCGTGCCCCTGGGGATACATGGTCGCTGCATCGGGGGCCCACAGCAGTGCTGCGCCTTCGCCAGCGAGCAGGGCGGCATCCTCCGCCTCACGCCTAGGATAGGCGTCGAGGTCCTCATTGGGCCCGAATTGGGTCGGGTTTACGAAGATCGATGCAACGACATGATCCGCTTGCCGACGTGCCTCGCGCACCAGCGTCAGATGGCCTTCGTGCAACGCGCCCATTGTCGGCACGAAGGCAACTCGCCCACCATCCTGTTTCAGCGCGGCGATTGCGGCGCGCAATGCTGGTAGCTGACGGATGGTTTGCAACGCCCCTGTCCTCGCTTAAGGGAGCGGGGCGTGGCAACGCGGCATAGTTTTGTCGCGCCAGCCCCTTCCTGTCTCGTCAAGGCCCGTTGCATATCATGACCAGCTCCGCCAGCCCGCACATTGTTGTGTTCGCCAATGAAAAAGGCGGAACCGGTAAGTCGACCTGCGCCGTGCATGTCGCTGTGGCGCTCGCTTCGCTTGGCGCGCGTGTTTCTGGGCTGGATCTCGATCATCGCCAGCGCACTTTCTACCGCTATCTTGAGAACCGGACGCAGACGGCGCTCCGGCGCGGGGTCAATCTGCCCACCCCGCGCTTTGATGTCTTCGGCGGGGCGCCGATAGATCAGCTTGGTGCAAAGCTTGCTACCCTCATGGACGGTGCCGACTTTCTGGTCGTGGACACACCGGGGCGTGATGATCCGCTTGCCCGTCACATGGCGACAATGGCGCACACGCTGGTGACGCCGATGAACGACAGTTTCGTTGATTTCGACCTCATCGGCCATGTCGATGCCGAAAGCTTTAAGGTGCTTCGCCCCAGCTTTTACGCCGAGCTCATTTGGAATGCGCGCAAGACGCGCGCGCAGGTTGATGGCGGAACCATCGACTGGGTCGTGCTCAGGAATCGCGTCCAGCATATGGAGGCGCGCAACATGCGCCGCGTGGGACAGGCGATGGGCGAACTTGCTCGCCGTGTCGGATTCCGCGTCGTGCCGGGCCTGTCCGAGCGTGTCATTTTCCGAGAGCTGTTTCCATCCGGTCTGACCTTGCTGGATCGGGGTCATCTTGGTGAACTCGGTACCAGCCACATCGCCGCTCGGCAGGAATTGCGCGAGATGCTGGCGGGTTTGTCATTGCCAATGGTGGGGACCGGCGTGAACGCCGCGCTTGCTGCCGTTTCTTGACCCACGGACCAGAAGGGTTGCTATGGTTGGACATGATTTTGATGCGACGCTGCTGCGCGAATATGACATCCGCGGCGTGGTCGGGAAAAGTTTGCACGCCGCAGATGCGGAGGCGATCGGACGCAGCTTTGGCACGGTAATCCGTCGTCGCGGCGGTGGCCGCGTTGTCGTTGGCTATGATGGCCGATTGTCCTCGCCGATGCTCGCGGAAGCTCTCGTTGCCGGTCTGGCGGCGAGCGGGTGCGATGTGACCGTGATTGGTCAGTCACCCACCCCCATGCTCTATTTTGCGGTCCATCATCTAGAGGCTGATGGCGGGATAGAGATAACCGGCAGCCATAATCCCCCCGATTACAATGGCTTCAAGATGGTATGCCAGGGTGCCCCGTTTTTCGGTGGCGACATTCAGGTCTTGGGCCGCATGGCCGCCGCTGGTGATTGGGAAACAGGGGAAGGAACGGTCGGTCAGCACGATTTGTTCGATGCCTATGTCGACCGGTTGCTCGAAGGATTTTCCGGCCCTGCATTGAGGATCGGCTGGGATGCTGGAAACGGCGCAGCCGGCCCCGTGGTCGAAGCGCTGGCGCGGCGCCTGCCGGGCGAGCATTTCACCCTGTTCACCGATGTCGACGGCCATTTCCCCAATCACCACCCTGATCCGACGGAGGAGAAAAACCTCGCTGACTTACGTCGCCTCGTCGCGGAGAGACGGCTCGACTTCGGCGTCGCTTTCGATGGGGACGGGGACCGGATCGGCGCGATTGACGGTGAAGGTCGCGTTATCTGGGGAGACCAGCTGCTGCAGATCTATGCCGAAATGGTGCTGAAGGATGTGCCCGGCGGCACGATCATTGCCGACGTGAAGGCCAGCAAGGCCTTATTCGAGCGTGTAGCCGCATTGGGCGGCCAACCGATGATGTGGAAAACCGGCCACAGCCTGATCAAGGCGAAGATGAAGGAAGTGGACTCGCCTCTCGCAGGAGAGATGAGCGGCCATATCTTCTTCAAGCATCGTTGGTACGGCTTTGATGATGCGCTTTACGCCGCCGTCCAGCTCATCGAAGCTGCCGGCAAGCTCGGCAAGTCGATCACCGAACTGCGCGGTGCTATGGCGCCGATGGTCAATACGCCCGAGATGCGCTTTCAGGTCGACGAGAGCCGCAAATTCGCGGTGGTCGAGGAAGTGCTCGACCGGCTAACCGCTTCCGGCGCCAATGTTGATCGTACCGACGGCGCGCGCGTAACCACCACGGACGGCTGGTGGTTGCTGCGTGCATCGAACACGCAGGATGTGCTGGTCGCGCGTGCGGAGGCTGGGGACGAGGCCGGACTCGCGCGGCTTGTCGCGGAAATTGATGGGCAGCTTGCGGCGAGCGGCGTGGTCAGGGGGCCTCAAGCGGCACATTGATCGTTGCAATAAATGCAATCACGCTTGAATTCTTCGCAGTTGCAGCATGAGCTGCCGACACCCATAAATGCAGTGCCTTTCGAGGCACTCTCTCCCAATCCTCCTCAAGGGGCCGCTTTCGGGCGGCCCTTTTTTTGCGTTTGCGAAGAGGGCTGGGTTGTCAGGTGCGCGGCGCTGCCTGTTCAGGCGGATCGGGCTGAAAATCGCGAACGTCGGCAATGAACATGGCGGGAAGGGGCGTTGCACGGCTGCGGTCTGCCTCGACATGGGCATAGGTCAACGCCATGTCGGTCATCCGTTCGTCTCCGCGGAACACAGCGACGTGGATGGTGAAGCTGGTGCGGCCGAAGCGTGCAACCCGCGCGGCGATGGTGATCATGTCATCGAGTTCGGCCGAGGCATGATAGTCGAGCTCGGCATTCACCACGACGATGTCCGTGCCATATTGCGCAAAAAAGGCACCCGGCTGGCCTTCACCCATCGCGCGGAACAGTTCTGTCACGCCGATGTCAGCGTAAATCAGATAGTTGCCGTTGAAGACGATGCCCTGGCCATCGATCTCATTATAACGCACGCGCACGTCATGCCGCACCGCGAACCGCTCGCGCGGCACCTTCCACCAATCGCGATTCATGTCAGGCGGTGCCGAGCGGCGCGCAGGCGGCGTCGAGCCAGACGCGATCCTCGCCCGAGAGCAGCGGACCGACTTTGGCTTTCACCGCCTCGTGATAGCTATCCACCCAGCGCTGTTCAGGCCCTGTCAGAAGCTCGAGGTCGATCAGCGCGCGATCAATCGGCGCGAAGGTGATCGTCTCGAAGCCGAGCATGGCATGCTCGGCCCCCTCGACCGCCCGTTCGACCACCAGCACCAGATTTTCGATGCGGATGCCGTAATGGCCGGGCTTGTAATAGCCTGGCTCGTTGGAAAGGATCATGCCGGCCTGCAGCACTTCCTCGGTACCCGCCTGCCCGCCGGCGGACTTGGCTATGCGCTGCGGCCCTTCATGCACTGACAGGAAATGGCCGACGCCATGGCCGGTGCCATGGCCATAATCGACGCCATCGGCCCACAGATGCATGCGCGCCAGCGTGTCGAGCTGGCTCCCCCGGGTTCCAGCAGGGAAGACGGCGGTGGCGAGTGCGATGTGACCCTTCAGGACTTGGGTGAAGCGCCGGCGCATTTCCTCTGTCGGTGTGCCGACGGCGATTGTGCGGGTGACGTCAGTGGTGCCGTCACGATACTGGCCGCCTGAATCGACAAGATAGAGGGTACCCGTTTCCAGCGGGCGGTTGGTCTCGGGACTGACGCGATAGTGCATCAGCGCGCCATTGGGCCCGGCACCTGATATGGTGTCGAACGAAAGGTCGGCGAGCATCGCATCCTCGCGGCGGAAAGCTTCAAGCCGGGCAGCGGCAGAAAGCTCATCGACATGGCCTTTGGGCGCTTCGGCCTCGACCCAGCGCAAGAAGCGGCTGAGCGCCGCACCGTCACGCTCATGCGCGGCCTTCATGCCGGCGACCTCGACCGGGTTCTTGACCGCCTTGGGGAGGATGCATGGGTCGCGCACCCGCTCCACAGTGGCACCCGCCGCTTCGAGTCGGGCGATGATCGCCTCTACGGTGAAGGCGGGGTCGGCGGCCACGCGCTTGCCCGCCATATGGTCGAGGCTTGTCGCAAAGGCAGCGCGCGGATGGACACGCACGGCATTGCCGAGATGCGCCCGCACCTCTGCCGTCAGCTTGGCTTCATCGACGAACAGGTCGGCGGTGCCATCGACATGGAGCAGAGCAAAGCTGAGCACGACCGGCGTGCGGGAGACGTCCGCGCCCCGGATGTTGAACAGCCAGGCGATCGAATCGAGCGCCGTGACGACCGTTGCATCTAACTTCTTGGCCTTGAGCCATTCGGCGATCTCGGCCCGCTTCTCCGCCGATGTCCGGCCGGCGAGCGCGTCCGCCTGCACGATGGCAGGCGCATCGCTCGGCGCAGGCTGGTCGGCCCAAACCGCATCGACCGGATTGACGGTGACCGGCACCATCTGCGCACCCGCAGGCTTCAGCGCCTTTGCCATCGCCTGTACCCAGGGTTCCCCATGAAGCCAGGGGTCGTAGCCGATACGAGCACCTTCATGCGCCGCGCCCGCGAGCCAATCCGACAGGCTTGCACCCGGGATATCGACATAGTCGTAGAGATCGCCCGGTACTTGATCGCGCACCTGGATCTCGTAGCGCCCATCAACTGCAATCGCCGCGCGTTCCGTCAGCACCGCTGCGGTCCCTGCCGAACCGTTGAATCCGGTCAGCCATTGCAGCCGCTGCGCATAGGCGCCGACATATTCGCTCATATGCTCGTCGCTGATCGGGATGATGAAGCCGTCTATCCCCTGCCGCGCCAGTTCGGCACGCAGG
>ERZ1022756.58-NODE-58-length-42478-cov-10.316574_pt1 | contig 42478 bp, 43 predicted proteins | sample MGYA00520902_ERZ1022756 | MGnify/ENA primary metagenome ERZ1022756 (study PRJEB33162, sample SAMN09537601) | freshwater metagenome | isolation source: freshwater | place: Canada:Alberta | collected 2017-07 | study: EMG produced TPA metagenomics assembly of the...
CAGCTCACCCTGCCGCGCAGCCGGCATTTCGCTGGCCGGCTCAGGTGATGTGCTCACAGGCGCGACTTCGGCCACGAGGTCAACGGTCATCGGCGGATTATCAAAACGCGGATCCGCTCCGCGGTTCCAACTGACAGACAGCAAAGCGAACAGCGCCACGTGCGCGACCAGCGCGACACCCAGTCCTGTCCGTTCTGCTCTGCTGATCGCCATGGTAACGACCTATGGCTCGCTAGCTGAACCGGTGGTGACCAGCGCCACACGGTTGAGGCCGGCCGCGTTGAGCTCACCCATCACGCGCATCACTAGACCATAGTCGAGCGCACGATCACCGCGCAGGTATATCGCCTGCGGATCGGACCCCTGAGCCTCGGCAATCGCCGCCAGTTCGTCAGGCAGCGATGCCATCGGCACTTCGCGGTCATCGATGAACAGCTTGCCCTCCGCATCGAGGCTGATCTGGATCGGCGGGCGCTCCTGCTGATCGAGCGGTTTGGCCCGGCTATCCGGCAGATCGACAGGCACCCCGGTCGCGAGAAGCGGTGCGGTGACCATGAAAATGATCAGCAGCACCAGCATCACGTCCACAAAGGGCGTGACGTTGATTTCGGCCATCGGCGCACGGCGCGAGATGCCGCCGCGCCGGGAGCGTCCGCTGCCCTGACTGTGCAGGCCCATCGCCATCAGTTGCCGTCCCGTTCAAGCTCGCGGCTGAGCATGGCGTGGAAGCCATCCGAGAAGCGGGCGAGCCGGGCTTCGATCCGGCCAAGCGTGTGCAGGAAGCGGTTGTAAGCAACGACCGCGGGGATCGCGGCGAACAGGCCGATAGCGGTAGCGAACAAGGCCTCCGCAATACCGGGCGCGACGACCGCGAGGCTGCTGTTCTGTTCCGCAGCGATGGCCGCGAAGCTGCGCATGATCCCCCAGACCGTCCCGAACAGGCCAACGAAAGGCGCCACCGAGCCGACCGTGGCCAGTAGGTTCAGCCGCTCACCCAGGCGTTCGACTTCATTCGCGGCCGCGCCATCGAGCACCGCAGCAAGCCTTTCCCGCACACCGGCGCGATCAACCACCGGGCGCGTGGTAGAGCGCCGCCATTCGCCCAAACCTGCCGCCAGCACGCGCACGGCAGGACTATCCCGCCGGCTGGCATCCTCGCTGAACCGCTCGACATCGCCGGCTTTCCAGAATTCGCGCTCAAACTGTTCGGTATCGCGGCGCACCTGCGCCAGCTTGCGCCCGTGGACGACAATGATGGTCCACACCCAGATGCTGGCGAGCAGCAGCATGATAATGACTGCCTTGCCGATGAGATCAGCGTGCAGGAACATGGCGAGGGGAGACAGGCTCCCCACGTCGGCTGACAGATCGAACATGGTGATCAAGAAACTCCGTTCATGATGGCGTGGAACGCATCCGCCCAGCCGGCTGGCTGACGACGTGCGCGCCCTTCGGGGGAGACAAATGCGGCGGTGATATGTCCTTCGGTCAGGACAATGGCATCGCGGCGGATGATCTGGGCAATATCGACGCTGGCACCGCGCACGGCGGTGACATGGCTTTCCACCATCAGCACGTCATCAAGCCGGGCAGGCTGGCGATAGCGCAGTTGGAGGTCAGTGACCGCCCAGGCACCCTCGCCCGCTTCCTGCGCACTGCGCTGATCAATGCCCGCGAGGCGAAGCATATCGGAACGGGCGCGTTCCATGTAGCGCAAATAGTTGGCGTGATAGACGACGCCGGACAGGTCCGTGTCTTCGAAATAGATGCGCACCGGGAAGAGGTGGCGAGGCCCGTCAAAGCGGCCGGAAGGCGGGGCGGGTAACGTCACGCCCACCCGCATAGCCAAGGCGGGACTCGCACGCAAAGGCCGAATGGCGCGAGGCTGCGATGAAACGAAGGGTTGCGGGGGCCGAGCCGAGTCCTCAGCCTTCAAACAACCCGTCCTGCGTGCCAACCGGCGGCGTCAGGCCGAGATGTTTCCAGCCCGGCCCGTTAAGCTGACGCCCGCGTGCGGTGCGCGCAATGAGACCCAGTTGCAGCAGATAGGGCTCAATCACATCCTCGATCGTGTCGCGTGGTTCGGAGAGACCGGCAGCGAGCGCCTCCACCCCCACCGGGCCGCCACGATAGATGTCCGCGATCATGGTAAGGTAACGCCGGTCCATCGCATCAAGGCCAAGGGCATCGACCTCCAGCCGGTTGAGGGCGCGGTCTGCGGCGGGGGCGTCCACCGTCTCCGCCCCTGCAGCATGGGCAAAATCCCGCACGCGGCGCAGCAAACGGCCGGCAATGCGCGGCGTGCCGCGCGCACGGCGAGCAATTTCCCGCGCACCATCGGGGGCGATGGCGAGGCCGAGCAGAGCAGCCGCACGGGTGATCACCCGTTCCAGCTCCTCATGGGAGTAGAAGTTGAGGCGGACCGGGATGCCGAAGCGGTCACGCAGCGGCGTCGTCAGCAGGCCCTGCCGCGTGGTTGCGCCGACGAGGGTGAAGCGCGGCAGATCAATGCGCACGCTGCGGGCCGCCGGCCCTTCGCCGATCATGATGTCGAGCGCGCGATCCTCCATCGCGGGATAGAGGATTTCCTCGACTGCGGGCGCGAGGCGGTGGATTTCATCGATGAAGAGGACGTCGCCATCGTCGAGATTGGTGAGCAGCGCGGCAAGATCACCCGCCTTGGCAATCACCGGGCCCGAAGTCGCGCGGAAATTGACGCCCATTTCCCGCGCCATGATCTGCGCGAGCGTGGTCTTGCCGAGCCCCGGCGGACCGAAGAAGAGCACATGATCAAGCGCCTCCCCCCGCGCCTTTGCAGCGGCGATGAACACCCGCAAATTCTCCCGCGCCGCCTGCTGCCCGACGAATTCGTCAAGCGTCTTGGGGCGGAGCGCGGCATCGGCGTCCTCAGGGATGCGTTGCGCGGAGAGGAGGGGGTTATCGGTCACTTCGCCGCCTTCCTCAGCGCCAGCCGGACCAGGGCATCGAGCGTGGCGGCGGCGCCGAGTTCCTCGCTTGCGGCATTGACCGCGCCGCTAGCTTCGGCGGGTTTGAAGCCGAGCGCGGTGAGCGCGGCGACGGCGTCGGCGTGGATGCCGGTGGCGGGGTTCGCGCCGCTCGCGATCGCACCGGCAAAGCCTGCCTTGTCCTTGAGTTCATGGCAGATGCGCTGAGCCAGTTTCGGGCCGACACCGTTGGCGCGCGCGATCATCGCCGCATCGGCGGTGGCGATGGCGCGCTGCACCTCAGCCGGTTCGAGCGCGGAGAGGATAGCGAGCGCGACTTTGCCGCCCACGCCCTGCACCGATGTGAGCAGGCGGAACCAGTCGCGTTCATCAGCGCTGGCAAAGCCGATCAGTCGAAGGAAATCCTCCCCCACCAGCATTTCGGTGTGCACCGTCACATGATCACCGACAATACCGATGGCGGAGAGCGTGCGGGCCGAAGCCTCAACCAGATAGCCGACGCCATTGACGTCGATCACGGCATGGCCTGCGCCCCAGCTGTCGAGCCGTCCGGTAAGTTTGGCGATCATGCCGGCCGGTGTAGCGGCTGTGGAATGAAAAGGGAACAGTCAGCCGTGATGGGCATGGGTGATGGCCACCGCGAGCGCATCTGCCGCATCAGGGCCAGCGATTTTTAGGCCCGGAAGGAGCGTGCGGAGCATGGCCTGCACCTGGTCCTTGGCGGCGCGACCCGAGCCGACCACCGATTTCTTGACGAGGGACGCGGCATATTCGGTGATGGGAACACCGGCGGCAGCCGCGGCAACCAGCACCGCACCGCGCGCCTGGCCGAGCTTCAGCGTCGACTGGGCATTTTTGTTGACGAACACTTCCTCAATCGCGACCGAGCCCGGCCCCACATCCTCGATCACGCGGCGGAGGCCATCAGCGATGATCAGCAGGCGGTTGGCCAGCGGGTCGGCGGGATCAGTCTCTATCTGGCCATTGTCGATATGGGTCAGGCGATTGCCTTCGCGCAGGATGGCACCCCAGCCGGTCGAAGCGAGGCCGGGATCAAGCCCGAGGATGATGAGCGGGGTGCGGCGCGCCAACATGGCGGCCTCGCGCTCGGCCCGCGACTGGATACCGAGCAGCTGCGCTAGCTTCACCCCAGTTTCTCCATCACCGCATCGGGAATCTCATAATTGCCCCAGACGGTCTGGACATCGTCATCATCATCGAGCGTGTCGATGAGCTTGAAGAGGGTCTGCGCCATGGCCTCGTCAGCCACCTCGCTCTTGACCTGCGGGCGCCAGGCGAGCTTCACGCCCTCGGCTTCACCCAGCTTGCCTTCCAGCGCCTTGGCAACGGCGTGGAGATTATCGACGCTGGTCCAGATTTCGTGGCCGTCTTCACCCGATTCCACATCCTCGGCGCCGGCATCGAGCGCGGCTTCGAACACCGTGTCGGCATCGCCGGCGGCAGCCGGATAATTGATCAGGCCAAGCCGGTCGAACCCGTGGGCGACGCTGCCCGAGGTGCCCAGGTTTCCGCCGTTCTTGGCAAAGGCGGTGCGGACATTGGTGGCGGTACGGTTGCGGTTGTCAGTCAGCGCCTCGACGATGATCGAAACACCGCCGGGGCCATAGCCCTCATAGCGCACTTCCTCGTAATTCTCGCCCTCGCCGCCAGAGGCCTTGTCGATCGCGCGCTGGATATTGTCCTTCGGCATCGACTGCGCCTTGGCGGCATTGACCGCAGCGCGCAGGCGGGCGTTGGCGTCCGGATCGGGCAGGCCCATCTTGGCCGCCACAGTGATTTCGCGGGCGAGCTTGGAGAAAAGGGCGCTGCGCTTTTTATCCTGCGCGCCCTTGCGGTGCATGATGTTCTTGAATTTGGAATGGCCGGCCATGGGGACGTTTCGCGACTGGGTGGATGGGAAGCTGCGCCCCTAGCGCGAGAGAGCGGCGCGGGGCAAGCGCAGGACTGCGCCGCCCCGCCCGCAATGGCTCAACCCAGCTTCACCGCCGTGCCGGATACGCTGACCATCAGCATCGAACCCTGCTGGCCGATCACTTCATAATCGATGTCAACGCCGATCACCGCATCCGCGCCGAGGCTGCGGGCTTCCTCGGAAAGCTCGCGGAACGCCTGTTGGCGCGCATCGCGCAGGCTCGATTCATAGGCGCCGGAACGGCCGCCGACGATGTCGCGAACGCTGGCGAACAAATCCTTGAAGATGTTCGCACCGACAATGACTTCGCCGGTGACGATGCCGAGATAGTCGCGCACCGCACGGCCTTCGATGGTGCTGGTGGTCGAAAGGATCATGGTCCGTCTCCTTTGCGTGATGGCGGTCAGCCGAGGCCGAGAGCCGCCTTGTAGGTATCAAGCAGCGCTTCCATTTCCGCGCGATCGTGCGGCGGCAGTTTCCTCAGGCGGACGATCTGGCGCATGATCTTGGCATCATAGCCCTGCGCCTTGGCCTCGGCATAGGTGTCGCGGATATCGTCGGCGATGCCCTTTTTCTCTTCCTCGAGCCGCTCGATCCGTTCGATGAACAGGCGGAGCTGGTTGTCGGTGGGCTGGGCATCATTGTTGGTGGCAACACTGGCCATCGAATCATTGTCCTTTGGAATTGAACGGTCGAGACAAGCGATAGAGGGGGCGGCGGCAAATCGAAAGCCACCTCGTCCGTCCAACCCCTTCCCGCGATATTCTTGACTGCGCATTCCTTTGCGCCCTTGCCAGTTCGCGGCGTCCGCGCCATGCCTCCGCGCGCCATTCGGGAGCCATGTTTTGATCCAGTTCCTTCCCCCGCGGTCGCGCAAGGTGCGCATTCTCGCCACGCTTGGCCCGGCATCGAGCGGGCCGGAGATGATCCGCGCGCTCTTCCTCGCCGGGGCCGACGCATTCCGCATCAACATGAGCCATGGCGACCATGCGATGCATGCCGCCAACATCGCCGCCATCCGCAGCCTCGAAAAGGAATTGGGCCGTCCGACCACGATCCTCGCCGACATGCAGGGGCCGAAACTGCGCGTGGGCAGCTTTGCATCGCCCCCGCCGGTGCTGGAAAAGGACCAGCGCTTCATCCTCGACAGCGATCCCGCGCCGGGTGACGCGGGCCGCGTCCACCTGCCGCACCCGGAGATTATCGCCGCGCTGGAGCCGGGCGCACGCCTGCTGGTCGATGACGGCAAGCTGGTGCTGCGCGTCGCGGCGTGCCACCCCGACCATGTCGTCACCATCGTCGAGGTTGGCGGGCAGATTTCCGACCGCAAGGGCGTGAACCTGCCCGACGTGGTGGTGCCGCTCGCCGCGCTCACCGAAAAGGACCGGCGCGACCTCGCCTTTGCGATTGATGCGCATGTTGACTGGATCGCCCTGTCCTTTGTCCAGCGGCCCGAGGATGTCGCCGAGGCACGTTCCCTCATCAAGGGCCGTGCCGGCGTGATGGTGAAGTTCGAAAAGCCGCAAGGGCTGGCACGGCTGGAAGAAATCCTGGAGCTCGCCGATGCCTGCATGGTGGCGCGCGGGGACCTGGGCGTCGAGCTGCCGCCCGAAGCGGTGCCGCCGGCGCAGAAGCGCATTGTCGCCACCGCGCGCGCAATGGGCAAGCCGGTGGTCGTCGCCACGCAGATGCTGGAAAGCATGATCACATCGCCATCCCCCACCCGCGCCGAGGTGAGCGATGTCGCCACCGCCGTCTATGACGGGGCGGACGCTGTGATGCTCTCGGCCGAAACGGCGGCAGGCCAATGGCCGGTCGAGGCGGTGACAATGATGGACCGCATCGCCCAATCGGTTGAAAGCGACCCCGGCTATCGCGCGCGGGTGCAGTTCACCGAAACCAAGGCCGATCCGACCACCGCAGACGCCCTCTCCGAAGCGGCAGGGACGGTGACGCACATTATCGGCGCGGACGGCATCGTCTGTTTCACCGGCACCGGATCGACCGCCCGGCGCGTCAGCCGCGAGCGGCCCGAAGTGCCTTTGCTGGTGCTGACGCCCAAGCTTGATGCCGCGCGGCGCATGGGCCTGCTGTGGGGGGCACACGCCGTCCACACCAAGGACATCGGCAGTTTCGAGGAGATGATCGCCAAGGGCAAGCGCATGGCGCTGCGCCACGGGGTCGGTCAGGCAGGATCAAAGCTGATCATGATGGCCGGCGTCCCCTTTGGCACGCCGGGATCGACCAACGTGCTGCACGTGGCGACGCTGACCGGTGACGAGCTGAAAGGCTATCGCGGGCGGACCAGCTAGGCGCAGCGTTATGGGCAACAACGGCATTCCTGACACGGCCTTCACCCGCGGCTTTACCGCTGCAGCCGAGCACATTGACGAACTGGGCCATGTCAACAATGCCGTCTGGGTCCAGTGGATCCAGGAAGTTTCGACCAGCCACTGGGCCGCACGCGCCAGCGCTGAGGAACAGGAAGCGCACGTCTGGGTCGTGGTGCGGCACGAGATCGACTATCATCGCCCGCTGCTGCCCGGCCAATCCGTGACGGCGCACACCTGGGTCGCCGACACAGCAAGCGGCGCGAAATTCGACCGGCACATGGTGTTTCTGGGCGCAGACGGCGCGAAACATGTGACGGCACGCACGACATGGGCGCTGCTGGACAGGCTCAGCGGGCGGCCGATGCGGGTGCGCGCCGAGATGATTGCGCGCTTTGCGCCAGATTAGGGGTCAGGCCCCGCGCATCGCCTCTGCCTGCTTCACACAGGCGATGACGGCATCAATCGCCTGCGGCGCATAAGCAAAGCCGATGTGGGTGCAATCAACCTCTATCGCCCCGTCACGATCGGCATCGCTGCCCATAGCGCAGGCGGGGGCGACAACGCCGTCGCGCGCTGACCAGAGCGCAAAGGTGGGCACCGGCGGCTTGGGCGCGGGGTGAAAGGGCACCGGCGGCGCCTCCACATCATGGCCGGCGACAAGCTGGTAGAGCCGCCAAGCGTTGTTGGCGCGGAGCGAGCCGGAAAAGGGCGAGCCCATGGTGATCACGCTCGCGACATTATCCGGATGGTGTTTGGCATATTCGCGCGCGAACAGCCCACCGAGACTCCACCCGACAAGGTGGACAGGCCGTCCCTCGCGATCGGCAGCGTGACGGACACGATTGTGCAACCGGGAAATCGTGTCCGCACGCGCCCCGAGATTAGCGCCCTGTTTCCAGCGCTTTGCGCGGAAACCGGAAGCGTTCAAATTGGCACGCATCTGGCGCATGGACGTATCACCGGCGAGAAAGCCGGGCAAAGTCAGAACGGGTTCACCCTGTCCAAGAGCGGGACGTGACTCCACGGCAGGAGCGACGCGGGCGCGCACCCAATCACGCAGCACGCCCATTTCCGCCAGCAGCAAAGCCAGCGGCGGCGGCGCAACGGTGGACATGGGCTGGGCGGTGGATCGGGTCATGACGCTCCTATGACATGCATGTCATGAATGTGTCATTGCCCAACCCCTCTGCAAGAGGCTGGTTCCGGATCTGAACTAAAGCTGGTGGCCCGTGCGGTCGCGCTTGGTGGCGAGATAATGCTGGTTATGGGGGTTGGCGGGAAGCGCGAGCGGCAAGCGTTCGGCTACCCTGATGCCCTCCGCCTCCAGCCGCGCGACCTTTTCAGGATTATTGGTCATCAACCGGACGGAGGGAACAGCGATCAGGCGCAGCATCTGTGCGGCAATGCCGAAATCCCGCGCCTCGACCGGAAAGCCCAGCCGGGTGTTGGCATCGACAGTATCAAAGCCCTGATCCTGCAACTGATAAGCCCGCAGCTTGTTGACCAGGCCGATGCCGCGCCCTTCCTGCCTGAGATACAGGAGCACGCCCCAAGTCGCGTGCGCCATTTCATGCAGCGCGGCATGAAGTTGCGGCCCGCAATCGCATTTGAGACTGCCGAAAACATCCCCGGTCAGGCATTCGCTGTGCAGCCGGACGACCGGCAGGCTGTCATCCCTCTCCCCGACAATCAGGGCGACATGCTCGCGCGGATCCTCCGGCGTGCGGAAGGCGACAATCTCCGCCGCCTCGCTCGCACTCACGGGAAGGCGGGCGCGGGCAGCAATGGCGAGGCGCGAGGGATCGGCGAACGCCGCCACCGCTGCGGCGCTCGTTTCAACGGCATCACCCGCGTTCTCAGCCACATACCAGGCAGGGAGCAGGCCGGCGTGACGGGCCAGCGCGATGGCGGCGCGCGCGCATGTTTCATCCGCCAGCGGCAGGGTACGGAACGGCCCCTTCATCGGCCAGGCGAGATCGAGCGAGGGATCGGCAATGGCCAGCCCGCGCTCGACGCCATCGGCAGGATCGAAACCGATCAGCACCGGCCCCGGCGATGCAGCGGCGAGCTGATTAGTGAGCTTGAGCGTGGCGGCGCGCTCACCCGAGAGGAGGATACGGTCTGGCCCAAAGGCGGCGAGCGTAGCGGCAGTCGCAGCTTCGATCGGGAGCAGGGTAAGAGCGCCCTTCCCTGCCGCGATCCGCACGGCCCAGCCGCGCCGGGCGGCGTCAATCGCGCGCGCGGCGCTGGCGGGATCATCAGCGGTCAAAGGCGAAGTCCGTGACAATGGGGACATGGTCCGACGGCTTGTCCCAGCTGCGGCAGGATTCGTGCACCCGGTGCGCGACCGCAGCGGCGGCGACATCCCCGCTCGCCCACATATGATCGAGCCGGCGGCCGCGATCAGAGGCCGCCCAGTCCTTCGCGCGATACGACCACCAAGTGTAGAGCCGCTCTGGCGCCTTGATGAAGCTGCGGCCGAGATCGACCCACTGGCCGGCGGCCTGCAGGCGATCGAGCGTTTCGCGTTCAATGGCGGTGTGGCTCACCACATCGCGCAGCGCCTTCGAGTTCCAGACATCGCATTCGAGAGGGGCGACGTTGAAATCGCCGGTGACGATGCTGGGGACATCCAGACCTGCCGACCAGTCGATCATTCGCCCGAGGAAGTCGAGCTTCTGCCCGAACTTGGGATTGACCTCGCGGTCGGGCACGTCGCCGCCGGCAGGGACATAGACATTTTCCAGTCGCACGCCGTTGGGCAACGCAACGCCGAGGTGCCGCGCCTCCCCGTTCGCCTGCCAGTCGAAGCGGTTATCGGCAACAATCGGCACGCGGCTGACGATGGCCACGCCATGGTGCATGCGCTGGCCGTTGATGATGATGTGATCATAGCCGCGGCTTTTGAAAATCTCGTGCGGGAAGAGGCCGTCTTCAACCTTCGTTTCCTGAAGGCAGAGAATGTCGGGGCTTTCCTCCTCAAGGAAACGGCCAACGATGTCGGCGCGCGCACGCACACTGTTGATATTCCAAGAAGCGATGCGCAGCGGGCGGGGAGACGACATGAGCGCCGCTCTAGCCAGCGCTCCGGCTTTTCGCAAACCGCACAAAAAACCCCCGCTCCAGGGGCGGAGGAGCGGGGGTTCAAAAACGCGTTCGTCACGCCTTTTGAGGTGAGACAACCGGCAGGCCGATCAACAGGGGGGAACACCGGCCGTGCCGTTGGTGCCGCCTCACTCTTTCCGATTAGACCCGTTTCCTGTCGCCCAGATGAACGGACTACAATTGTGCGCGATGAATCGTGGCGGCTGCACGGCGATCCGTCGCGGTCTCAACGATTGCGCGCGCCCTGCGGCCTCGGATCGCGCCAGCGGAAGGCATTATCAGCCACTGCGACATTGTAACGCTGCCCCGAAAGGCGAATCGACGTGCGATTGCGCTGCGCGTCCAATGCGACCCAGCCATAAAGCTCCAGCCCGCCGGGCGAACCGGCATCGCGCCGGAAGACCATGGTGATCATGCCATATTCCGGACGGTTCGGGTCACGCACTTCGACGCTGAGCGTGCTGGCATCACCCGTGTCGCGCAGCCGCGCATAACGGATGAGATTGGCACCCGGATCAATCAACACAGCGAGCGGTGAATTGCGGACCGGCCACCGCTGCACCTGACGTACCTCATAATCGATGAGGGTCAGCGAACGCCCGTCAGCAACGATCAACAAAGGGATGCCGGGCGCGTATTGAAAGCGGATGCGGCCCGGCTGCTTCATCGTCAGCTGGCCGGATTGCACCTGTCCGTTGCGGTCAGTCTGGGTGAAATCGGCAACAAGCGTGTTCATGGCCTCCAGATGGCGCTGCACGCGCAGCAGATCACCGGTGAGCGCAGGTGCCGCCTGTGCCGAGACGGGTGCAGGCGCCGACAAAACAAGGCCGATCGTGCCAGCAACGACAGCAAAAGCAGGAGCGAGATAACGAAAGGCAGGGAAGGTCATGCAAAATCCGTTGCTGATGGCCGGGCGCAGTCAAGGCGCGGATAGCCGCTCTGGTAGCCGCAGGCCATTGAACATCGCCTGAACCCCCAGACGGGCTGCGGTTCAGGCAAAGCCGCCGTCATCTCCATCCCCACGGGGGTGTCCCTTGGCCCGCTTGCCGTTGCGGTCAATCAGCACCTCGCGCCGGCCGAGATGGTTGGGCGCGGTGACAATCCCGTCCTCTTCCATCCGGTCAATGTGCCGCGCGGCCGTGTTATAGCCAATGCGCAGCGCGCGCTGGACGCTGGAGATCGAGGCACGCTGGCTGTCAATCACCACCTGGCAGGCCTGCGAATATTGGCGGTCCTCAGGCGAATCCATGATCGGTTCATCACCGAAGATAAAGTCGCCACCAGCCTCCGGCTCTTCGGTGACGGCTTCGACATAGGTCGGCGTCCCCTGCCCGCGCCAGTGGTCAGCAACGCGGCGCACCTCATCATCAGAAACGAACGGCCCGTGCACGCGCATCGGCTGCTTGCCGCCGGCCATGTAAAGCATATCGCCTTTGCCGAGCAGCTGTTCCGCGCCCATTTCACCCAGGATGGTCCGGCTATCGATCTTGCTGGTGACGTGGAAGGAGATGCGCGTCGGCAGGTTGGCCTTGATAACGCCGGTGATGACGTCGACCGAGGGGCGCTGCGTCGCGAGAATGAGGTGGATGCCGGCTGCACGCGCCTTTTGGGCGAGCCGCTGGATCAGCACTTCAACTTCCTTGCCGGCGGTGATCATGAGGTCGGCGAGTTCATCCACCACCACCACGATCTGCGGCATGGGCTCATATTCGAAGGGCTCTTCCTCCAGGATCGGCCGGCCGGTGTCGGGATCAAAACCGGTCTGCACCTGACGGCGCAGCGATTGCCCGCGCGCTTTGGCCCCGCGCACCTTGTCATTGAAGCCGGAGAGGTTGCGTACCCCGAGATCGCGCATCAGGCGATAGCGATCCTCCATCTGCTCGACTGCCCACTTGAGGGCACGAATGGCCTTGGCCGGCTCCGTCACCACAGGCGCGAGCAGATGCGGGATGCCGTCATAGACGCTGAGTTCCAGCATCTTTGGATCGATGAGGATCATGCGGCACTGGTCCGGCGTCAACCGATAGAGCAGCGAGACGATCATCGCGTTGAGGCCGACCGATTTGCCCGACCCAGTGGTCCCGGCGATGAGCAGATGCGGCATCGGCGCGAGATCGGTGATCACCGGATCACCGGCGATATTCTTACCCAGCACGATCGGCAGCTGCCCCTGCTGGGTCTGGAAAGCATCGCTGGCGATAAGCTGGTGCAGGACAACCGGTTCGGTGCGGGCGTTGGGCAATTCGATGCCGATCACCGTGCGACCGGAAATGGGCGCGATGCGTGCCGACTGCGCCGCCATGTTGCGGGCGATATCTTCGGCAAGATTGGACACGCGGCTGGCGCGGGTGCCCGGTGCGGGCTCAAGCTCATACATGGTCACGACCGGACCCTGCCGGATCGCTTTCACCTGACCTTTGACTGAGAAATCCTCCAGCACGGATTCGAGCAAGCGTGCATTTTTCTCAAGCGCAGCACGATCGACCGCCAGACCGGCATTGGCTGGCGCAGGCGTGAGCAGGGACAGCGGCGGCAGGCTGCTGTCGGCAAACATGTCCCCCTGCTTGGCGGGCTTGCGGGTCGCAGAGGGTGCGGGCGGACGGGCAGGCTCGCTGATCTCAGGCCGCTCGCCCTCGGTGATCGGGCGGACGGGCTTGCGCGGTGCGACCGGTCCTTCCTCATCGGCATCCTCATCCGCTTCAAACATGATCGGCAGACGGTCTTCCTCCCCACCGCGGGCGAACTGCGGCAAGGCGATACGCGGCAGGCGGATGCGGCCGAGCTGGAGGCTGCGCCACCACAGCACGGTGCCCCCTGCGACCAGCGCGAAGGCGAGCATCGAACGCACGGCAAGCGCCGCACCACTGCCGGCTTCGGCAAGCAATGGGTCAAGCGGCGCTTCCACCAGCATGCCGACCATGCCGCCCATGCCGGCGGTAAGATCCCGCGTGGGCCAGTTTTCCCAGATCGCCAAGCCCGCCGACATCATCGGCATGCCGATGAGGCCAATTGTCAGGCGGCGCTGCGGGCCTGCGCGGTCGGGCCCGACGATCATTCGCCAGGCCTGCCGACCGAGCAAAGCGGGCACCATCAGGGCCGGCCAGCCGACCAGCAGCAGCAACAGCGAGGCAACCCACGCACCGGGCACGCCGAGCCAGTTATTGTCGGCACCAGCCGCTGCGGTGGTGAGGCTGGCGTCAGCCGAGGAGAAGGTGGCAAGCGCGACGAGCAGCAACAGCGCACCAATGGCGAGCGCGACGCCGCCCAGCATCATCGTCGAGCGCAGGAAACTGTCCCGGAAAAGTCCGTTCCAGTCATTCGGTTCGCTGGCGGGAATACGGCTTGCCATCAATGAATTGCCTTGATCCGGGCGGAGCACAAAGACGATATGTTTCGCCTGCTTCACCCCGCCAGAACACTATGCCCGCGCGTGCGACTCGCCGTCAAGCAAGGTGCGGCAGACAGTCGCAAGCGAGACATGGCAAAAGCGTGCCGCGCGGCCTATCTAGGGGCCAAGCACCGTTCCGGAGTCGCAACATCATGCCCCCTGCCCAGCCCCGCAATGCCAGCGCCGATGTGCTGATTTCCGGTGGCGGCCTGGTCGGCCAGACATTGGCGCTCGCACTCGCGGCGCATGGCCTTTCGAGCATCATCATCGATCCCGCCGATCCGGTGACGACGATCGCACCCGAATTTGACGGTCGCGCATCGGCCATCGCCAGCGCGAGCTGGAAAATGTTCGAGGCGATCGGGCTCGACCGCTATCTGGAAGGGCATGGTTGCGGCATCGAGCGGATCTGGGTGTCCGATGGCTTGAAGCCGGGCGAGCTCGATTTCGCGCCCGCGCCCGATGACGGCTATCTCGGCCTGATGTTCGAGAACCGCCGCCTACGGCTGGCTTTGGCGGAGGCGGTGCGCGCATCGCCGCTGGTCGACTGGCGCGCGCCAGTGATCACGGCGGGGATCGAGCGCGACGCGCATCGCGCCACTGCGACGCTGGCTGACGGCAGCATCCTTTCGGCCCCGTTGCTTGCGGTGTGCGAAGGACGGAAATCGGCAACACGGGACGCCGCGGGCATCCCCATGGCGCATTGGACCTATCAGCATGGCGCGATGATCGGTGCCTTCGCCCATGCCGAAAGCCACGAGAATGTGGCCTACGAGATTTTCTACCCCGAAGGCCCGTTCGCGATCCTGCCGCTGAATGATCTGCCCGACGGGAGGCATCGCAGCGCCTTTGTCTGGTCGACCCATGAGCGCGACGCACCGGCGTTCCTGAAACTCGGCGCCCGGGGATATAAGGCCGAGCTGATGAAGCGCATGGGCGGCATCCTGGGCGATATCGAAGAAATTGCGCCGCGCGCGCTCTACCCCCTCGCCTTCCAGCATAGCGCCCGGATCACCGACCGGCGGCTGGCGCTGGTGGGAGATTCGGCGCACGGCATCCACCCGATCGCGGGTCAGGGATTCAATCTGGGCTTGCGCGATGTGGCCAGCCTTGTCGAAGTGATCGTTGACGGCGCACGCCTGGGCCTCGACGCGGGCGATGCCCAATTGCTGGAGCGCTATCAGCGCTGGCGCGGGCTCGACAATCTGTCCGTCGCAGTGGCGACCGATGCCCTCACCCGCCTGTTCGGTATCCCCGGCACAGCGGCAAGCGCGGTGCGGCGCTTCGGCCTCGCCGGCGTGCAGCGCAGCGGCCTCCTCAAAAGCTTTTTCATGGCAGAAGCGCGCGGCGAGAGCGGCGATTTGCCGAGGCTGCTCGCCGGCACAACGGTCTGACCGTTACTGCAGCGTCGCGCGGTTATCGTCCGGGTCGCGGCGGGTGCTGGCAAAACGCATCATCTGCATGAGCAGTTCGGCGCGCGCAGAAATGCCGGGCGCTTCGAGCAGCGCCTGTTTGGATGCGATGTCAAACGGCGCGATCTGCGCGATGGCGTTGACGAAGGTGGCATCGTCCAGTTGCCCGACCCCGTCCCAATCGACGCGGTAGCCAAGCCAGATGGCAAAGCGTTTCGATTCATTTTCGAGCGCGGCACGCTCCACCGCAGCGAGCACATCATCCTCCCGCTCGGGCAGCATCATCCCTTCGATCTGGCGGAAGGGCGTGGTCACATCGAGTTCACGCACCAGCGCAAACAGGCCGACCCCTTCGAGGATAAGATTGAACCGCCCGTCCTCCAGCGCCTCTACATCCGCAATGCGGCCAAGGCAGCCGGTGCCGAACAGCTCCGGCCCGCGATAGCCGGGCGGCGGCGAGACAGGATCGCCTTCGCGAGGCTGGATCATGCCGATCATCCGGTCGCGCGCCAGCGCATCGGAGACGAGCGCACGATAGCGCGGCTCGAAAATGTGCAGCGGCAGTTGCAGCCCGGGAAAGAGCAGCGCGCCGCCAAGCGGAAAGATCGAGATGCGCTTGGGGCCCATCAGCCGAACAATATGTCCGACAGGCGGCGGCGCTGTGCCTTCACCCAGCCATCCTCCAGGCCCACCGCTTCGAACAGAGCGAGCAGCCGTTCGCGCGCCGCCCCTTCGTTCCAGCCACGGTCGGCAGCGATGATGGCGAGGAGGTTATCCGCAGCGCCATCGCGCTGACCCGCCGCAATCTGTGCTGCGGCAAGATCAAACCGTACCTGATTATTGTCAGGATCGGCCGCAACCGCAGCAGTGAGCGCGGCCAGTTCCGCCGACAATTCCTCCGCCGGCGGGGCATTGCGTGCCAGCTCATAGCCCGAGCGCGCCTGACCGATGGCGGCATCCTTTGCCACCTCCTCCGGCAGGGTGGCGAGCACTTCGCCGGCTTCATCAAGCTGGCCGGCGGCAATCAACGCCCGGATTAGGCCGGCGTGGGCGGGGGCGCTGGTCGGCGCGATTTCGATAATCTGGGCAAAGATGCTCGCGGCGCGCTCGCCATCACCCGCGGCGAGCACTTCCTCGCCCATCGCCAGCAAGGGTTCGACCTGCTGTTCGGCGGCGGCATCCGCGCTTTCGATGGGAAGCTGCCGCAGGATCTGATCGAGCAGCGCCTTCAGCTGCGATTCGGTGCGCGCGTTGGTCAGGTCAGCGACCGGCTGGCCCTGGAACATCGCATAAACGGTGGGGATGGATTGCACACGGAACTGAGCGGCGATGAACCGCTGCTCATCGACATTGACCTTGGCGAGCACCACGCCCTTGCCGGCATAGTCCGCCGCAACCTTTTCCAGCACCGGGGTCAGTTGCTTGCACGGGCCGCACCATTCGGCCCAGAAATCGAGGATGACGAGATTGGTCATCGACGGTTCGACGACCTCGGCACGGAACCGCGCGACTTCCGCCTGATCCTCTGCGCTCAATCCCAGCGTGGCCACGTGCCTGTCCCTTCCCCATAGCTATACATCGGCGCCCGTGCGCGCCGGCCCGGTTGCAATATGGTGGTTGGGCGGCCTTGTGCAAACCCTTAGCGCATGGCGGGGCACGCTTTCGCAAGAGGGGGCGGATCGCCGCATTTTCCCCCTTGCCGCCCCCCGGCATCGCGGCTATTGGCCCGCTCCTGTCCCCGGCGGAGGCTTTCCCTTCCGTCTTTCCGACACGCCAGAGCGGGCGTAGCTCAGGGGTAGAGCACAACCTTGCCAAGGTTGGGGTCGAGGGTTCGAATCCCTTCGCCCGCTCCAGTTTTCCAGACATGACTGCTCTTTGCGACCAGGCTGTCGCTTGATACGCTGGCGGCATGACGCCTGCCCCAACTTCATCCCCCATGCATGTCATCGTCGCGGGGGCATCCGGCACCATTGGCAGCGCGACCGTGGCGGCGCTGATCGCGGCGGGGCATCGGGTTACGGCGCTGGCGCGGTCGGGCTCTGGACTGGCTTTGGACGGAGCCGAGGTGCGGTCGGTCGATCTGGCTGATGCGGATGCGCTTTACGCAATCATGCGGGACATGCGGGCGGAAGCCGTCATTTCGTGCATCGCATCGCGGACCGGGGTTGCGGCAGATGCCTGGGCGGTCGATTATCAGGCGAATATGAACCTGCTGGCGGCAGCGCAGGGCGCAGGCGTGCAGCATTTTGTGCTGCTGTCCGCCATCTGTGTGCAGCGACCGCGGCTTGCCTTTCAGCATGCCAAGCTGGCGTTTGAGGCTGCTCTCACCGCGTCCGGCATGCGCCATTCGATCGTGCGGCCAACGGCATTCTTCAAATCATTGTCCGGGCAGATTGCGCGGGTGCGCAGCGGAAAGCCCTATCTGCTGTTCGGGGACGGGCGGTTGACGGCGTGCAAGCCGATCAGTGATGCGGACCTTGCCGCCACTCTCGTCTCCTGCCTCTCTGACCCCGCCAAATGGGATCGTATCCTGCCTATCGGAGGACCCGGCCCTGCCATCACCCCGCGCGAGCAGGGCGAGGCCTTGTTCGCGATGACCGGGCAGCACCCGCGGTTCAAGAGCGTGCCGCCGGGGCTGTTGCTAGCGGTGGCGCGGGTGCTGGGCCTGCTGGCGCGGTTGGTGCCGTCTCTCTCCGCGAAGGCCGAATATGCGCGGATCGGCCATTATTACGCGACCGAATCCATGCTCCTCTTCGACCCGGTTCGCGGCGAATATGATGCGGCGGGCACACCGGAGACGGGCAGCGAAACGTTGTTCGACCATTATCGTGCGGTGCTGGCCGGCCGATAGAGCTGGCGCAGGGGCCAGCGGCCCTTGCCTTATCCCCCCAGACTGCGACAAGCGCCCGACCACCCGCGAAAAGGATAGCGGAAAAGCTGCATGCCCCGTTTGTTGATCATCACGCTGTTCGCGGTCGCCATCGCCGCATTCTTCCTGTTCGATCTCGGCCAGTATCTGACGCTGGATGCACTGAAGGCGCAGCAGGCGGCGATTGCGGAAGGCTATGCGGCGAACCCCTTGCTGGTCATCGCCTTGTTTTTCATCGTTTATATCGCGGTGACTGCGCTGTCGCTGCCGGGTGCGGCGATCATGACGCTGGCCGCGGGCGCGATCTTCGGGCTGGTGACGGGGACAATCATCGTCTCCTTCGCCTCCTCGATCGGGGCGACACTCGCCTTCCTTGCCAGCCGGACGGTGCTGCATGACTGGGTGCAGGCTAAATTTGGGGACCGGCTGAAAGCGATCAACGAAGGGGTCGAACGCGACGGGGCCTTCTACCTCTTTTCTCTGAGGTTGGTGCCGGTCTTCCCCTTCTTCCTCGTCAACCTGCTGATGGGGCTGACCCCGATCAGGACGGCGACCTATTATTGGGTCAGCCAGGTCGGCATGTTGCTCGGCACCATCGTCTATGTGAATGCCGGAACTCAGCTCGCGCGGATCGAGAACCTGTCCGACATTGCATCGCCTGCGCTGCTGCTGTCGTTCGCGGCATTGGGTCTGCTACCCTGGGTGGGGCGCGGCATCATGAATGCGCTGAAGCGCCGCCGGGCCTATGCGCGCTGGACGAAGCCGAAGCGGTTCGACCGCAATCTGGTGGTGATCGGTGCGGGCGCGGCCGGCCTCGTTTCCAGCTATATTGCGGCGACAGTGAAGGCCAGGGTGACGCTGGTCGAAGCATCCAAGATGGGCGGCGACTGCCTCAACTATGGCTGTGTGCCATCCAAGGCGCTGATCAAATCGGCCAGGCTGGCCCACCAGATGCGTAATGCCGATGCCTATGGGCTGACGGGCACCGAGCCCGGCTTTTCATTCCGCGCCGTGATGGCGCGGGTGCATGACATCATCAGAACGATCGAGCCTGCCGACAGTGTCGAGCGCTACACCGGCATGGGCGTCGATGTGGTGAAAGGCTATGCGACGATCATCGACCCCTGGACGGTCGAGATCGCGGCTGAAGGCGGCGGCACACAGCGGCTGACGACGCGCAGTATCATCATTGCGGCGGGTGCAGCGCCGATCGTTCCCGACCTGCCGGGGCTGGAAGAGGTCGGCTATGTCACCAGCGACACGCTGTGGGAGACGTTCGCGGAGATGGACGCTATGCCGCGGCGCATCGCGGTGCTTGGCGGCGGGCCGATCGGCTGTGAACTGGGTCAGGCCTTTGCACGGCTCGGCGCCGAGGTAACGCAGATCGAGCAGGGCGAACGGCTGCTGCCGCGCGAGGATGCGGATGTTTCCGCCCTCGCCGCGGAAGCGCTGACCGCGAGCGGGGTGACCGTGCTGACCGGCGCGACAGCGCTGCGCTGCGAAAGTGGCGCGGCAGGCAAACGCATTATCTTGACGACTGCCGATGGCGAGCGGGCAATCAGCTATGACGCGCTGATCGTCGCGGTCGGGCGCAAGGCGCGGCTCAGCGGATATGGCCTTGAGCAACTGGGCATCGCCACCGGTCGGACAGTGGAGACGGACGCCTATCTCGCGACGCTTTATCCCAATATCTATGCCTGCGGTGATGTCGCCGGGCCCTATCAATATACCCATGTTGCGGCGCATCAGGCCTGGTACGCCAGCGTCAATGCGCTGTTCGGCCAGTTCCGTCGGTTCAAGGCGGATTACCGCGTGATCCCCGCTGTCACCTTCCTCGATCCGGAAATCGCGCGCGTGGGGCTGAACGAGCAGGAAGCGCTGGAAAAGGGCATCGCGCATGAGGTGACGCGCTTCGCGCTCGACCATCTCGACCGGGCGGTGACCGAAAGCGCGCGCACGGGCTTCGTGAAAGTGCTGACCGCGCCGGGCAAGGATCGCATCCTCGGCGTCACCATCGCCGGCGAACATGCGGGCGAGATCATCGCCGAATATGTGCTGGCGATGAAACAGGGCATTGGCCTCAACAAGATTCTCGGCACCATCCACAGTTATCCCACCATGGCAGAGGCCAACAAATATGCGGCTGGCGAGTGGAAGAAGGCGAGGAAACCCGAAGCGCTGCTGCGCTGGGTGGAACGCTATCACGACTGGCGGCGGGGCTAGGCTGGGATGATTGCAGTGATGCAACAGGTGCAGGGGCTGATCGGGATCGCGCTCCTGCTGATGATCGCTTGGGGCCTGTCCGAAGCGCGGGGCGTCCGGCCGGGCTGGAAATGGATAGCTGGCGCGTTGCTGCTCCAGCTCGCGCTGGCGGCAGTGGTAACGCAGGTGCCGGCGATCTGGCATCTGGTCGGCTTCGCCAATCAGGGTGTCGCGGCGATCGAGCGGGCAACGCTGGTCGGATCATCCTATATGTTCGGCTACACCGGCGGCGCACCCATCCCCTTTGTGCTGCGCGAAGGCGCGCAGGAACCGGTCATCATCGCCTTTCAGATCCTGCCACTGATCATCGTCTTTTCCGCGCTGTCGGCGCTGCTGTGGCACTGGGGCGTACTCAAGGCGATGGTGCGCGGCCTATCCTGGGCCCTGCGCCGGACATTGGGGGTAAGCGGGGTGGTCGGCCTCGGCGCGGGGGCGACATTCTTCCTCGGGGTGGTGGAATCCCCGCTGGTGCTGCGCGCCTGGTTCGCGCGGATGAGCCGTGGCGAGCTATTCGCTGTGATGACCGTGATCATGGCAACCATTTCCGGCGCAGTGCTGGTGCTTTATGCGACCACCCTGTCCGAAACCGTCCCCAATGCGGTCGGTCACATGATTGTTGCTTCGCTGATTTCCCTTCCCGCCGCGCTCCTCATCGCGCGGCTGATGGTGCCGTGGAACGGCGAGGGAGCGCAGGAGGCAGTCGAACCGGATCTTGCCTATGAAGGCAGCTTCGACGCGATCATCAGGGGCACGATGGAGGGTGTGCAGCTGGTGCTGGCGGTGATCGGTGTGATCATCGTCGTCTTTGCGCTGGTCAATCTGGTCGATCAGATGCTGGCTCTCGCGCCGCTGGTCGATGGCGCGCCGCTGACACTGCGCCGCCTGTTCGGCTGGGCATTCGCCCCGCTGATGTGGGCCATCGGTGTGCCCTGGGGCGATGCGCCGGCAGCAGGTGCGCTGATGGGCACCAAGGCGATCCTCAATGAATATGTCGCCTATCTCGATCTTGCCGCACTGCCGGCAGGGACATTTGATGCGCGCAGCCTGCTGATCATCACCTATGCGCTGTGCGGTTTCGCCAATCTGGCGAGTGTCGGCCTGATCGTTTCGACCATCGCGGCGCTCTCACCCGAGCGGCGCAGCGAGGCGGCCCAATTGGGCATGAAAAGCTGGGTCGGCGGTAATCTTGCTTCCCTGATGACCGGTGCGGTCATCGGGTTGGTCACGCCAGTCTGACGGAGCGGGCCGGATGTTCGACGCAAAGCTGAGGCCGCTGATCGATCCTCCGCTCAACGCGGCTGGCCGACGGTTGGCTGCATTGGGTATCAGCGCCGATGTGGTGACGCTGACCGGCATGATGCTGGGCCTCACTGCAGGCGCGGCGCTCGCTGACGGTGGGTTCGCGCTGGCACTCGCCCTGATCATCGCCAACCGGCTGCTGGACGGGCTCGACGGGGCAGTGGCCCGCGCCAGAGGCCTGACTGATTTCGGCGGCTATCTCGATATCGTCGCCGATTTCATCTTCTATGTCAGCGTGCCGCTGGGCTTTGCACTCGCTGATCCGGCTAATGCCCTGCCCGCCGCCCTGCTGCTGGCGAGCTTCACGCTGACCGGCATCAGCTTCCTCGCCTTTGCCACCCTCGCCGCCAAGCGCGGAATCGAGACGGCAGCGCATGGCCGCAAAAGCTTTTTCTACAACACCGGCCTTGCCGAAGGCGCAGAAACGATCGCGGTATTCATCGCGATGTGCCTGTGGCCGGACTGGTTTGCCACCATCGCTTATGGCTATGCGGTGCTGTGTCTGCTGACCGTTATCCAACGCAGCTTTGCAGCAAGGGCCGCCTTTACCGTTACGCCTGACGAAGCCTAGCGCACATCATAGTGAAGGTTGCGTACCGGATATTCGCCGATCAGGCGGATCGGCACCGGTTCACCCGACAGCAGCGGCTGGCCTGGCGCGGCCGGGCGCTGCGCATGGATGTGGAGGTGGGGTTCAGCACTGTCCCCGCTGTTCCCCGCTTTGGCCAAAGGATCGCCCTTGCGCACCACCGTGCCCGGCGAGATCGTCACCGAACCTTGCTGCAGATGCGACAACAAAATGATCAGCGCGCCGCAGCGCAGCACCACATGATTGCCAAGGGGATAGTCCGTATCGCGCACTGGCACCGGCATATCGGGGAGCAGGTTTTCCGTTTGCTCCACGCGCCCGCTGCATGGTGCGACAACAGTCGTGCCAAAGATGCGATAGGCTTCCGGCTGTTCGGGCAAGGAGAAAGGCACCCTATCGACCGTTCGGAACCCGAGCGTGTCGACGCGGACGAGGTCGACACCATAGCTCTGCCCGCGCCATTCGGGATTGGCAGGGTCCTGTGACAAGAGATGCGGATTGATGAGCGCCGTCGCACCCCCGGCAGTCACAAGATAGCGGCCTTCCATAAAGGGAAAGCCGAGATCAACCGGCTGGGCGGGCGGGCTGCGACCAGCAAAGGCCGATCCGGCAAACCACAGGCCCACCACTGCCGCAACCGCCGTGACCCCGCGCCCTACCCAAGCGATGGGGCCAATCGCCGGCGGTTCGTTCTGACGTGTCAGAGCCCGCAGAGCGACCAGCAGCGCGACCAGCAGCAATAGACCGAGCGGCAGCACGATGGCCCGAGGCAGCGCCAGCCACAGGCCCGCCGCCGCCGAGGCCACCAGCAATGCGGCCGCAGCGATCACGCGCAGGGCAAAGTCGATTCCGGTGAGCGGCCTGCCGAAAGCAAGCCAGAGAATAGCAACAAGGGGGAGGAAAACCTGCAATAGGCCAAGGGTCACAGAAATGCTCCGGCAAGAATCAATTCCGAGACTGTTCGTTTATGTCGCGGGCGGCGCTTTGGTGCAACGAAAAGCCCGCCGCGGGATTGCTCCTGCGACGGGCTTGCTTTCCTCCCCAGGAAAGAGGGGCGGCGGACTGGTAATCAGGCCGCGAACTGGTTCCCGAAGCTGCCGTCAGGCCGCGAACTGGTTCCCGAAGCTGCCGTCAGGCCGCGAACTGGTTCATCGTGTTGTGGGCACCGCCGGCCTTCAACGCGGCTTCTCCGGCGAAATATTCCTTGTGATCGTCACCGATGTCGGAACCCGACATATTCTGGTGCTTCACGCAGGCGATACCCTGACGGATTTCGGCGCGCTGGACGTTCTTGACGTAGCCCAGCATGCCCGCATCGCCGAAATATTCCTTGGCGAGATTGTCGGTCGACAGCGCCGCCGTGTGATAGGTCGGCAAGGTAATGAGGTGATGGAAGATGCCGGCGCGGGCCGCGGCGTCACGCTGGAAGGTGCGGATCTTCTCATCAGCCTCGATCGCCAGATCCGTGCCGTCATAATCGACGCTCATCAGCTTGGTGCGGTCATAGTCTGCAACGTCGCGACCGGCTTCTTTCCAAGCATCGAACACCTGCTGGCGGAAGTTCAGCGTCCAGTTGAAGCTGGGCGAGTTATTGTAGACGAGCTTCGCGTTCGGCACGACCTCACGGATGCGGTCAACCATCGATGCGATCTGTTCGATGTGCGGCTTTTCCGTTTCGATCCAGAGCAGGTCGGCACCGTTCTGCAGGCTGGTGATGCAATCGAGCACGCAGCGGTCCGCCCCCGTCCCTTCGCGGAACTGGAAGAGGTTGGAAGGAAGCCGCTTCGGCCGCAGCAGCTTACCGCCGCGGTTGAGGACGACATCGCCATTGCGCGCGGTCGCGGGGTCAATCTCCTCGCAATCGAGGAAGCTGTTGTACTGGTCGCCAATGTCGCCCGGTTCCTTGGAATAGGCGATCTGCTTGGTGAGACCGGCGCCGAGGCTGTCGGTGCGGGTGACGATGATGCCATCCTCCACACCCAGTTCGAGGAAGGCGTAACGGCAGGCGCGCACCTTGGCGAGGAAGTCCTCATGCGGGACCGTGACCTTGCCGTCCTGGTGGCCGCACTGCTTTTCGTCCGACACCTGATTTTCGATCTGGAGCGCGCAGGCGCCAGCCTCGATCATCTTTTTGGCGAGCAGATAGGTCGCCTCGGCATTGCCGAAACCGGCGTCGATATCCGCGATGATCGGAACGACATGGGTTTCGTATGTGTCGATCTGGTGCTGGATCGCCTTGGCCTTGACCTCATCGCCTGCGTCGCGCGCGGCATCAAGATCGCGGAACATCATGCCCAGTTCGCGGGCGTCGGCCTGCTTGAGGAACGTGTACAATTCCTCGATCAGGGCGGGCACGCTGGTCTTTTCATGCATCGACTGATCGGGCAGCGGACCGAAGTCGCTGCGCAGCGCGGCGACCATCCAGCCCGAGAGATAGAGGTAGCGGCGCTTGGTCGAGCCGAAATGCTTCTTGATGGAGATCATCTTCTGCTGGGCGATGAAGCCGTGCCAGCAGCCGAGGCTCTGCGTGTATTGGCCGGCGTCCGCATCATAGGCGGCCATATCCTCACGCATGATCTTTGCGGTGTAGCGCGCGATGTCGAGACCGGTGTTAAAGCGGTTCTGAAGGCGCATACGCGCAACCGCTTCGGCACCAATGCCGTCCCAAGTGCCGTTCTTGGAGCGGATCAGGCGCTCAGCCTCGGCGATTTCGTCACTATAGGTCATGGCAGTCGTCCTTGTGGGGAGGATGGATGGACTGCCGCTACCGCTCCACACTGCCGAGTGGGACAGGCTGCGCGGTCAGCTTGTCAGACTTTACAAATTTCGATTGTCATGTTGTAAAGTCAGTCATGGCTGGTGACCGATCCGTCTATCTGGGCCCGCGGATGAAGCGGTTGCGCCGCGAACTGGGCCTGACACAGGCACAGGTCGCGGCCGACCTCGACATCAGCGCATCCTATGTCGCGCTGCTGGAGCGCAACCAGCGCCCGCTGACCGCCGACCTGCTGCTGCGGTTGGCGCGCACATACCGCATCGACCTCGCCGATTTCGCAGGCGAAGGCGCGCAGGATCAGGCTGCGCGGCTGACCGCGGCGCTGAAGGACCCGATGTTCGCGGACATCGATCTGCCCACACTGGAGGTGAGCGACGCGGCAGCGAACTTCCCCGGCATCAGCGAAGCCTTCCTGCGACTGCATACGGCCTGGGCCGAACGGCAGATCGAGCTGGCCGACCGGGCAGCACAGGCGGCGAGCGAGGGCGAGGCGAGCGATCCGGTCGCGGAGGTGCAACGCTTCCTTGCGGCGCGGCGCAACTGCTTTCCGGCGCTCGACGAGGAAGCGGAGACTATCGCCGGGCGCGTTGCGGAGGCGGGTGGCCTCATCCCCTATTTCAAGGCGCGGCATCGCCTGCGCGTGCGCATGCTGCCCGCCGAAGTGATGGGCGGATCCCAGCGGCGGTACGACCGGCACCGCGAGGAGGTGCTGATCGACGATGCGCTCGACGGGGCGAGCCGCCAGTTCCAGCTCGCGCAGCAGCTCGCCTATATCGAGCTGCGCCGGCCGGTCGATGCGGCCATGAAAGACGGGCAGTTCACCAGCGATGCCAGCCAGCGCCTCGCGCGGCGCGCCATTGCCGGATATGCCGCGGCGGCCATCGCCATGCCCTATTCAGCCTTTGCCAAGGCCGCCGAAGCGCGCGCCTATGACATTGAGGCGCTGGCCCGCGCATTCGGCGCCAGTTTCGAGCAGACCGCCCACCGGCTGACCACGCTGCAGAAACCGGGGCAGGAAAGCGTGCCCTTTTTCTTCATCCGCGTCGATGCGGCGGGCAATGTCTCCAAGCGGCTCGACGGCGCGGGATTCCCCTTTGCCCGGCATGGCGGGGGATGCCCGCTGTGGTCAGTGCACCATGTGTTCAAGCGGCCGCGCGAAATTGTGACGCAGTGGGTCGAGCTGCCCGACGGCAAGCGGTTTTTCTCCATCGCCCGCACGGTCACGGCGGGCGGCGGCGGTTATGGCACGGCGCGGGTCGAGCGCGCGGTGGCGCTGGGCTGTGCCGCCGAGCATGCCCACCGCCTGATCTACACGCGCGGCCAGCAGGAACAGGCGGCCGAGCAGGCGACGCCCATCGGCATCACCTGTCGTCTGTGCCAGCGCATCGAATGCGCCGCGCGCTCAGCCCCGCCAATCGGGCGGCAGATTTTGCCCGATGATTATCACCGGGGTGCGCTGCCCTTTGCGTTTGGCGAGGGGTAGCGAACCGTAAAGGCAAAGCGGGCTCAGCGCCCCGCCGGCAGGCGATAGGTCAGCGCCGGAGGATTGTCCCCCAGCAGCGAGCGGTAGGTGAAGCCGGGGCCCTGGCGGCGTTGCAGTTCCTCCCTCGCGGCGGCGAGGACGTCGGGGCTTTGCATCAGTTCGGCGGCGGTCAGCGCCATGACCTTGGCTGCCGTTTCCGCCCCGCGCACGCCGATGCTGCTGCCGCTTGCAGCCACCGCCTGCCAGCTGTGCGCGGCGGTGCCGGGCGCCCAGGTGGCGATGCGCAGGCCGACGGTGGGCGTGGTATAGCTGACGTCCCCCACATCGGTGGAGCCATAGTTGATGCGGCCGCTCGCGTAGGTTTCAATCTCCGGCGAGGGGATGTCCGCATTTTCGCCGAAGCTGGGGGTGATCCGTTCGATGAAGGCGCGTTCCGCATCCCCCCACACCGGCGCACCCACGCGGCGCAGATTGCGATCCATGACATGGCCGAGCGTGTCATTGGGCAGAAGATCGAATGTGCCGCCAACCTGATTGAACACAACGCTGGTGCCGGTCCCCATTGCCGCGCCATCGGCTGCGGCGCGGACGCGATCGAAGATTTCCCGCACCACGCGCTGGTTGGGGTGGCGGACGTAATAATAGACCTCTGCGGTGGCCGGCACGACATTGGGCGCGCGGCCGCCATCGGTGATGACATAATGGAGGCGCGAATCCTGCGGCACATGTTCGCGCATCATGTTGACCATCATGTTGAGCGCTTCGACCCCGTCCAAAGCAGAACGGGCGCGGTCCGGTGCGCCGGCAGCGTGGGCCGCGACGCCGGTGAAGCGGAACTTGCCGCTGATATTGGCGAGGGCGGTATCTTGTGCCGCGCTGTTACGGTCATCCGGATGCCAGTGGATCATCGCCGAGACATCGGCGGTGAGGCCGGAGCGGACCATGAACACCTTGCCCGATCCGCCTTCTTCTGCCGGAGCGCCATAGAGGCGGACTTCACCCTGGATGCCATTGGCGACCATCCAGTTCTTTGTCGCGATGGCGGCGGAGACGGAGGCGGCGCCGAACAGATTGTGGCCGCAGCCATGGCCGTTCGCCATCCCCTCTGCCGCACCAACCTCAGGCGAGGCAGCCTGAGAGAGGCCGGGCAGCGCATCAAATTCGGCGAGGATGCCGATGATCGGCCCGGCCCCGGTGCGGAAGCTCGCGATAAAGGCGGTGGGCATGCCGGCGACGCCGGCTTCGACCGTGAAGCCGGCCTCTCGCAACTCGGCCTGAAGAAGGGCGCTCGATTCCCGCTCGAGATAGCCGAGTTCGGCATGGCGCCAGATGGCGAGCGCGGTATCCTGTGTGGCGGCGGCGCGGGCATCAAGATCGGCCATGATCGCGGCCTGCTGGGCATCGGAAACCGGGCCAGCGAATGCAGGTGTGGCCCCGGCAAGCGCCAGCAACGATGCGGCGAGCATGAGTTTTTGCATGATTGTCCCCTTCCTCTTGGGAGAGGGGTGTGCCGCAGGTTGAAGCGGTTGAAAAGCCCCGTCTGAAGAGCTGCGTCAGGCCAGCGCCTGAAAGACGCGGTCGCGCCATTCGGGTCGGCAGATCAGCAAATCGGGCAGATAGGGGTTCGCCGCATTGTAGCGGATCGCGCTGCCATCAACCCGGCTGACATGGAGACCGGCGGCGACCGCCACAGCAACCGGCGCCGCATTGTCCCATTCATATTGACCGCCGGTGTGGAGGTAGATGTCTGCCTCCCCCAGCACCACGGCCATCGCCTTTGCCCCTGCCGAGCCCATCGGCACGATATCCGCACCCAACGCGCCTGCGACGCGCAGCGCCTCCTCTGCCGGGCGGGTGCGGCTGACCAGCATGCGCGGCGGGTGATTGGCGGGGGCGGGGGCAGGCGGCGCTCCGCTGGAGAAGATCAGGCCGCGCGCGGGCAGGCCGACCGCGCCGATACGCGCCACGCCATCGATAGCGAGCGCGACATGGACGGCCCAATCATCGCGCCCTTCGGAATACTCGCGCGTGCCATCGAGCGGATCGACGATCCAGACGCGACTGGCGGAAAGGCGCGCCGCACTGTCCTTTTCTTCTTCCGACAGCAGGGCATCGGCGGGCCGTTCGCTCTGGATGGCATCGCACAGGATGCGGTTGGCGATCCGGTCCCCCTCCGCGCCGAGGACAGGGCCGGAGAGGCGGCCTGCGGTGCGCAGGGCCATGAGGGCAGCGCCGGCCTCTTCGGCGATGCGTTCAGCGAACAAGGTGTCGGATGCACTCATCACACAGCCCATAGCCCGGTTCGCGCGCAAACGGGAATGGGGGGCGTGAGAGCGCATGAAATGTCTGATAGGACCGCCGACATGATCGAATCCGGCACACTCACCCGCCCCGACCGCCCTGCCCTCGCCTGGCGGCAAACGAAAGGGGAAGGGCCCACCATCGTCTTCCTGCCCGGCTATGCCAGCGACATGGCGGGATCCAAGGCGCAGGCACTGTTCGAATGGGCGGCAGCGAACGGCGTCAATTGCTTGCTGTTCGATTATGCCGGCTGCGGGGCTTCCGACGGCGCGTTTGCCGAAGAGACGCTGGAGACATGGCGCGACGATGCGCTGGCGGTGATTGCCGCGCGAGCGCCGGTGGGGCCACTGATCCTCATCGGGTCATCCATGGGCGGGTGGCTAATGCTGCTGGTCGCGCTGGCTATCCACAAGCGGATTGCGGGGATGGTGGGCATCGCAGCGGCGCCCGATTTCACCGACTGGGGCTATACGCCGGAACAGAAAGCGGTGCTGGCCCGTGACGGACGGCTGTATGAGGATAACCCTTATGGCCCCGAACCGACGTTGACCACGCTGGCGCTGTGGCAGTCGGGTGAGCGCAACCGGCTGCTGGACGGAGAGATCGCGCTCACCTGCCCGGTGCATCTGTTGCACGGCATGGCCGACCCGGATGTACCACATTTCATTTCCTTGAGGCTTGCCGAGGCGCTGCATTCAGCCGCGGTTCGGGTGACGCTGGTCAAGGACGGCGACCACCGGCTGTCGCGGCCGGAGGATATCGACCTGCTGCTGCGCACGGTCGCCGCATTTGCCGGAAGGAATGACCCGAGTTGGTAACTCTGTTTGCCCTCGCTCTGATGCAGGCCGCGCCGGTCGTGGCACAGCCCGCCGATCCGGTACCACTGCCCGGGCCGCGCACCTTGGGCATCCTCGATGCAGCGCGCTTTGACCGCTGCCATGACCTTGCCACCGACGATGCGGTCGCAGGGATAGCGGAAGCGCAAGGCTGGCTGGCGGATGGCGGCGGGTTTGTCGCACGCCAATGTCTTGGCTTTGCTCAGTCCAAAGCAGGGCAATATGCCGCCGCCACGGAGAGCTTTGTGCAAGCCGCGCAAGAGGCCGAGGCGGCGAGCGACTGGCGGGCGAGCAATTTGTGGGCGCAGGCCGGCAATGCGGCGCTGGCCGCAGGCGACGCTGTACGGGCACGGACGCTGATCGATGCGGCGCTGGCGGGCGGGCGGCTGACCGGCGTGCAGCTCGGCCTCGCGCATCTTGATCGGGCGCGGGCGGCGCTGGTGATGGGTGACTGGGAAGCGGCACGCGCCGATCTCGACCGGGCGCAGGCCGAAGCATCGCAGGATCCGCTCGCCTGGCTGCTATCCGCCACCCTTGCCCGCAGGCAGGGCGATCTGGCGCGGGCGCAAGCCGACATCACGGTCGCGGCGCAGCTGGGGCCGCGTGATGCAGCTATCGCGCTGGAGGCCGGGAATATTGCGGCAGCCGCCGACAATCTTGACGCCGCCGAAGCGAGCTGGATGAGCGCCGCGGCGCTGGGCGGCAACAGTCCACAGGGCGAGGCCGCTCGCGCGCGGCTGGAGGAGCTGCGCGCGGTGCGGGCCAGCGAGATGCCAGCCGGCTGATCGAGCGACGCATTGGCCGAGCTTGGCCGGTTTCCCTTCCCTCGATTATGCGCCAAGCGACAATTGCCGATGCCGGGAGAGGGTGACGCCGATTCGGCTTGCGGCATGATGAGCTTTATTGTCGATAACCGAGTAGAGAGTGATGGCCCGCAGCGACTTCCGTTTCCGCCACACCAAGCGCGTCCGCTATGCGGAGATCGACGCGCAGGCTGTGGTCTTCAATTCCCGCTATCTCGAATATTTCGACATCGCGATCACCGAATATTGGCGCGCCGTCGGCATGTATGACGCAGCACCGGTGAGCGGTGGGCCAGAGTTCCACGTCGCCAAGGCGCTAGTCGAGTATAAGGCACCGATCCTGCTCGACGAGCAGGTCGATATCTGCGTGCGCTGTTCGCGGATCGGAACCAGTTCGATGACCTTCCTGTTCGAGATCCACGGCGTGGGTGCAGATGATCTGAGAGCGACCGGCGAGGAAGTGTCGGTGCACGTCGCCGAGGCGCAAGGGCCACCAGCGCCGGTGCCGGAGGCGGTCATTGCGATGTTCGAGGCCTATGAGGGCAAGCCCCTGCGCGCGGAGAGGAAGGCGGCATGAAATATCTCCACACCATGATCCGCGTCGCCGACCCAGAAGCGACGGTCGGCTTCTTCAAGCTGCTCGGTCTGGAGGAGGTGCGCCGCTATGAGAGCGATGCCGGCCGCTTCACGCTGATTTTCCTCGCCGCACCGGGGCAGGATGGAGTCGCTGAGCTGGAACTGACCTACAATTGGCCACCGGCGGACGGCAGCCCGGCCGAAACCTATTCGGGCGGGCGCAATTTCGGCCATGTCGCCTATCGCGTCGACAATATCTATGAGACATGCCAGCGGCTGATGGACGCCGGCGTCACAATCAACCGCCCGCCGCGGGACGGATATATGGCCTTCGTGCGTTCACCCGATGGCATTTCTGTCGAGCTGTTGCAGGAAGGAAGGCTGGAACCGCAGGAGCCGTGGGCATCAATGCCCAATACAGGCGAATGGTGACAGCAAGAGCGTCATGAAGGAACTGCGCAATGACCGTTGAAATCGCACGCATCCCGGTTCTCGACGACAATTATGTCTGGCTGATGCACGATGGTGTGAGCGGCGAGACGGTGGTGATAGATCCCGCTGTTGCCGAGCCGGTGCTCGATGCCGCGGCAGAACGTGGCTGGACGATCACGCAGATCTGGAACACCCACTGGCACCCCGACCATGTCGGCGGCAATGCGGCAATCAAGGCCGCGACGGGCTGCACTATCACTGGACCGGCGGCGGAAGCCGATAAGATCGGCACGCTCGATCGCACCGTCGGTGAAGGCGACCGTGTGCATATCGGCGGCGTCGAGGCAGTGGTGATGGAGGTGCCGGCGCACACATCCGGCCACATCGCCTATCATATGCCCTCGGAGTCCGTGGTGTTCGTCGGCGACACACTGTTTGCGATGGGCTGCGGGCGGCTGTTCGAGGGAACGGCGGAGCAAATGTTCACCAACATGGGCCGCCTTTCCGCTCTGCCCGATGCGACGACCGTCTATTGCGCGCATGAATACACGCTGTCGAACGCGCGCTGGGCCGTGACAGCAGAACCCGACAATACCGCACTTGCCGCGCGCCATGCCGAGGTGGTGCGCTTACGCGAACAGGGCGTGCCGACGGTGCCGACAAGCATTGGCGTGGAAAAGGCGACCAACCCGTTCATGCGGGCGCGCGATGCCGCACATTTCGCGGAACTACGCGCATCGAAAGATGTTTTCAGATAGGATGATGCGCGAAGGCCGTTCATCAACGGTATTGTTTCGCAATGATAGCATCTGCACTCACAAACTGGAGGCTCGCATGATCAACAAGACCATCATCGCCGCCATCGCCCTGCCGCTGGCGCTTGGCGCCTGCGCTGCCGGTCAGCGCTCCGCAGAGGCCGAGGCGCTGACGCCCGACCAGCTCGCCATCCTCGACCGCCATCTGGGCGGCAAGGTTGCCGGGGAGCCGGTGAGCTGCCTGCCATCGCGTAGCGCAAGCGAAACCATCCGGGTCAGCGACAATGTGCTGCTCTACCGCGCCTCGGGCCGGCTGGTTTACAAGAATGAGCTGCGCGGCCGCTGCCCAGGCCTGGCGCGGGACGATGACATCATCGTCAGCCGCGTGAACGGCCCCGGCCCGTGCCGTGGGGACATCATCCACCTCGTCGATCGCGCTTCCGGGATGCAAGGTCCAAGCTGTGTGCTGGGTGATTTCGTTCCCTACCGGACGCCCGCACAGTGATCAGCGCGATCGCTGCCCTGTTGTTCCTATGGGGCAGCGGCGCTGATGAACCCACCTCTGCACCCGCGCCGATAAGCGAGGAACGGCAACGCATCCTCGACCGCGAACTGGCCGGTAAGGCTTCGCAAGCAGCCGAACGCTGCATCAGCACACGCACAGTGCACCGGATGCACGTAATTTCCGACGATATGCTGCTGTTCCGCGTTTCCGGTTCGCTCGTCTACGTCAATCGCCTGCGCCAGCCCTGCCCGGGCCTCGCGCGCACGGCCTATGCTCCGCGCATCGCCGCGAGCGGATCACGCTATTGCAGCGGCGACATTGCCGAGACCGAGGCAGACGGCGGTTCGAGCTGCCAGATCGGCGACTTCACCCCCTATCGCACATCGACCACGGACTGAGGCATCAAGCCTTGTACATCGCGGCGATGCGATCGGCGTAAAGTTCCTTCAGCACATGGCGCCGGATCTTCATACTCGGCGTCATCTGCTCATTCTCGATGGTGAAGGGCTCATCCGCGAAGTCGATCTTGCGCACCTTTTCGATGACCGAAAGATCCGCGTTCACCCGGTCAACCGCCGCACGGACCGCGCTCCTGAAACTGTCATGTTCCTTGAGCAGGGCAAGGTCGGTCGGCAGGCCGGCCGCCTTCGCCCATTCCGCGACCCATTCAGGATCGGGCACGACGATGCCGACGAGGTGCGGCCGTTTGTCGCCATAGACCATCGCCTGCAGGATTTCGGGCTGGAGCGTCAGCATCCCCTCAACGCGCTGGGGCGAGACATTGTCGCCCTTGTCATTGACGATGATGTCCTTTTTGCGGTCGGTGATCTTGATGCGACCCTTGTCGTCAATCTCGCCAATGTCACCGGTATGCAGCCATCCGTCCTTGAGGACACGGGCAGTTTCCGCCTCGTTGCGCCAATAGCCGTGCATGACGAGTTCGCCGCGCACGAGGATTTCGCCATCTTCGGCAATGCGCACCTCGGTATTTTTGAGCGGCGGACCGACCGTGTCCATCTTGAGCCCGACGCTGGGCCGGTTGCAGCTGATGACCGGACCGGATTCGGTCTGGCCATAGCCTTGCAGCATGGTGAGACCGAGCGAGTGGAAGAAGACGCCAATCTCCGGATTGAGCGGCGCGCCACCTGACACCATCGCCTTCAGCCGGCCGCCAAAGCGTGCGCGGATCTTCGGCCGGAACAGCTTGTCCACGACTGCGTCCATCGGCTTGTCCCAGAGCGTCAGCGTTCCCTCATAATCCTTTTGCCCGACGCGCAGCGCCTGGCGGAGCAGGAAGTTGGCAGCCTTGCCCTGTTTCTCGACCGCTTTCAGCATGCGCGCGCGGATAACCTCGAACAGGCGGGGCACGACGACCATGATCGTCGGGCTCGTTTCCTCGATGTTCGAGACAAGCTTCTCGAGCCCCTCTGAATAGTAGATTTGCGCGCCGACCGCGACCGGCAGGAACTGCCCACCGGTATGTTCATAGGCGTGGCTCAATGGCAGGAAGGAGAGGAACACCTCGTCCCCCAGGCCGAAATCTTCCTCCAGCACCGCACCCGCACCCTCCACATTGTGGAGGATCGCGCCATGATGCTGCTGCACACCGCGCGGCGCGCCGCCGGTTCCCGAGGTGTAAATGAGGCAGGCCAAATCGGAGCGCTGGATGCGCGATGCACGCTCCAGCACCGCAGGCACATGCGCTGCGCCGTCTTTCACCTGATCCGCCCAATCAAGCACGCGGACATCACCCTGCTGCGCGGTACGCATATCTTCCATCACAATGAGGAATTCGACATGCGCACGCAGCGCTGCGGGCATGACCGTCCGGGCCAATTTGGCTGTCGAGACGATCACGGCACGCGCGCCGCTGTTATCCAAGATATGCTGGTGGTCGCGCTCAGTGTTGGTGATGTATGTCGGCACCGTCACGCAGCCGGCGGCCATGATGCCATGATCGGCAATCAGCCATTCGGGCCGGTTTTCCGCAACAAGAACGACCCTATCCCCGTCATTGAGGCCGAGAGCACGCAAGTTGTGCGCAAGTGCCGCAACCTGATCACCCACCTCTCGCCAGCTCTGGCTGACCCAGGCGCGATCAGCCTTGTGCCAAAGGAAAGGCGCATCACCGCCTTCGTCCACGCGGGTGTAGAACAGCGAAACCAGGTTCGGAAAGCCGTCAATCTGTTTTGGCTTGGGCATGTCTCTCTCTGCGTTTTCCCGGGGGAGGAATGTCTGCGCCCGGGTTTCGACCCCGGATCATTGTGAAACTATCTGGGAGCTTCGTTACTCGACTGCAACCGCCCCGACGCTGCGCGGATCAGCAGCGCCAGTCCAGCCACTGCCATCCTCGTCGCGCTCGGCGGCATTCAGCTTCGAACCAAGCTCTGCGTTAAGGACCGTGCGGCCGAAGCGGGCAAGCTGGGGCGCCATCGCGATACCTTCTTCGGTATTCTCGAGGAGATTGCCTTCGCCTGCCATGTAAAGATTGGGCAGCGCCAGCGCCTCTTCCACCGGCAGATCCCAATCGAGCACGCCGATCAGCGTCTTGGCGACATGCATGATGATGCGGGGACCACCGGCTGAGCCGACCGCCAGGATCGGCCGGCCTTCGGCATCATAGACGATGGTCGGCGACATCGAGCTGCGCGGACGCTTGCCGGGCTCGACCCGGTTGGCGACAAGCGCGCCGTCGCGTTCGGGCACCATGCTGAAATCGGTCAGTTCATTATTGAGCACCATCCCGCGCGCGACGATCTGGCTACCGAAGACGCCTTCGATGGTGGACGTCATGCTGGCGACATTGCCGGCGCGGTCGATGGCGACGAAATGGCTGGTCGAAGGGACTTCGGCAGCCGGGGCCGGGATGCGCGGCGGTGCGCCCGGCGGCGATCCCACAGGATAGCTGTCCGCTGCGCGGAACGGAGAGATGCGGCGCGCGCGCTCCGCAAGATAGGCCTCATCGAGCAGGCCCGCGACAGGCACTTCGACATGGTCGGGATCGCCGACGAAGGCGTCACGGTCAGCATAGGCAAGGCGCATGGCTTCGGACAAGAGATGCCAGCTCATCGGGTTGTTGCGGCCCATCGTCCGCATGTCATAGCCTTCGAGCATGCCAAGGATGCCGAACACCGTGGTGGCGCCAGACGATGGCGGGCCCATTCCGCACAGCCGGTAAACGCGATACTGGAAACAGACCGGTTCACGTTCCTGCGCCTGATAGGCAGCGAGGTCAGCCAGCGTCATGTCACCCGGGTTGCGCGGAGCGGTGGAGACTGCCTCTACGATCGCGCGGGCAGTGCGGCCGGTGTAAAAGGCGTCCGGCCCGCCGCGCGCGACTTCCCGCAGCACCGCGGCGAGTTCCGGATTGTTCAGCCGCTCACCAGCACGCGCCGGCCGGCCATCGATAAAGAAATGTCGGCGGGTCTCCGGAAAACTCGCCCACCGTTCCTCGCTACCCTGAAGCGCGGTGGCGAGCCATGGCGAAACAACAAAGCCTTCTTCGGCAAGCCGGATCGCAGGGCGGAACAGGGCGCGCCAAGGCAGGCGACCAAAGCGGCGGTGCACCTCTGCCATCAGGCTGATGTTGCCGGGAACGCCGACCGAGCGGCCACCCGGCACGGCCTCGCGAAAGCTCATCGGGCGGCCGTCAGGCGTCAGGAAACGGGCGGGTGTAGCTGCCGAGGGCGCTTCTTCCCGCCCGTCGATCGTGATGATCTCACCGCTTTGTGCGTCATGATAAACAAAGAAACCGCCGCCGCCGATGCCGCTCGACTGGGGTTCGACCACGGTAAGCGCAAGCATTGTTGCCATCGCCGCATCGGCGGCGCTGCCACCGGCGGCGAGTATCTCGCGCCCCGCATCGGACGCGCGCGGATCGGCGGAGGAAACAAGCGCATCCCCGCTCGCGACACGGCCTGCCGAACCGCCAGCAACAACCGGCGCGGTATTTTCCTGTGCTGCAATCGGAAGCGCGATGGAGGCGGACAGCAACAGTCCGGCAAGAAGATGCTTGATCATGAAACGAAACCCTAAAGCGCGTACGGCGCCGGTCAACCGGCGGATGCGGTCAGCTCGGCAATAGTCGCAAAACCGCTGCGGTCCAGGCGGCAGGCGAGACCGGAGACAATGGTGCGAGCAAGCCACGGCCCTTCATAGACAAGCGCGCTGTAAAGCTGGACGAGGCTTGCCCCGGCGGCGAGGCGATCCCAGGCATCGTCAGCGCTGGCGATGCCGCCTGCCGCGATCAGGGGCAACTGCCCGCCGGTCGCGACACGGAAATCGCGCAGCCTTTCCAGTGCAAGCGCCTTGAGCGGTGCGCCGGACAGACCCCCGGCCTCACCCGCATGGCGGGAGGCAAGTGGCGGGCGCGAGATAGTGGTGTTGCCGATGATGATTGCATCGATCCCATGGGCGATGGCGGCGCGCACCATCCCCTCCACCTGCTCACGATCAAGATCGGGCGCAACCTTGAGGAAGACGGGGGACTTTGCCTCTGCCTCCTGACGGGCGGCGGCAACGGCGGAGAGCAGCGCATCTAGCGCGCCTTCATCCTGCAAAGCCCGCAGACCCGGCGTGTTGGGCGAAGAGATGTTGACGGTGAGCCAGTCACCGAGATGCGCCATCGCGCGCACGCCATGCGCATAATCGGCGATCCGGTCCGCCGCATCCTTGTTTGCGCCGATATTGACGCCGATCAGCGGACGATCGGCGCGATCGCGCAGGCGGGCGAGCCTGACAGCAGCGGCCGCCTGCCCTTCATTGTTGAAACCCATGCGGTTGATGACCGCTTCATCCTCCACCAGCCGGAACAGGCGGGGTCGGGGATTGCCCGTTTGCGGTAGCGGGGTCAGCGTGCCCACTTCCGCCCCGGCAAAACCGAAACGGCCCATGGCGTGCACGGCGCGCGCATCCTTATCGAAACCAGCGGCGAGCCCGACAGGGTGAGCGAAAGCCAGACCGGCCACATTCACACAGAGCCGCGGGTCCGTGCCCCCGGGCCCCGCCGCCGGAAGCCGCGACAGAAGCGAGATCGTGATGCCATGAGCGGCCTCCGCATCGAGCGGTCGAACCGCGCGCATCGCCAGCCTGCCCAACATGTCCATGACGCCCCTTTTTCTCACCGGCAGCAGCAGCGATCGCTCTGTGGCCGACATGCTGCCCATGTCGATTCCATCCAATACAGGCAAGGGCTGACCGGCCATTGTGAGGACGCGACCCGAAGGGATTCGCGCCATTCGGTTCGGATTCCTTGACCACCTCAACGACCGGCAGACATTGTTCTGCCGGTCTTTTTTTATCTGTTTCAATGGGCTGGTGCAAAGTGGAAGCGCACCATTGCAACGTTTCGCGGCTTCGCCATAGTGAGTCTTATCCCGGGGGGGATGCAGTGTCATGGTTTGCGCAACGCGCCCTCCCGCTCGTCTGTGGTCGCAACCCGAAGGCACGCCTGCACTGTGTCAGCACCTGTCGCCATGCGTTACAGTCCGCCGCCGCCGGAGCTGCGCGAATATGTTTCGTCGCTCTACGAACTGCGGCAGGAAGTGGCGACCTATGACGAGACCGAACGATCAGACCGGCCGCAGTTGAGGATCTTACTGTCCGGCAGCGGTGAATACATCTTTCCCGACGGTCATTGCGATCAGGCAAGCCGCACCATTATCTTGGGCCCCACCAGCGGCAGCGTAAGAGGCATGGGGATCGGCCCAATGCACGTCGTGGGTGCTGGCCTGCTCCCACCGGCCTGGGTGGCGATGATGGGCAAAAGCGCCGACACGGCATTAGACCGGGCTCTCGATGCCGAACAGTTGTTCGGCGATGCCGCAACCAGACTTTTCCACGCGGTGCAGGGCACACAGTCCACCGACGAACGGTTCCGCCTGATCAGCGCTTTCGTCGCGGAGGCAACGACCAAGGCTGACCCGGCACAGATCGCCTTCACCCATATTGTCGATGCATGGCTGACCAGCAGCGCCGACCCCCGGATCGAAGCATTGGTCGAGGCCTCCGGCCTGTCAGTTCGCCAGCTGGAGCGGATGACCCGCCGCTATTACGGCCTGCCGCCCAAGACGCTGTCCCGCAAATATCGGGCACTCAAAGCCGCAATGCTGATCGCGCGCGGCGAGGATATTGAAGCGAGCGAGATGGCCGACAGTTTCTACGACCAGTCGCACCTCATTCGTGAACTCAAGCGCTTCGCAGGCCTCACCCCGCAGCAGATTATGCGCCGTGAATCCTATCTGATGGCCGAGATTGCCACAGGGCGCGGGGCTTTGCGCGGGCAGGTTGGGCCGCTGGTTTCCGACGCCTGACGGTTGAATTGCTTTGGCACCAATGGCATATGGCAAAAGTTGACTGAATAGGTCATATTTGCTGCGCCGACTCGCGGCGGCCAGAGAGATTAAACCGGACACCGACATGCGCCTTTCCAACCTGGCCGACTATGCCGTCGTGCTGATGAGCGCGAGCGCGCGCCACTGCGGCGGCACGCGCACCAGCGCCGCCATCCTCGCCGAAGAAACCGGCGTGCCACAGGCAACCGCCCAAAAGCTGGTACACGCGCTGGTGCGAGCGGGCCTCCTGAAGTCCGTGCGCGGCGCAGGCGGGGGCATCCGGCTAGCGCGGCCGGCCGCCGCCATCAGCATCGCCGACATTGTCGAGGCAGTCGAAGGGCCAATCGCCATGACCGCATGCGTCAGCGAAGCGCGGCATGATTGTGCGCTCGACCATCGCTGCGCGGTCAAGCCGCACTGGGGCGCGGTCAACGGCGCGGTGCGCGGTGCGCTGGCCAGCATCACTCTAGCCACGCTGACGGCTACGCCTGAAGGCACGGCCCAGCCTGTGCCAGCGGAGGCCTGACATGGCAGACATAGAGATCAAGGATCAGGCAGCGCGCGACGCCGCGAAGAAGCTCGAAACTTACGAGTGGGGTTTCACCAGCGACATTGAACAGGAGTTCGCGCCCAAGGGCCTGTCCGAAGATACCGTACGCTTCATCTCCGCCAAGAAGAATGAGCCCGAATGGATGCTCGAATGGCGACTGAAGGCGTACCGCCATTGGCTGACGATGACGCCGCCTGACTGGGCGATGCTGAATGTACCGCCGATCGATTATCAGGACGCCTATTATTACGCCGCGCCCAAGGCGAAGCCGAAGCTGGGCAGCCTCGACGAGGTCGATCCCGAGATTCTGCGCGTCTATGAAAAGCTGGGCATCCCGATCGAGGAGCAAAAGGTCCTCGCCGGTGTCGAGGGCGCGCGCAAGGTCGCGGTCGACGCGGTGTTCGACAGCGTTTCCGTCGCCACCACCTTCCGCAAGGAGCTGGAGGCCGCGGGCGTCATCTTCCGTTCGATATCGGAGGCGATCCGCGAATATCCGGAGCTGGTGAAGCGCTGGCTGGGCAAAGTCGTGCCGATGCACGACAATTATTTCGCGACGCTCAATTGCGCGGTCTTTTCCGACGGCACCTTCGTCTACATCCCCGAAGGGGTGCGCTGCCCGATGGAGCTTTCCACCTATTTCCGGATCAATGCGGAGAATACGGGGCAGTTCGAACGGACGCTGATCGTCGCCGACAAGGGCAGCTACGTCTCCTACCTCGAAGGCTGCACCGCACCGATGCGCGACGAGAACCAACTGCACGCCGCGGTGGTCGAGCTGGTCGCGCTGGACGATGCCGAGATCAAATATTCGACCGTGCAGAACTGGTATCCCGGCAATGCCGAGGGTCTGGGCGGCATCTATAATTTCGTGACCAAGCGCGCGCTGTGCCAGGGCGCACGGTCCAAGGTCAGCTGGACACAGGTCGAAACCGGCAGCGCGATCACCTGGAAATATCCGAGCTGCGTCCTCAACGGCGAGGACAGCGTAGGCGAATTCTATTCGGTCGCGGTCACCAACAATTTCCAGCAGGCCGACACCGGCACCAAGATGATCCACAATGGCAAGGGATCGCGTTCGACCATTGTCAGCAAGGGGATCAGCGCCGGGCGCAGCAACAACACCTATCGCGGGCTGGTGCGCGTCGGCCCCAATGCCGAGGGCGTGCGCAACTTCACCCAGTGCGACAGTCTGCTGCTGGGCGACAAGTGCGGGGCGCACACCGTGCCCTATATCGAGGTGAAGAACCCCTCTGCCCAGATCGAGCATGAGGCGACCACCAGCAAGATCAGCGACGACCAGCTGTTTTACGCAATGAGCCGCGGCCTCGCGCAGGAGGATGCGGTGGCGCTGATCGTCAATGGTTTTGCGCGCGAGGTGCTGCAGCAACTGCCGATGGAATTTGCAGTCGAAGCGCAGAAGCTGCTGGGCATCAGCCTTGAAGGGAGTGTTGGGTAATGAAGAGCCGGATTTTGCTTGCTGTTGCCAGCGCCGCGCTCCTCGGCGCCTGCGGCGATATGGTGCCCGACACCGAAAAGCTGCTCGATCCGGCGACGCTGGCCGAGCAATTGCCACCGGAAGCACAGGGCGTTGTGACATCCTATGCAGGTGACCTGCGCGGTGCGGCCGAAGCCTACAAGGCCGAGTTCGGGCAATTGCCGGCGAGCTTTGCCGAGGTGCCATCGCTTGCCGATGCGCGCGCGGCGGCGGTCAATCTGATTGCCGATGGCCTTGGCGAGCAGGTGCCCTTCGCTAGCCGCGAAACGCTCGAACAGGCCGCCAACGGAATCGTCACTGCCGCCGAAGGGCGCATCCTTGACCAGATGAGAACAGAGAATGCTGGAAATCCATAATCTTCATGCGACTGTTGCCGACAAGCCGATCCTCAAGGGGCTGTCGCTCAGCATCAATGCGGGCGAGATCCATGCGATCATGGGCCCCAATGGCGCGGGCAAATCGACGCTGGGATACACGCTCGCCGGACGCCCCGGCTATGAGGTGACCAAGGGCAGCGCGACGCTGAAGGGCGAAGACCTGCTCGCCCTGGAACCGCACGAGCGGGCCGCAGCCGGTCTTTTCCTCGGGTTCCAGTATCCGGTCGAAATCCCCGGCGTTTCCAACCTCCAGTTCCTGCGCGAGGCGCTGAACGCGCAGCGCAAGGCGCGCGGCGAGGAGCCACTGTCAGGCGCGGAGTTCATGCGGCTGGCGCGCGAGAAAGCGGCGCTGCTGTCCATGGATATGGAAATGCTCAAGCGACCAGTGAACGTCGGCTTTTCCGGCGGGGAAAAGAAGCGCGCCGAGATGGTACAGATGGGCATCATCGACCCTGCTCTCGCTATCCTAGACGAGACGGACTCGGGACTCGACATCGATGCGCTGCGTATCGTCGGCGAGGGCATCAACAGCATCATGCGCCGGCCCGACCGTGCGGTGCTGCTGATCACCCACTATCAGCGGCTGCTCGACATCGTGCGGCCCGACTATGTCCACATCCTCTCCGGCGGGCGCATCGTGCGCACCGGCGGACCGGAGCTCGCGCTCGAACTCGAGGAACGCGGCTACGAGGCGGTGGCATAGGGAGCAAAACCATGATGGACGCGAATGCCAGCCTGAAGGAACTACAGGCCGATTTTCTGGCCGGAAGCAGCACGTCGATGCCAATCGTCGGCACTGTCTACTGGCTCATCGTGCTCGTCTCATCGCTCTATCTGCCCATCAACACGGTCGCCTATATCGTGCTGATCGGCAGCGGCATGATTCTGCCCGGCGGTCTGCTGCTGGACAAAGCGCGCGGTCTCAACAAGATCCGGCGTGGTGATCCCAAGAACCCGCTGATGCCGATGTTCATCAAGGGCACGGCAGTGGTGGTGCTGACTTGGCCGCTGGTGATCACAGCCGCGCAGATTGCGCAGGACCCGAACATCATCATCCTGGGCGGCGCGGTGCTGATGTCCTTGGTCTGGATTCCCTATGGC
>ERZ1022756.59-NODE-59-length-42392-cov-22.151215_pt1 | contig 42392 bp, 30 predicted proteins | sample MGYA00520902_ERZ1022756 | MGnify/ENA primary metagenome ERZ1022756 (study PRJEB33162, sample SAMN09537601) | freshwater metagenome | isolation source: freshwater | place: Canada:Alberta | collected 2017-07 | study: EMG produced TPA metagenomics assembly of the...
TCGATGGCGGTGGCGCCCTGTTCGTCACGGACGAGGTTCTTGAAAAAGGTCATGTCTGGTCTCCTGGTTGGTCTTCGGTATCCGTGCCCCCCTGCTCACGGTGGGCTGAGAGTGTGATTAAAGGTAATCTATTGACAAAATACTAATCGAATGCGGCGATTGAGTTAGTTTGTCATTGCTCCGACACCCTCTTTTTCGACTCGCTCCCAAATAGCGGTCGTCGTAGCTGCCACATCTTGCAGCGACGCAATCATCACGAGTGCGATCAGGCCGAGGATCAGACCGTATTCGACGGCAGTGGCTCCTGATGTGTCATCGAACAATTCTTCGATGAAAGTCGATGACATTGGGACACTCCCCCTCCCGCGTTCTGATCTGGCGTAAAATCATGGATACGGGTTAAGAAATGGTTGAAGCGGTTGCCTGCGATGGAAAGAAAGCCGACACAATGCAGACTTGGATAACGGTTGTCGCAGGCGCGTTGCACCGCAGCGACGGGCGCTGGCTGATGCAGCGCCGACCCGTCGGTAAGCATCATGCGGGGCTCTGGGAGTTTCCCGGTGGGAAGGTGGAAGGCGGCGAGATGCCCCTTCATTCGCTCGTCAGGGAGCTGTCTGAGGAGCTTGGTATCCTGTCCCATGCCGAGCTTTGCGCACCGGCCGGATTTGCCGAGGGTGCAGGCACAAACGGACAGCCTGGCCTTGTCATCCTGCTTTACACTGTGGGCGGGTGGGACGGCGAACCGCAGTCGCTTGAGGGAGGCGAGGTGCGCTGGTTTACGCCGGGCGAGGTTCTCGCACTCGATAAACCGCCGCTTGACGTAGGGCTTGCCGAGAGGCTTTTCGCAAATATCCCGATTTAAGCTGAACCCCCCTTGCCAAGCCCGTATACCCCCCGTATGTGGCGCCCCTCAGCGCGCACCCGTAGCTCAGCTGGATAGAGCACCAGACTACGAATCTGGGGGTCGGACGTTCGAATCGTTCCGGGTGCGCCAACAAGGCCCGCTCCTTCATTAGAAGGGGCGGGCCTTGTTGGTTCTGGAGCTATTTTGCTCCCTTGCGGTCGAGCGTGCAGGATAAGCGGCGCCCTTATTCGTCAATGCTGTCTTCAAGGGCGTGCATATCATCGTCAGACAGGCCAAAATGATGGCCGGCTTCGTGGATCACGACATGACGAACCAACGCGGCAAATGTAACGCCGGTTTCCTGCATCTCCGCAAGCAAGGGCTCACGGAACAGTGTGATGACGGGCGGCAATCCGTCGCAGTCCCATTGCGATCTTTCAGTAAGGGCCACGCCTTCGTAAAGGCCGGTGAGGTCGTACGGGTCTTCAATACCAAGAGATTCGAGCTGTTCCCGGCTCGCGAATTCCTCCACCCTCAACACCACATCGGCCAATTCGCGGCGAAATACGTCCGGCAGACAGGCCAGCACGGCGGCTGCGGCGGCTTCAAATTCGGCGGCGCTCGGCTCATTCATCGCTGGAGTTGCGTCCTTTCGAATGTGCGAGGGGATGAATTGCGTGGAAAGCCCATTACATATGTTTATGTGGTGGGGCATCCTTCTGGCGCAATCGGCGTATCTGAAAGGAACGCGAAGGCGGGTTGATGGTTGACGTCACTCGGGATCGACAGGTGAGGGGGCTCCGATCGAGCCGATGAGTGAGAAAGACGACAAATCCATGAACTATATTTCCGCCCACGATCACGACGACGAGTTTGATCCAGAAAACCCGCTCGGCAAGCCCGAGGTGCCTGAGAACGTGCAGGATGCGATCCGTACGCTCTTGGCTTGGGCCGGGGACGATCCGTCGCGCGAGGGCCTGCTCGACACGCCAAAGAGGGTCGGTCGCGCGTGGCTGGAATATTGTGAGGGCTACAAGGAGGATCCGGCGATCCACCTGACCCGGCAGTTTTCGGAAGTGGGCGGCTATGACGAGATCGTGCTGCTCAAGGACATTCCCTTCCATTCGCACTGCGAACACCACATGGCACCGATTATCGGCAAGGCGGCGATCGCCTATCTGCCGCGCAACAAGGTGGTCGGAATCTCCAAACTGGCGCGCGTGCTGCACGGCTATGCGCAGCGGTTGCAGATCCAGGAGCGGCTGACGGCCGAGGTTGCCCAGTGCATCTGGGACAATCTCGATCCGACCGGCGTTGCCGTGGTGATCGAGGCGCAGCATGGCTGCATGACCGGCCGCGGGGTCAAGACGGCAGGTGTGGGCATGATTACCAGTCGCATGCTGGGCTGCTTCCTTGACGATGAACGTAGCCGCAAGGAAGTCCTTAGCCTGATGGGCTATTAACCTACGAAGATACAGAGGCTGGAAGGTTGAGCGCGCTCATCCAGCGTTGACAAAATTGCAACGGGCTCCGGTTGGAACAATCGGAGCCCGCTGCTATTCTTGCGACGGATTATGGCCACAAAGGCCGCGTCCAAGCAGGAGAGACCATCATGAACAATCGTACCCTACTAGGGTCAGTGCTGGCGGCGTCTCTGGCGTCACCAGCCATCGCGCTCGAGCATGAAGTGGTGATCGACCATGCCGCCGGGCCGATTGCGGCGGATTACAAGGGTTCTGTTTCGGTGAAGACCACGCAGGTCGGTAGCGCTGGCGTCGCCGGTCGCCCGAGCACGCTGGCATGCCGGTGGACGGCCACACTCAATGTCGAGCGCGTCGCCAAGGTCGGCGAAAACCTCCACTCACGCCGTGTGCTGACCCGCGACGAAGTCGCCAGTGGATCGAAGCCGGGCTGGTGCGAAACCAACACAAAGACCATCGACCGGCTTGTTGATGGTCGCACGGATAACATCCGCAACGCCATGCTGGCACTGGTCGAAGAGGACCGAGCGGCGATCGTCGCCGAAGCCGACAGCGTGACGGCCCGCACGCGGGGCTGACGCTTTTTCAGGCCTGAATGACAGAGTGGGGTGCGTCCTTTGCTGGACGCGCCCCGCTTTGCCGTTTGCGATCAGCGATAAAGCAGCATAGCTTGGGCTCGGGATCAGTTCCGATGTCCGCTCGAAGGAGATTTTCCGATGCTGCGCAGCTCTGCCACCCGCCTTCTTTTCACTGCCGCCATGGCCGCCACGCTGGCTGGCTGCTCCGGTGGGGGCACGTCCGATACCGCAGCAAGCGGCGATGCGACGCTTACCGGCGAGGTTCCGCCGGTGTTGAAGGAACGACACGACAATTTCGAAGCGATCGGTGATGCCTTCAAGGCGGTGCGCGGCGAGCTTGAGAAAGACGCGCCCGATTTTACTCTGATCGCAGCCAAGGCCACTGATATCAACGCCCGCGCCGCCAAGATCGAGACCCATTTCCCCGCGGGAACCAGTGTCGATGATGGCTACAAGACCGAGGCCTTGCCTGCGATCTGGCAGAAGCCCGAGGAGTTCAAGGCGGCGGCGCAAAAGCTGGTCGACGAAAGCGCCAAGCTGGTAAGTGTTGCCGGCGGGGGCGACAAAGCCGCTGCGGGCGCGCAGGCGATGGCGATGGGCGGTTCGTGCAAGGGCTGCCACGATCAGTTCCGGCTCGACGACAAAAAGTAGACCGGCATGGACAGTCCCTCCGAAGCGCCGGGCGTCGGTCATCGTGACGTGACGGTGTGGGATCCGCTGCTGCGCCTCACCCATTGGAGCTTTGCTCTGCTGGTTCCGGCGATGTGGTGGACGGCGGAGAATTCGAAGTGGGCGCTGCACAAGCGGCTCGGGCTGACACTGCTCGGGCTGCTGGTGTTCCGGATCGCGTGGGGCTTTGTCGGCCCAGAGACAGCGCGCTTTGCGCAATTCGTCAAAGGCCCGCGCGAGGTGATTGCCTATCTGCGCGGTGCCTTGCCGGAAGCGGCACGGCGGATCGGCCATTCCCCGATCGGCGGCTGGAGCACGATGGCGTTGCTGGGGGCGCTGCTGACGCAGGTCAGCCTCGGCCTGTTTTCGGGCGATCCCTATGACGGGATGACAGGGCCTCTCAATCCGCTGGTGGGGGTGATGGCGGCTGACACGATCACCGAATTGCACGAAACCTTCTTCTGGGTGGTGATCGGCCTGATTGGCCTGCACCTTTCGGCAATCACCTATTACGCCTCGATCAAGGGCAATGATCTCCTCAGCCCGATGGTAAGCGGTGACCGGCCGCCGATGGGTGGGGTTAAAGGGATTGGCCCGATGCCATGGGGCAGGGCGCTGCTGGCGGTGGGACTGGGTGCGGGTTTCGCGCTGTGGATGGCCACCGGCGCCCCGCCTTTGACGTAATGAAAAAGGGGGCGCCTCCCGTCGCCGGGAAGCGCCCCCTCTTAAAGTGGTATCGCAGTCAGCGTTCAGAGCTGGCCGAGCATATGCTCTGCGCTCGAAACCTTGAAATCGCCCGGTTCTTCGATGTTGAGCTGTTCGACCACGCCATCATTGATGACCATTGAAAAACGCTGTCCGCGGGTGCCCATGCCAAAGCCGGAGCCATCCATGGTCAGGCCAACCGCCTTGGCGAAGTCGGCGTTGCCGTCGGCCAGCATGGTGATTGCATCCGAACCCTGTGCCTTGTTCCATGCGCCCATCACGAAGGCATCGTTAACAGCAGTGCCGACAATTTCATCAACGCCCTTGGCCTTGAGGTCATCGGCCTTTTCGACGAAACCTGGCAGGTGCTTGGCCGAGCAGGTCGGGGTGAAGGCACCAGGGACGGAGAACAGCGCCACCCGTTTGCCGGCAAAATATTCGCTCGACTTGACCGCTTGCGGGCCTTCGGCAGTGGCCTTAACCAGCGTGACTTCTGGGATCTTGTCGCCAACGGAAATGGTCATCGTGTGTGCATCCTCATGCTTTGAAAGGTCGGGGGTGTCCGGCGCCTTCTATAGCGGGTACCACCCGCCGGGCAACAAATAGACATATAAAGATAAGTTTATATTTGCCTCGAGACGCCCTTGCCGCTAGGGGCATGGCGCATAAGCAGACCTTCGCACAAGGACGTGCCGATCTGCGCTTAGGAGATTGAAGCAATGGCTACCCTCGCTGCCGCCCCGACCATCGAATATGTGATCAAGGACATCGCGCTTGCCCAGTTCGGCCGCGACGAGATCATGATCGCCGAGACCGAAATGCCCGGCCTGATGGCACTGCGCGAAGAATATGGCGCGGCCCAGCCCCTGAAGGGCGCCCGCATCACCGGCAGCTTGCACATGACCATCCAGACCGCGGTGCTGATCGAGACACTCGTCGCACTGGGTGCCGAAGTGCGCTGGGCGACTTGCAACATCTTCTCCACGCAAGACCACGCCGCTGCCGCCATCGCCGCCGCCAATATCCCGGTCTTCGCCATCAAGGGCGAGACCCTGGCCGAATACTGGGATTACGTCGGCCGCATCTTCGACTGGGCGTCGGAAGCCGACCCTGACCTTACCTGCAACATGATCCTCGACGATGGCGGTGACGCCACCATGTTCGCGCTGTGGGGCGCACGCATCGAAGCTGGCGAGGAAATGGGCGAGCCGACCAATGCCGAGGAAATCGAATTCCAGCGGGCGCTGAAGGCGTTCGTCGCTGCGAAGCCTGGCTACCTCACCAAGACCGTCAAGGCGATCAAGGGCGTTTCGGAAGAAACCACCACCGGCGTCATGCGGCTTTACCAGATCGCCAAGCAGGGCAAGCTGCCTTTCCCGGCAATCAACGTGAACGATTCGGTCACCAAGTCGAAGTTCGACAACCTTTACGGCTGCAAGGAATCGCTGGTTGACGCTATTCGCCGTGCCACGGACGTGATGCTGGCCGGCAAGGTCGCCTGCGTTGCCGGTTACGGGGATGTTGGCAAGGGCTCAGCCGCTTCGCTCCGTGATGGCGGCGCGCGCGTGATGGTCACGGAAGTCGACCCGATCTGCGCCCTGCAGGCGGCAATGGACGGCTTTGAAGTCGTCACCATGGAAGACGCCGTCAAGCGCGCTGATATCTTCGTCACCGCCACCGGTAATGAAGACGTGATTACGGCCGAGCACATGATGAGCATGAAGCCGATGGCGATCGTCTGCAACATCGGTCACTTCGACAGCGAAATCCAGATTGCGGCGCTTAACAACTATGACTGGCGCGAGATCAAGGAGGGCACTGATCTGGTCACCTTCCCGGACGGCAAGTCGATCATCATCCTCGCCAAGGGCCGTCTGGTGAATCTCGGCTGCGCCACCGGCCACCCGAGCTTCGTCATGAGCGCCAGCTTCACCAACCAGACGCTCGCCCAGATCGAACTGTTCACCAAGGCGGACGAATATCAGAACGACGTTTACGTTCTGCCCAAGCACCTCGACGAAAAGGTGGCCGCGTTGCACCTCGAAAAGCTTGGTGTGAAGCTGACTCAACTCAGCAACAAGCAGGCCAGCTACATCGGCGTGCCGCAGGCTGGTCCGTTCAAGCCCGATCACTACCGGTATTAATCGGCACTACTGATCATGTGAAACCGCCCGCTCCGCCCCAAAATTACACGGGGTTGGGGGCGGGCGAGTTCATCACCGTTGCGCTTGTGCGTCCACGCGCATAGCGGTTGAGCGATGGATATCTCGCCCCTTTCGTTGGTGCTGATCGCGCTCGTGCTGGCCGCTTGGGCGGTGGGGGCGTCTCTTGTCGTGTTGCGCGCGAACCGGAGTGTGAAGCGCGCCAAAGCGGCCCGCACCAGCCTCAAGCGAATGCAGACACTGCTCGATGTCGCGCCCGCGCTGCCACTGCTGGTGCGGGTTGACGGTCGAATTGAGGCGCCTGACAAGCTGGCGCGGCTGCTGGGTTTGGCGGCCATGCCGCAGTATCTTTCGGAACTTGCCGCACCTGCGGGCAACCCAAAAGCTGGCGGGCTCGCCACCGGACAGCTCGAGCAGTTATGGGCAAAAATCCAGATCACCCAGAAAAGCGCTGCGCCGTTCCGCATGGCGATAAACCTGCCGAACTCGCAGCGGAGCCTCGCGCTATATGGCACGCTCGCCGATCCACAGGTTTCCCCGGGCGGGGCCGCGTTGGTGTGGGTATTCGACTTCACTGAAAGCCATGCCGAGATGGCGCGCCTGCGCGATGCCGCGACGCGCGCGACAGGAGACTTTGCCGCGCTCGTCGGGTTGATCGAGGCTGCGCCCATGCCGATGTGGTTTCGCGGCGCTGACCTTACGCTCCAGCTCGTCAATCAGGCCTATGTCGATGCCGTGGGCGCGACGGGTGCTGTTGAAGTCGTGCAGGGCCAGATCGAGCTGCTTGAGCCGGAGGAGGGGCAATCCCCGGCGGACATCGCACGCGCGACGCTGCAAAATCAGGACAAATCCGAACGGGTTGTCGCCGCGACGATCCACGGCGCGCGCCGTTCCCTGCGGGTCAGTGACCTCCCGCTGGGGCAGGAAGGCGTGGCGGGCTATGCCATCGATATCGAAGAGCAGCAGCAGGTCGCCCGCGCTTTCCGCGCTTTCCGTGATGCGCAGCGCGCGCTGCTTGACCAGCTATCGGTTGGGGTTGCGCTGTTCGACGGCGAGGAGCGTTTGACCTTTGCCAACCGCCCCTTTCGGCGGCTGTTTTCGCTCACCGACGAAGCGATCGATGCGAATACGCCGTTCGAGCGGTTTCTAGCCGAGGCGCGTGAGCGTGGTCAGACGCCCGAAGTGCGGGATTTTCCCGAATGGCGCCGCGAACGGACGGCATGGTTCGGGATGCAAGATTCGATTGAGGAGGCATGGCCACTGGCTGGCGGCACCCATCTTCGCGTCGTCGCCCAGCCTATGCCTGATGGCGGGTTGGTGCTCATCACCGAGGACCGGACTGAGAGCCTTGCCCTGTCAGCCGTTCGTGACACCTTGCTGCGCACACGCACGGCAACGCTCGACAGTCTTTTCGAGGCTCTGGCGATTTTTGCCCCTGATGGCTCGGTTCAGCTGTGGAATCGAAGTTTTGCAGGCACGTGGGGCCTGACCACCGACCTGCTCGACCGGCATCCTATCGCGGACGAACTGCTCAGCGCTATCAGCCGCAATCTGGTGCGGCCCGAGGAGGCGAGCCTGATTGGTGCGGCGGTGCGGGCGGCAACGCTCGACCGGCGTGAGAAGGGTGGGCAGGTCGAACTGGCGGACGGGCGCACCTTGCGCTTTGCGGGGATACCGCTGCCTGACGGCAACGGCTTGCTGACCGTGCTCGATATCACTGCCTCGCAAAAGGCCGAGCAAGCCTTGCGTGAACGGGCCGAGGCGCTGGAGGAGGCTGACGCGGTCAAGGCCCGGTTCCTGGCCAATATGAGCTATGAATTCCGCACTCCGCTGACCACCATTGGCGGTTATGCCGAGCTGTTGAAGAGCGGCGCGGCAAGCGATCCGGAAGCGGCGGGTGAATATGTCGATGCGATCCTCAGCGCCGTCGAGCGGCTGACCGAGCAGGTCGAAAACGTGCTCGACCTGTCACAAAGCGAGGCGGGATTGCTGCCGATTAGCAAGGAGCGTCTCGACGTGCTCGACCTCCTCACCGCGCTCGTCAGAGAGCGTGAGGCTGCGATCATTGCTGCAGGTCTCAGCCTCGATCTGAAGGGCCGGCGCGGGCGAGTCATTACAGCTGATCCGCGCCAGCTTGGTCGGGCGCTGGGGAATCTTATCGACAACGCCGTGGCGGGAACGCCCGATGGCGGGAGGATCGTGATTGAGATCAGGAAGGCCGTTGATGGAGCCGAATGGACGGTCGAAATCAGCATCGCCGACAATGGCAGGGGCATGACCACTCAGGAGCTTGCCCGATTGCAGGGAGGCCTCAAACCCTCCGAGGGCGGGCCAGAGCGTCGCAACGGACTTGGCATCCCGCTCGCGCGGCAGTTGATCGCTGGGCATGATGGCACGCTGGAGATCGTTAGCCGCAAAGGTGCGGGCACCACCGCAACGATTCGCCTGCCGTGAACAAGACACGTGCGTCCCTACCGGACTTGAAGGCGATGGCAGCCTATGGGGCCGGAATCGCGGATCGGCTGCGTGCCGGCGACGTGGTAGCACTGTCAGGCGGGTTAGGCGCGGGCAAGACCACGCTGGCCCGCGCGATCCTTGCCGCGCTCGGTCATGCAGGCGAAGTGCCGTCGCCTACTTTCACCATCATCGAAACATACGATTCGCCGCTACTCCGCCTGCCTGTGGTTCATGCCGATTTCTACCGGCTGGAGAACCCCTCGGAGCTTATGGAGATCGGCCTTGACGATTATCGGGAAGGTGCCGCCTTGCTGGCGGAATGGCCCGATCACGCGGGCGGCTTTGACCATGAGCCGGGGTGCCTTTCCATCACGCTCGAACCTGTCGGAGAAAGCGGGGAAGGCGGACGGATTGCGATTGCCCGCGGGGCTGCGGATTGGGTAGGGCGAATGCCATGATCGAACTTCCAAAAGGCCTTGCCGAATTCACCGCCACCTCCGGATGGGGCGATGCACAGGTTGATCCATTGCCGGGGGACGCCTCGTTCCGCCGCTACTTCCGGCTGAGCCGCGGCGGAGAAACCGCGATGCTGATGCACGCTCCGCCGCCGCATGAAGACCCCGCGCCTTTCCTCCACGTTGCGAATTGGCTGAACGAACACCGGATGCGCGCGCCGGCCATTCTTGCGGCAGAGCCGGAAGCAGGCTGGGTGCTGACCGAGGATTTCGGCAATGACCGGATGCGCGATTGGCTCGATGCCAACCCGCAACACGAACGCGCAGCCTACGAAGCTGCGGTTGAGGCCTTGGTCGCCTTGCACAAGCGTGCGCCCGGTCCGTTCGCGCTGTACGACATGACCGTCTACCAGCGCGAAGCGGGGCTGCTGACTGAGTGGTATTGCCCGGCACAGGGTCTCGACGTTGATGTCGAGAGCTATGCTGTAGCTTGGGAAGAAGTCCTCCGCCCGCTCGTCGCCCGTCAGACGCCTGGCGTCACGGTGCTGCGCGATTACCATGCTGAAAATATAATGCTGCTGGGCGGTAAGGCTGGCGCACCCCAAGGTCTGATCGACTTTCAGGACGCGCTGGTGGGCCACCCGGCCTATGACCTTGTCTCACTACTCCAGGACGCGAGGCGCGACGTGCCAGTCGATCTGGAGACATCTATGCTGGTGCATTATGCGCACCACGCCGGCATCGCGAATGACGATTTCCTTGCCGATTACGCAACGCTCGGTGCACAACGCAACGCGAAGATTGTCGGCATCTTCACCCGGCTCGACCGGCGCGATGGCAAGCCGAAATACCTCGGTATGATACCGCGCGTCTGGGCGGCGCTGGAACGCGATCTGGCGCATCCAGCTCTTGCTCCTGTGGCGGATTGGTTCGACGCAAACATTCCCGATGTGCTGCGCAACGCGAACGGAGCTTTTCCCGCGTGACCAAGACTGGGCTCGCCTCCGACACAGCGATGATCCTCGCCGCAGGGCTTGGCAAACGGATGCGCCCGCTCACCGCCAGCCAGCCCAAGCCGTTGGTGCGGGTGGCGGGCAGGGCATTGATCGACCATGCGCTTGACCGGTTGGCTGAAGCAGGGATCGCCAAGGCGGTCGTTAATGTCCATTATTTGGCCGACGCATTGGAAGCCCATGTACTCGCCCGCCAAACGCCAAAGGTGACCGTGTCGGATGAACGCGCGCTGCTGCTGGAAACCGGCGGCGGGATGGTCAAGGCGCTGCCGCATCTGCCAGACCCGTTCTTTGCGCTCAACGCCGACAACATCTGGCTCGACGGACCAAGAAGCGGTTTTCACGATCTATCGCGTCGTTGGGATCCTGACAGCATGGATGCGCTGTTGCTGGTAGTGCCGCACGCGCGGGCGGCCAATTTCACCGGGCCTGGGGATTTCCACATGGATCCGTTGGGGCGGATCACGCGTCGCCGCGATGGACGGATTGCGCCCTTCATCTACACTGGCATTCAGCTTGTTTCGCACCGCCTGCTGCGCGATGCGCCGGAGGGGCCGTTCTCGACCAATATCCTTTGGAACCGCGCCATGGCCGAGGGGCGGCTTTACGGCCTTTCGTTTACGGGCCTGTGGTTCGAAGTCGGCACGCCGCAAGCTATCCGTCCGACCGAGGAGGCGCTGCTGGGTGGCTGATACCCGCAAGCCCGGCCCGCTCGTCTATTCGATCGCCGCGCATCGCGGTTTCGCCGATGCGCTCGTAGCAGGCCTTGTGCCGCGTTACCGCCAAGAGGGTTTCGGGCTGGCGCGGCTGACGCTGCTTGTGCCGTCCAGCCGCGCCATGCGCACGTTGTCCGAAGCTTTCATCCGCCACGCCGGCGAAAGCGGTGAGGGCGGTCTGCTGATGCCGCGTATGATTGCGGTCGGCGATCTTGATCTCGATGAAAAACTCGGCGCGGCGCTCGATCCGCTGGGGGCAGCCGATATTCCCCCGGCCTGCGATCCGGTGTTGCGCTGGCTGATGCTTGACCGGCTGATTGTCGAGGAACGGGCCGCCGAAGGGATGGATGCCTTGCCGGGCCGCGCAAGGCTTAATCTGGCGCGCGAAATGGCGCGGACGATGGACCGGCTGCTAGTCGAGGAGAAACGTCCTGAAGATCTGACAAATGACGCGGTCCTTGATCAACTTGGCAATCTGGCTGGACACTGGAAGCACGCCATCCGGCTGTTTGCACGGGTGAACGCCCGCTGGCAGGCTGAATTGGAGAGCCGCAGCGAGGTGGATGCCTCCACGCGCCGCAACATGCTCTTTGACCGCGCCGCTCGCAGGTGGAAGGAAAGCCCGCCTAAGCATCCTGTCGTCGCTGCTGGCGTCACCAGCGCATCGCCTGCACTGGCACGGCTTCTGCGGGTTGTCGCCGATCTGCCCGAAGGCGCGGTGGTGTTGCCCGATCTTGATCTGGCCATAGGGGAGGAGGCTTGGGAGGAACTGGGTCTTGCAGGCGCTGCGGCCGAGCCCGGCGGACCGGTGTTCGGCGCAGGCGATGCTCTCACCCATCCGCAATATCACCTGAAGCTGCTGCTGGGCCGCATGGGCGTGAACCGTGCTGAAGTGCAGCCTTGGCATAGGCGCGGGATTGCTGCTGCCGATCCGGCACGTGCGCGGGCGATTTCCTCGCTATTCCTCCCTCCGCAGGCGAGCCGCGCGTGGATCGCGCTGGATGCCGATAAGCGGCGTCTTGACGGGGTGCGGCTACTGGCGGCGGCCACCATCGAGGAGGAAGCGCAGGCGATTGCCCTGTTGGTGCGTCAGGCGCTTGAGCAACCGGAAAGGCGCATCGCGGTGGTTACCGCTGACCGCGGTCTCGCGCTGCGGGTGACACAGCACCTTGAACGCTGGAACATCATGGCCGATGATTCAGCTGGTCGTCCGCTGGCGCTGACCCCGGCGGGGCGTCTTTTCGGCCTGCTTGCCGAGATTGCGGCGAAAGGCCCCGATCCAGCGAGTCTGGTGGCCGCTTTTGGCCATCCGTTGGTGCGCGGATGGGATCCGCAAACGCGGGCCGACTGGCTACGGGGGCTGCGCGCCTTTGACCGACAGTTGCGCGGGCCTGCGCCAGCACCGGGCCTAGAACCGCTGCGCGAGGCTGCCGGCAAAGCGGCGATCACCGATTGGTGGAACGATGCCGAGACGCTGATTGCACCGCTCGCGGATTGGCCGCGCGAAATCGGGCTGGCTGACGCCTTGACCCGCCTGTCCGCCGGTGCCGAAGATTTTGCCCAAACTGCCATATGGGAACGCGAAGATGGCCGCGCATTGGGCACGCTGATCGAGGATCTGCGCGGGCAGGCTGAACTGCTTGGCACAAAAATCGAAACCGCTGACCTTGCCGGAACCTTGCGCGATTGCATGGAGGCGGTGGCTGTACGGCCGGGCTATGGCGGACATCCGCGCGTGGCGATTTATGGTCTTCTCGAAGCGCGTATGGCGCGCGCCGATCTGGTAATCTGCGGCGGGCTGAACGAAGGTTCCTGGCCGCAGCCGCCCGGTGCCGATGCCCTGCTGGCTCCGGCTATCCTGCGCGCGTTGGGCGTGCCGGGGGCAGAGTTCCGCATCGGGCTTGCCGCCCATGATCTTGCCGGTGCCATGGGCGCGCCGCAGGTGGTATTGACCCGAAGCCTGCGCGATGCCGAGGGGCCGACGTTACCTTCGCGCTTTCTGCTGCGGGTTGAGGCGTTGTTGGGAGACGATCTTGAAAGTCAGCACCGGGAGCGAATGATCCCGGCGCTGCTCCCCCATCTCGACCGGGTTCGTCCGGCGGCAGCGGAATATCCGCGTCCGGAGCCCGACCCTTCGCCTGCCATGCGTGACGTACCGATCCGGGTGACGGCTCTCGACCGGCTGCTGGGCGATCCCTACCAGTTCTATGCGCAAGCGATATTGGGCTTGCGCCGGCTCGATCCGCTGGCTGCCGATCCCTTCAGCGATCCGGCGCTGCGGGGCACGCTGGTCCACGGCATTCTGGATGCATGGCACAAGGCGAAGGTGGATCAACCGGGCCTCGCGCTTGCGCCTTTTGCGGCGGCGCAATTCGCCACAGCGCGCGTCCATCCTTTGTTCCGCGCGCTGTGGCAGCCGCGCCTGATTGCGGCCTTGGAACGCTTCGAACAATGGATCGCAGAGGACGCCGTCGAGAAGGGCAGCACCATCCTTGCCACCGAAGTTGACGGGGTGATGACATTTGACGGCGTCAAGGTGATCGGCCGGGCTGACCGGATCGACCGGCTGGCGGACGGAAGCCTCGCCATCATAGACTACAAGACCGGCCGTGTACCGAGCAAGGATGAGGTAAGAGCAGGGTTCGCGCTGCAACTCGGACTACTCGGCCTGATCGCTGAGGCAGGGGGCTTTGCCAAGGCAGGCGTGCCTGCTGGCGCGGCAACTGAGTTTTTATACTGGTCGTTCGGCAAGGAGGATGGCGAGTTCGGAAAGCGTGAAACGCCGATGAAGGTTGGCAGAGCGACCACGGGCTTGCTGCCGGAAGAATTCCTCCCCCACCATGCAGCCAAGCTGGCGCAGGCGATCGGGGCGTACATCAAGGGCCGCGAGCCGTTCCGTGCGCGCGAAAATCCCGATTACAAAGGCTACACCGATTATGATCAGCTGATGCGGCTCGACGAATGGCTGGTACGCATGACCGGCAAGGAGGACGCAGCATGAGCGGCGCGGGCGGTCTTGTCTTCCCGCTGGCCGGCAATCAGCTTTTCGCAGCGGACCCTGAAGATAACGTGTGGTTGTCCGCTTCGGCTGGGACGGGCAAGACACAGGTTCTGTCTGCCCGCGTGCTGCGGCTGTTGCTGCGCGAGGATGTCAGCCCGTCTCAGATTTTGTGCCTGACCTTTACCAAGGCTGGTGCGGCGGAGATGGCGAACCGCATCAATGCGGTGCTGGCGCGCTGGGTGCGGCTGCCTGATGGGAAACTGTTCAAAGAACTCGGCTACCTTGGCGCTCCCAACGACATGGCAACCCGCGATCGCGCCCGCACGCTCTTCGCCAGCGTGCTCGATTGCCCGGGCGGGGGGCTCAGGATCGATACGATCCACGCCTTCGCGCAGTTCCTGATCGGCAATTTTCCCGAGGAAGCGGGCCTCGCCCCCGGCACCCGCGTGATGGATGATCGCAGCCGCGAGCTTCTGGCGCGTGAGGTGCTGGCCGATCTTTTCGAGGAGGCCGAGCGCACCCAGGATGTGCGGGTGCTGGATGGGATCGAGCAATTCACCACCCGCAAGGACCCGGCAGCCTTGCACAAGTGGCTGATGCGCGCCGCCGAGGCGGACGACCTGTGGGAAGGGCCGGCGGGCTGGCAATCGCCGATGGCCGCGCGGGTGCGCCAGACGGTGGGGATGCCTGCTGATGCGGACGACGCGTGGGTCAGCGAGCCGCTCGATCCGGAACTGTTTCCTGATGGATCATTGTTGGCGATCCGCGCGGCGTTGAAAGAGTGGAACAAGCCGGCTGGTCAAAGCGCCATTGAGGGCATTGATCGCTGGATCGGTCTGGATGCAGGCGCGCGCCTTATTGACCTAGACTGTTTGATCGGCACGGTCGTCAACGCCAAATTGCTGCCCAACGGCAATCTGCGTCATGCGGCCAAATTCGATCCCGACTTTGTCGCACACCAGCAAACGGTAGCCGATGCCCTCGTCATGGCAGAAGACCGCCGCGCGCTCATCGCCTGCGCCGAAATCGTCACCAGCGCCCTAGAAATTGGCCGCGCCTTCGCAGTCCGGTGGAAGGCGCGCAAGGCGCGCGAGGGCTTGCTGGACTTCAGCGACCTGATCGGCAAGGCCGCCGCTCTGCTCGATCAATCCGAGGCCGCCGACTGGATCCGATACAAGCTTGACCGGCATTTCGACCATATCCTCATCGATGAAGCGCAGGATACCAACCGCAGCCAGTGGGACATCGTCGAAGCGCTGATCGACGACTTCTTTACCGGTGAAGGGGCGCGCGGCGACAAGCTGCGCACAGTCTTCACCGTGGGCGACTATAAACAAGCGATCTTCGGCTTCCAGGGCACAAGTCCCGAAAATTTCGCCCGCGCCAAGCAGCGGATACACGCCCGGATCGATGCCGCGCGTCAGGGTATCCGATCAAGCCGCATCAACCGCCGTGAGCCGGGCTGGCAGGACCTTGACCTCGGCCTGTCGTTCCGCACCGCCGACGTCGTGCTCGGCTTCGTCAACCGGATGATCGGTCTGCTTGGCTTCGCCGAATTCGGGCTTGATAAGGAACCTGCCGAGCACAAAGGGGCGGATCGGCCGGGCTTGGTGGCTCTGTGGCCTCCGGTCACACCCGACGCGGACGGAGGTGAAGACGCAACCGACGATGAGGATGGCGGCGACGGCGAACAAGGATGGTTGGCGCGCCACGACACACTGCTGGCGCAGAACATCGCCAATCAAGTGCACCGCTGGGTGAGCGGCATCGAACCCTTCGTGCTCGCCAAAGGCACGCGCCGCCAAGCGGGTGCGGGCGACGTGATGGTGCTGGTGCGCCAAAGGAAGGAACTTGCCGCGCAGATCGTGGCCAAGCTTTATGCCAAGGGCGTTCCGGTGGCGGGTGTTGATCGCCTCCGGCTGGGCGCGCCGCTTGCGGTGCGGGACGTGCTCGCGGCCCTAAGGTTTGCCGCGCAGCCGCAGGACGATCTCAGCCTTGCCAACCTGCTCGCTTCGCCGCTGGTGGGGTGGACGCAGAACGATATCTTGGCGCACGTGCCCCGGCACGGCAAAACGCGCCTGTGGGATCACTTGAAGCGCAAGGATGCGCCGCCCGAAGTTGCCGCCACGGCTGAGAAACTGCGCGATCTGCTGCGCCGCGTCGATTACCAGCCCCCGCAGGCGCTGATCGCCTGGCTGCTCAGCGGACCGTGGCAGGGTCGCGCGCGGCTAGTCGAGCGGCTTGGGAGTGAGGCCAATGATCCGCTCGATGAACTCGTCAACGCCGCCTTTGCCTACGAAGCCGAGCACTGGCCGAGCCTTGCTGGCTTCATCCGGTGGTTTGATGCCGGAACGGGCGATCTAAAGCGGGATTCGGACAGCGCCAGCGGGCAGGTGCGGGTGATGACGGTGCATGGCTCCAAGGGCTTACAGGCACCGCTCGTGATCCTTGCCGATGCCACTGGCGCGCCCGGCGATCCGGGTGATCTCACGCTGGAGGACAATCCGCTGGACGCGGTGCTGGCCCGCCAGCGCGAAGTGCCGCTCCCGCCGCTTAATAAGGACGAACGCAGGGGGAAGGTTGCCGAGGCTGCCGAAGCAAAGAAGGTAGCGGCACTGCAGGAACATTGGCGGCTGCTCTATGTCGCCATGACCCGTGCAGAAGAGGCGCTGTTCATCGGCGGATCGCTGAACAAGAACGAGGCGAAGAAGGGCGTTCCCCACGTGGATAGCTGGTATGCGCGCCTGGCCACACTATTCGAAGATGCGCCGCTTGACGATCCTGTGTGGGGCTGGCGCAAGGAGTGGGGCGAGCGCGCCAAACCGCTTGAGCCCGAGGAATGTGCGGAGGCAGGCGGTGAGATGCAGACCGACCTGCCGCGCTGGATGACGACGCCGATCGGGCCCGAACCGCGCCCGCCGCGACCACTCGCGCCGTCATCAGCAGGGGAGGACAAGGCAGGCGATCCGCCGCTCCCGCCCGAAGCTGCGCGGCATGCGGCGCGGCGCGGGACCCTGATCCACCGGCTGCTCGAACGTCTGCCCGATGTGGCAGAGGCTGAACGCGCCGATGCGGCGCAGCGCTGGCTTGAACGCCAGGCGGGCGACCTTGGCCCTGAGTTGCGCGACGAATTACTGGCGGCTGCCCTCGGCGTGCTGGATCACCCCGATTTCGCGGCGATCTTCTCCCCCGCAGCCCTCGCCGAAGTGCCGCTGGCTGCGACCGTGGAAGGCGTGGTGGTGGCTGGGACGGCGGATCGCTTGCTGATCGAGGATAAGCGCATAACCGTCATCGATTTCAAGACCACCCGCCGCCCGCCGGTCAGCTCTGCCGACGTTCCTGTGGCCACCTTGCGCCAGATGGCCGCCTATGTTGCGGCGCTTGAAGCGATCTATCCCGGGCGAGAGGTGCGCGCAGGTGTGCTCTACACTCATGCGCCGGCGCTGTTCGACCTCGCGCCCCAAAAGCTGGCGCTGCACAAGATCGCGTTGCAGACGGCGCAGCAATCCTTGCCGGTGCCCGATATTGAGTGAAAACTGCAAGGCACTAGATTGCATTCCAATGACCGGCGCCCCTATGCTCCGGCAAAAGGAGATTGAGTTATGGCGACCGTCAATGTGACCGATGCAAGCTTCGCAGCCGATGTGCTGGGCAGCGATACCCCCGTGCTGGTGGATTTTTGGGCCGATTGGTGCGGTCCGTGCAAAATGATTGCGCCGGCCCTGGAGGAAATCAGCGAGGAATTGGCCGGACAGGTCAAGATCGCCAAGATCGACATCATGGAAAACACTGACATCGCCGCGCAGATGGGCGTGCAGTCGATCCCGCTGATGGTTCTGTTCAAGAACGGTGAAGCAGTTGCGCGCAAGCTGGGCGCTGCGCCCAAGGGCCAGTTGAAGGCGTGGCTCGAAAGCGAGCTTTGAGTTCTTTCGCGTCGTCCCGCGTCTGACCGGGACGACGTTTAGGACCTACGCCAGCACGCGCGCCACGAATGCGTCCCAGATCGCCGGGCTGGATGCCCCGACAAGGCCGGGCGCATCGTGCTGGTCGACGCGGTATTCGCTGCCGTCGAGCCGCGCGGCCTTTCCACCTGCTTCGTTAAGCCACAGCACGCCCGCCGCGTGATCCCATGCAAGCGTGCGCTTGAAGCTGGAAACATCGTTCTCACCGAGGGCAAGGCGTGGATATTGCTCGGCGGCGCAGCGTGGGATGTCGACCAGGGTGTAGTGCTGTGCGAGCTTGGCATCGACCACTGCCGATTGTTCGGGGGTGAGAAAAATCCGGCTGACCGCAGTGACCGGGGGGTGCTGCCCGGTGGTGCGCGACGCGATCTTTTCACCGTTGACGAAGGCTCCTTCGCCCGCGCGGGCATGGCAGAAGCGGTCTTTGATCGGATCGTAGATCCACCCCGCAACAGCGCGCCCCGCATCGGCCAGCGCAATGATGATCCCGAATGGCTCTTTGCCTTCCGCAAAGTTGGCGGTCCCGTCCAGCGGGTCGATGATCCAGCATTGGCCCGATAGGTGATCGAGAACAGATTTATCGGCGTGGACCGCTTCCTCCCCAACCACTGCGACGCCCGGCGCGAGCTTGGTCAGGGCTTCGGTCAGGAAGGCTTCCACCTCGCGGTCGACGATGGTGACTGGATCGTTCTCGCCCTTCATCTCTACCTCACCGGCGGCGAGGTTGCGAAAGCGTGGCAGCATCGAACGCTGCGCGGCAAAGCGCACCAGATCGCGGATTTCGGCGTCGAGCGCCGAAAGAGCAGCATCGCTCACGAGCGATAATCCGCGTTGATCGCAATGTAGCCGTGGGTGAGATCGCAGGTCCACACGGTAGCGCGGCCTTCTCCGATGCCCAGGTCGACCGCGATGTCGATGTTCTCGCCTTTAAGATGAGCGGCAACGGGGGCCTCGTCGTAACCCTCCACCGGCAAGCCATTGCGCGCGGTCCACACGCCGCCAAAGGCGATCGAAAGCCTGTCGCGGTCAGCAGGTTCGCCTGCCTTGCCCACGGCCATCACAACGCGTCCCCAATTGGCGTCCTCGCCGGCGATCGCGGTCTTGACCAGCGGCGAGTTAGCGATGCTGAGGCCCACGGTCCGGGCGCTGTCGTCGCTCACCGCGCCGCTGACGCGGATTGTGATGAATTTCTGTGCGCCTTCGCCATCGCGAACCACCAGTTGAGCCAGTTCGCGGCACACATCGGCAAGCGCGGCGGCAAAGGCATCCGCGCCGGGGCTGTCCCAACCTTCAATGCGCGCATTCCCGGCCTTGGCTGTTGCAAACACCATCACCGTGTCGCTGGTGGAAGTATCGCCGTCGACCGTGATGCAGGAAAAAGTGGCACCATTCGCCCGCTCTAGCGCCGCTTGGAGGAAGGCTGGTGCCACGTCGGCATCGGTGAAGATATAGCCGAGCATGGTCGCCATGTCGGGAGCGATCATGCCGCTGCCCTTGATGATCCCGGCAAGTTCAACCCGTGTTTCGCCGACCATCGCCGAAGCGCCTGCGCCTTTGGCAAAGGTATCGGTGGTGCCGATGGCGTTTGCGGCATCCTCCCAGCCACAGGGCGCGGTGGCAAGAGCATCGGCAATTCCCGCGCGGGCCTTGTCGATTGGCAGGGGGACGCCGATCACCCCGGTGGAGGATACGAACACTTGGTCCACCCGGCAGCCGAGCGCCTCGCTGACCTGAGCCTGGATCGCTTCCACGGCCTCACGCCCGCGCCAGCCTGTAAAAGCGTTGGAGTTGCCAGCGTTGACGATCAACGCCCTTGCGCAGCCTTGCTTTACGGCTTCGCGGCCAAGCTCTACCTCGGACGAAGCGCAGGCGCTATTGGTGAAGACACCGGCCACGCTGGTGCCGGATGCCAGATCTACAAAGGTCAGATCGCAGCGATCCCATTCCTTGTAGCGCGCCCGGGCCACGCGTAACGTGACGCCCGCAATCTCAGGCATTTCAGGGAAGGGGCGGGCGAGGGGCGAAAGGTCGATTTTCATGGCCAAGCCCTCTAGGCACCTCAGTGCATGCAGTAAATCGGCAAAGCTGGTGGACGAAGTCGGTGGAATTGCCTATCTGCTGCTCACGATGATCCGGCGTTTTCTCGCATTTGTGGCCCTCCTGACTGGCCTTGTGGCGTTTGGCGGCCCGGTGCAGGCGTCGCTGGTCGAGGCATTGGCTTGCGAATCCAGTATCGCGGCCACCACCGGAGACGAGTGCACAAGCGGCAAAAGCGTCGCGGTTCAATCGGTCCCCACTACGGTTCATGAAAGCCGCGACATCGAAGCGCCGCAAAGCCGCCCGGCTCGGCCACGTGCGCTGCGCCTGCCGGTGCTGATGGGAATCGAACGCGCCTACGAATAGGCGCGTTTTGCATTCACCCCCGTGCTTTTGCGCGCTGAGCCTATGTCGGCATCGCGCGCGCCAATCCCTCAATTTGTTTCAGGCCCGCCCGCCGCGGCCTCCTTGCATCAAAGGTTTGCCCTCATGTTCGATACGCTTCTTAAGTCGGTATTTGGCTCTTCGAATGACCGCTACATCAAGTCCGCCCGCAAGGTCGTTACCCAGATCAACGCGCTCGAACCGCAGATGCAGGCGCTTTCTGATGAGGAACTGCAGGGGCAGACTGCCAAGCTGCGCGGACTCGTCGACGGCGGGGCAAAGCTCGACGACATCATGCCTGAAGCTTTTGCCACCGTGCGAGAGGCATCGGTCCGCGTGTTCGGGATGCGCCACTTCGATGTGCAGTTGATTGGCGGACTGGTGCTCCACCGCGGCGAAATTGCGGAAATGCGTACGGGCGAAGGCAAGACGCTGATGGCGACGCTGGCGGTTTATCTGAACGCGCTGGAAGGCAAGGGCGTCCATGTCGTCACCGTCAACGATTACCTCGCCCGGCGCGATGCGGCGGAAATGGGCAAGCTGTACAGCTGGCTGGGCCTTACAGTTGGCGTGATCGTTCCGGGGATGCCGGAGGAATACAAGCGCGACGCATATAACGCCGACATCACCTACGGCACCAACAACGAATTCGGCTTCGACTACCTGCGCGACAACATGAAGCATGAACGCAGCGCCATGGCGCAGCGGCCGTTCAACTTCGCGATTGTCGACGAAGTCGACTCTATCCTCATCGACGAAGCCCGTACCCCGCTGATCATCTCCGGCCCGACCGAGGACAAGTCCGAGCTGTATGTGTCGCTCGATCAGGTGGCGCGCGAAATTCCGGTCGAATGGCTCGACATCGATGAGAAGGTAAAGCGCGTCCAGCTGACCGAAGAAGGCATGGAAGAGGTCGAAAAGCTGCTCATCGACAAGGGCCTGCTTGCTACGGAAAACCTTTTCGACGTGGAGAACACCCAGGTCGTCCACCATCTCGATCAGGCGCTGGTCGCCAATTTCGGGCGCAAACGCGACACCGATTATATCGTCAAGGATGACAAGGTGGTCATCATTGACGAATTCACCGGTCGCATGATGGATGGCCGCCGCTGGTCGAATGGGCTGCATCAGGCGGTCGAAGCCAAGGAAGGCGTGCGGATCGAGCCGGAGAACCAGACGCTCGCCTCGATCACCTTCCAGAACTACTTCCGGATGTATCCGAAGCTTTCCGGCATGACCGGGACCGCCGCCACGGAAGCGGCAGAATTCTGGGACATTTACAAAGTCGGCGTGGTCGAAATACCCACCAACCTGCCTGTCGCCCGCATCGACGAGGAAGACGAGTTCTACAAGAACACCGCCGACAAGTTCGGCGCAATTGCCAAGGCGATCAAAGAAAAGCAGCTGATCGGTCAGCCGGTGCTGGTCGGCACGGTTTCGATCGAAAAATCCGAATTGCTCAGCCAATATCTCGACAATGAAGGCGTGACGCACTCGGTGCTCAATGCCCGCTTCCACGAACAGGAAGCCCGTATCGTGGCGCAGGCCGGACGCTTGGGCGCAGTCACCATCGCCACCAACATGGCCGGACGCGGCACCGACATCCAGTTGGGCGGCAATGTCGAATACCGCATCCTCGATGAACTCGGCGACATGCCCGAAGGATCGGAACGCGACGTAGCCGTGGCCGGGATTAAGGCCGAAGTCGCGGCGGAAAAGGAGCAGGTCAAGGCGGCGGGCGGGTTGTTCGTGCTCGGCACGGAACGCCACGAATCACGCCGCATCGACAACCAGTTGCGCGGCCGTTCGGGCCGTCAGGGTGACCCGGGCTTGTCGCGCTTCTACCTGTGCCTTGAGGATGACCTCTTGCGGATCTTCGGTCCCGATACGCTGTTTTCCAAGATGATGAAATCGAACCTTGCCGATGGCGAGGCAATCGGTTCCAAGTGGTTGTCGAAGGCGATCGAGACCGCGCAGAAGAAGGTCGAATCCCGCAACTACGACATGCGCAAGCAGGTGGTTGAATACGACGACGTGATGAACGATCAGCGTAAAGTCGTTTACGAACAGCGCGCTGAGATCATGGACTCTGAAGCGGTCGACGATGTCGTGGTCGATATGCGCCACGACACGATCAACGCGATTATTGGCGCTGTCTGCCCGCCCGGGTCTTATCCCGAACAGTGGGACGTCCCTGCTCTCAAGGCACGGACCCAAGACATCTTCGGCTTCGATGCGCCCTATGATGAATGGCTTGCCGAAGACGAAGTTGAGCCGGAATTGCTGGAAGAACGGCTGCGCGCGCTGACCGACGAGATGACGGAAACCAAGATCGCCGGATCCGATGCGTCAATCTGGCGGATCGTGGAGAAGGACGTGTTGCTGCGCCAGCTTGATCACCACTGGAAGGAACACCTCGCCACCTTGGATGCGCTGCGGCAGGTGATCTGGATGCGCGGCATCGCGCAGAAACAGCCGATCAACGAATATAAGCAGGAAGCCTTCGCGCTGTTCGAAACGATGCTTGATACGCTGCGGGAGGAGGTGACCAAGATCCTCTTCCGCGCCGAACTCAGGGTCGAACAACCGCAGATGCAAGCCTTGCCCGAACTGCCCGATTTCCTCACCGGTCACATCGACCCGCTCACTGGGCTGGACAATTCGGCCGACGGTGACGGGTCCGAAGCGCGGCCCGAGCTGTTCGGCTCGTTGTTCGGCGCACCGGCGGCCGAGGTTGGCCCCGGCGGGGCGAGCACGGAAAATCCGTGGGCCAATCTCAATATCAGCCGCAATGCGCCGTGCCCTTGCGGTTCGGGTAACAAGTACAAGCACTGCCACGGTGCTGTCGGCGCGTCGCAGAGTGTCTGACGCGCGCAGCGCTGGGATGGTGCCTTGATGATCGGGGCCGTGCCGACGCTGCTGGCGTGCGCCTTTTTGGTCACGGCGCTGCTTTATGCGAGCGTCGGTTTTGGCGGCGGGTCGACTTACGCGGCGCTGCTGGCGCTGTCGGGTCTCGACTACCGTCTGCTGCCGCTGGTGGCGCTTGCCTGCAACATTGTAGTGGTGACCGGCGGCAGCATCCGCTTTGCGCGCGCCGGTATCACCCCGTGGCGGCGCGCGGCGGCGATCGTAGCGCTAGGCGCTCCGCTGAGTTTTCTGGGAGGGCTGACCCCGATCAAGGAGGCAACGTTCCTGGCGCTATTGGGCGGCAGTCTGGTTCTAACCAGCCTCACCATGCTGGTGCCGGTGAAGGATAATGCCAATGCCCCTCCACACCGCACGGCACGCTGGATTATGTTAGCGGCGCCGCCGCTCGGGTATCTCGCCGGTGTGGTGGGGATCGGCGGAGGCATATTCCTTGCCCCCTTGCTCCATCTGACCCGCTGGCACGACGCCCGCGCGATTGCTGCCACGGCAAGCTTGTTTATTCTGGTGAATTCGCTGTTCGGCTTGGCGGGACAGATGGTGAAGAACGGCCCCGACCTGTTCGGTCTGGCGCTGGGCGCTGCGCTTCCTCTGCTGATGGCAGTGGTGATCGGCGGGCAGGTTGGCAGCCTGCTGGCCGCGCGTCTGCTCCCGCCGCAATGGATCCGCTGGCTGACCGCGCTGCTGGTGCTGGTCGTTGGCGTGCGTTTGCTAGTCGGGGTGTAACCCCCGGTGCACGACCGTGACGATTAAGAAAATTGGCTCCCCGAGTAGGATTCGAACCTACGGCCAAGTGATTAACAGTCACCTACTCTACCGCTGAGCTATCGGGGAGCAACTCTTCCAAGCGGTCTAAGGAAGAGCGGAAGCGCGCCTATATGGGGGGTGCTGCGGGATTGCAAGAGGGTTTTGACCGGTGGGGGGTGATCCTCACGCGGTTATGAATTGCTCCGCAACGATCCGTTCCTCAAGGCTCTGGCCCGGATCAAACAGCAGGGTGAGATCGCAGTCGCGGGCAAGTTCCAGCCTGACTTCGGCAATGTTGCGCAGTTCCTTTTGGTCGGCGACTGCCGCGACCGGGCGCTTGGCCGGGTCGAGCACCTTTAAGATGATTTTCATCCTGTCAGGCAGGATCGCGCCGCGCCAGCGCCGCGGGCGGAATGGGCTGATTGGAGTAAGTGCGAGCATCTGGCTGTCGAGTGGCAGGATCGGGCCTTGGGCGGACAGATTATAGGCGGTCGAACCCGCCGGCGTTGCCACCAGCACTCCGTCGCACACCAGTTCGCGAATCCTCACCCGATCCCCCACGGTGACTTCAATCTTGGCCGTCTGGCGGGTTTCGCGCAGCAAGGAAATCTCGTTGATCGCGCGCAACTCATGCGTCTCGCCGTCTTGCGTCAGGGCTTCCACCCGCAGTGGCGCAATCGTCCAGCGGCGCGCCTTGTTTACCCGTGTAGCGATGGTCGCGCGCTTGTCATACCGGTTCATCAAGAAGCCGACTGTGCCCAGGTTCATGCCGTAAGCCGGGATCACGCGCCCGGCGTCGATCATGGCGTGCAGCACCTGCAACATGAAGCCGTCCCCACCCAGAACGACGACGGCGTCGGCCTCGTTCAGCGGTACCCACTCGGACTGGCTCAGCAGCGCTTGATAGGCCTCCTGCGCGCGGGGTGTATCCGAAGCAAGCAGCGCCAGCCGCTGGAAATTTGTCGCAGTGCTAGCCATTCGTTCCCCCCGGGCAGCAAAAGCGGCCGAGGTTCCGTTTATCCCCGGCGCAAATCCAACCGCTCGCCCTGATGTGCCAGATTCGGGCGGATTGCAATTGATGCGAGGCAGGCGCGACTTGAAAGGTTAAGGCGAAACGGGGCAAGAGGAGTGTAATGGAACAAGGCTGGACATCCTTGCGTGGGCCGATCACGCGTGGGCGCCTGCCGGGCGTTAGTCCGGGCGTGCTTGAAGCGGACTTGCTGCGGGCGCTCGACCGGCGCGAAATCGAAGTGCTGTTCCAGCCGCAATTCTCTTGCGTTACCGGGGCGGTAGTCGGGGCCGAAGCGTTGGCTCGTTGGCGTCATCCGACGCTGGGCGCCATCGGCGCTCGTGATCTATTCGCCGTGGCAGAGCGTGCGGCGCTGGTCGCGCCACTGTCACGCCACGTCGTTGCCCGCGCGCTGGAAGATGCCGCGACGTGGCCCGACGGGTTGACGCTTTCGCTCAATATCACCCCAGAAGAATTGGGCGATCCGCGCTTTGCCGCTGATTTTGCCGCGCTGATTGGTCAATCACAAATCGCCCCCGAGCGGTTAATGCTGGAGATTACCGAAGACCTGCTGCTCAGAAACCTGGCGCAGGCGGCAAGTGCCTTGAAGGCGCTGCGCGGGCTTGGTTTCCGCACGGCGCTTGATGATTTTGGCGCGGGGTTCTGCAATTTCCGGTATTTGCGCGAATTGCCTCTCGACGCGCTCAAGCTTGACAAGGCGATGGTCGAAGGCGTGCCTGCCGATGCGACTGCGCTTGCGGTGTTGCGCGCGATCATTGCGCTGGCAAAGGCGCTTGACCTTGCTGTCTATGCCGAAGGGATCGAAGATGAGATCCAGCGCGCTGCCATTACCGCGGAAGGCTGCGATTTTTGGCAAGGCTTCCTTCGCGCGCAGCCGATGCCCAGTGAAAGCGTGTTAGCCTTAGCGCGGACAGCCCGGGGAATGGGCCACGGATGATCGGGGTTGCGGCGCGCTGCCTCTCTCCATCGCAGAATCTCGGCGGGGATTGATCGCCGTTCTGCGGGTTTGCAGGGTTAAAGATCGCTGAACCGGTAGTAAGTAAACACCAAGAGCTGCGCCTTCAGCCGACTGCGACACTGTCCCCCCTATTGGCCAGTCATGGTTAGTCGCATTTTCACCTTTCGGTCATCTCTGCCGGCCCTCAGCGCGCTGGGCGTGGCTGGCGTCTTCGTGCTGTGGGCTCCTGCCTCGGCTAACCCTGCACCTGCGGGGATCGTGATTGAAAGCACGGCCGAGGTCACCTATTCCGATGCCGGCGTTAACCGTAGCGCCACTTCTAATACCGTGCGGGTGCGGGTCGATGAGCTGCTGGGGGTTGCTGCCGCAACACTCAATTCCGGCCCCGTCACCGCCCGCAGCGGGCCTGCGGTTCTGAGTTTCCTTGTGAGTAATACTGGCAACGGCCCGGAGGCGTTCTCGATTGAGGTCGTTACCGCCGTTGCCGGCAATGCTTTTGATGCCGCGCCCGATGGTCTTGCGGTCGATAGCAATGGCAACGGGGTCTATGATCCCGGCGTCGATCTGCCGCTGGCACCTCCCAGCATCACGGCGATCATTCCAGCGGGTGGATCGCAGACCTTATTTGCCCTCGTGACGGTTCCCACCGGGGCCGCCGATGGGGCACAAACAGCCGTGAACCTGATTGCCAGATCGGCAACCGGAACCGGATCGCCTGGCACAGTCATTGCTGGCGCGGGCGAGGGCGGTGTTGACGCGGTTGTGGGGCCGGGCGGAGGCATGGCGGTCGCCAGCGGACGCATCGTCGCCAGCGCCAGCACGGTCACATTGGTCAAGTGGGCGTCTGTAGCGGACCTCTTCGGCGGATCGACCGCCAGTCCGGGCGCTACCATAACCTATGGCATTCAGGCCCTCGTCAGTGGCTCGGCCACGATCGATGGTTTGGTGGTCACCGACGCCATTCCCGCCAACACCCGATACCTTGCAAACTCCCTGACCCTTGAAAGCGCACCAGTCAGCGATGCGCCGGGCGATGATGCGGGTGAGGCATCGGCTGCAGGGATTACAGTCAACCTCGGAAGTTTGCCTGCAGGGACTTCAAGAACCGTCAGCTTCGCCGTTCAGATCGAGGAATAGGAGTACCTGCATGAGCTATCGCTGCACGCTTGGTCTGGCCACGCTTATCGCGGTCCTCGCCTCAACAGCCCCTGCTTTCGCGAACCCGTCCGCGCCGGTTGAGCTGTCCGGATATGTGAAACTTGAAAAAGTGACGACCGATGCGGCCGGTGAAAGCCGGGTCGAGCGGGTTGATCCAGAAGTGGTCGTGCCGGGTGACAGACTGATCTTCGGGACCCGCTTTGCAAACCGTGGGGCGGTCCCGATCGAGCGTTTTGTTGTGTCCAATCCGGTTCCTGCCAGCGTCAGCGTGGCATCCGATATCGACGAGGCCATGCTGGTTTCAGTCGACGGAGGCAAGGCTTGGGGACGGCTGGGTGATCTGTCGATCACAGACGCCGCCGGCCAGCAACGCGCAGCCATGCCGCGCGATGTCACCCATGTCCGCTGGGTCATTGCGCAGATTGCGCCGGGTGAAAGCGGCGAACTCGAATTTCCGGTGACCGTCCGGTGAACACCGGCTCTGTCCCGGCAATGGAGATTAATAACATGACACGCAGTTCCAGAATGGTCGCACTGGCGGCCGGCACCGCGATGCTCGCGTTGCAGAGCGCTCCGGCGGTTGCCGAAGGCACGAACGCCGGCACCAGCATCAGAAACACGGCAACCATCGATTACCGAGTGGGCGGGGTTAATCAAACCGCGGTGACCGCGAGCGACACCTTCAGCGTCGACCGCAAGGTGAATTTCGTGATCAGCCGTGTGCCTGATGTGACCACCACCGTGGTGCCTGGTCAAAGCGGCGCAGTGATCGCGTTTGATGTCACAAACCTGTCGAACGACACGATTGATCTGGCGCTGGCCGCCGCGCAAGCAAGCGGCGACAATTTCGACGCCGACAATGTTACCATATTCGTTGGCGCGGCGAATTCGACTTTCAACGGCACTCAGAACCAAACTAATCTGATCGACGAGATCGCTGAAGATGCGACGGTGCGGGTGTTTGTGGTCAGCAATATTCCCATCAATCGCCGCAACGCCGATGTGGCGAACCTTACCCTGTCGGCAACGGCCCGTTCCGGCAACACGCCGGGCGCTCAGGGGGGCGTGATCACCACCACGACGGGTCCGGATACCGACGACGTCGAAACCGTGCTGGCAGACGGCGCCGGACCGGATGACGGCGTCAGAGACGGCATCGTTACCGCACGCGGCAGCTACACTGTCACTGCCGCAACGCTGGCGGTGAACAAGGCGAGCCGGGTTGTATCCGACCCCATAAACAACACCGCCGATCCCAAGGCTATTCCCGGCGCATTGGTCGAATATTGCATCGCAGTGAGCAACGCTGCTGGCAGCGCGGAAGCCAGCAATGTTATCGTGACCGATGTTCTGCCCGCTGATCTGACCTATGTCGGTGCGTTTGGTATTTGGGTCGATGGCGCGCTGGACGGATCCGGTAACTGCACCGGCGGCGTCGCTGGGGGCTCTATCGCGGCGCGTTCAATTAGTGCGCCGCTGAGTGATGTCGCTGCCGGTCAGACCCGCACCGTCTATTTCCGCGCGACGATCAACTAAGGCCAGCGGTGCTGCTGGACGCGCTTCATGGCGATCCCAATTATGGATGCATGGCGGCGCAATGGCCGGTGGGCCGAATGGCTGGCGCTGGCGCTGGGCGCGCTGACCGCTGTCGCTGCGACGTTCGGCGATGCGCCGGCTGCTGCCCGGACGATTGAGAATATTGCCTACGCCCGGTGGACCGAGGCGGGCGTGGCTGCGCAGGTGCAATCCAACCAGGTCGCCGTGACATTGGCGTCGCCGGCCATCCGGCTTGAGACCTACCGGCTCGCCCCGGACAGCGAGACCAGCCTTGCTATTATCCCTTCGCGCTGCCTGATCGCTCCCGAAAGTGCGCCTGCCGAAGCCCAGACTTTGAGGATTGAACCGGCCAGCCACTTCCGCGCAGGCGAGGTGATCGTCTTCGCACTTGATGCCCCCAAATCCAATCGGGATCCTGGCGCGGTCGACAGCATCCGGATCACCGTTAGCAGCCCCAAGGCGCAGGTCGAACTGATCGTACATGAGAGCGCGCCTGATAGTGGCCGTTTTGCAGGCACAATTGGCACGCGCCGGACAACAGCGACACAGGCCTCGCGCGAATGCCTGCTGGCTGTGGCGGCTGGCGATAAGGTGACAATCACGGCGAACGATGCGGTCGAGGGCGGTGTTGCTGTGACCCGTGACACCACGATTGTTGCCGATCCTTTTGGCATGGTGTTCGACAGTGAAACTGGCGCCCCTGTATCGGGCGCACGCATAACCCTGCGCGATGCTGCAACCGGCGCGCCCGCGCAGGTGTTCGCGGCAGATGGGGTCACGCCTTGGCCCGCCACCATCATCAGCGGATCGCCAATCACTGATCTGGCGGGCAACATCTATCCCATGGATCCCGGGCGCTTCTGGTTCCCGTTCGCCGCGCTTGGCCGCTATCGCCTGGAGATCGAGCCGCCGCCCGATTTCACGGCGCCCTCGGCTGTTCCTGCAACGGCTCTCGCAATGCTGCCTCGTCCCCAAGGGGGGCTGTTCGCGATTTCCGAGGCTTCTTTTGGCGGCGCCATCGATCTGGTTAGCTCCATTCCGATGGAGGTCGATATTCCGGTTGATCGCAGCGGCGCGGCAACCGCGTTGGCTTTCACCGCATCGCGCCAGCGTGCACAGCCCGGGGACGCGGTGGTTTACGCGCTTACGGTCAGCAACCCGCAGTCGCAGGAACGGCGTGCGATCACGGTAAGCATCGATCTGCCGCGCGGACTGCGGCTCCGGCGCGAGACGATCCGTATCGACGGCGCTGCTCCTCCGCCGGGCAGCGTAACGGTGACGCCGGATGGCCGCCTGCTTGTTGTGGCGCTGGACCGGATTGCCAGCGCTGGCAGCGTCCGGATCACCTATGCAGCGACCATTCGAGCCGATGCGGCGCCGGGGCAGTTGGTGAGCGCAGCGACCACCCGCGATATGCTGCGCCGAAGCCTACGCGCCGATGCGGCGGTGCTGATTGAGCGTGAGACGATTACGGGCCGGATGACCATCATTGGTCGAGCCGTGCTGGGCAATTGCGAAGACGCCGGGACTGCCGCAGGTGTGGCCGGGATCCGGGTCATGCTGGAGGATGGCAGCTTTGCTGTCACCGATGCCGATGGGCGTTATCGCTTCGAAGGCGTGGTTCCCGGCAGCCATGTTGTGCAGGTTGTGCGCGGCACCCTGCCACTGGGAACACAGCTGACTGATTGCGCGCACTCCACCCGTAGCGCCGGCAATGCCGGCTCGCGGTTCGTCATCGGGCAAGGCGGTTCGCTGGCACGGGCGGATTTTCACATCATGCCGCTTGTGACCGAAAGCACGGTGGGGATCGCGGTTGCCGATGATCTGGCGTTTGATGATGGCGTCACGCTGACCGCTGCGGCGCCCGCAGTTTCAGGTGCCCCCCGCGGCGCGATCCCTGTTACCGCTTCTGCCGCCAGCCTTGCTGTTCCTGATGTGGATTGGCTGGCGCTGGGCGATGGTCCCGATGGCTGGCTCGCCCCCGAGGTGGATCACAATCCGCGTGTGCCAGCGGTGAAGGTCGCCTTCCGGCATCGTGCTGGTCAGACCGTCAGCCTTTTTGTCGATGGCAAGCCGGTCGAAAAGGCCGCCTTCGATGGCACGGTCAAAGACCCTGGCGGCAATTATGCGGTCAGCCTGTGGCGCGGCATCCCCTTGCTCGCCGAACGCACTGTTCTTGCTGCCGAGATCGTCAATTCGCTGGGCGGGGTAAATGCCAGGTTGGAACGCGAGGTTTTCTTCACCTCGCAGCCGGCGCGGGCCGAACTGGTTGCCGATCAGTCGCTGTTGGTGGCGGACGGCGTCACCAGGCCGGTCGTGCTGGTGCGCATCACGGATCGCAACGGCCGTCCGGTGCGCTCAGGTGTAGCGGGGACTTTCACGCTCAGCGCCCCGTTTGAAAGCGCAGCGCAGATCGAGCAGCAGCAGCTTCGTCAACTTAGCGGCATTGGTGAGGCTTCGGCACGCTGGGTGATTGATGGTGACGATGGGCTCGCGCGTATCGAGCTTGCCCCGACCATGGTCAGCGGCCAGCTGCGTATGGCGTTTGATTTCAGCGACGGAAGCATCCGCCGCCGACAGGAGATCGAAGCCTTGGTGGTGCCAGGCGATGTCGAATGGACCATCGTTGGTCTGGGCGAAGCATCGCTGGGTGCGCGGAGCATTGCCGACAATATGGAGCGCGGCGACAATTTCGAAAGCGATCTGGGCCGCAACGCCCGTGTAGCGCTGTATGCCAAGGGGCGGGTGCTGGGCAAATATCTCCTGACGCTGGCCTATGACAGCGCCAAGCAGCGTGAGGATCAGCCGCTACTTGGCGCGATTGACCCGGCCGCATATTACACCGTCTTCGCTGATGCCTCGCAGCGCCGTTTCGATGCCGCCTCACGTGAAAATCTGTATGTGCGGATCGAAAGCGCCGCGTTCTTTGCGCTATATGGCGATTTCCAGACGGGCTTCGATCAGACCACGCTTGGCCGCTATCAGCGCACCGCAACCGGAGTGCGCGGCGCTGCGCAACTGGGCGATGTGCGGGCCGAAGCTTTCGGCGCGCGGATTGGCAGCACATTCCGCCGTGACGAATTTCAAGGCAACGGACTGTCAGGTCCATACGCGCTGGGCAGCCGCGACATCCTGTTCAATTCGGAACGCGTGACCATCGAAGTGCGTGACCGCTTCCGATCCGAAGTGATTGTTGCTTCGCGCAGCCTGACCCGGTTCATCGACTACAATATCGATATTCTGTCCGGCACCATCACTTTCAGCGAACCGATCCTGTCGCGCGATGCCGATCTAAACCCTCAGATCGTCATCATCGAATATGAAAGCGGGCAGGCCGCCGGAGGCGCGATCAATGCCGGCGTGCGTGCCGAATGGACGCAGGACAATGGCACCGTGCGGATCGGGGCTACCGCGATCACCGATGCCGGTCCGGCAGGCGTACAGGCTGCGCGCACCAATATCGCCGTTGCCGACACCCGCGTGCGACTTGGCGAAGCAAGCGAGCTGCGCGGTGAAATCGGCGTCAGCAATGCTGATGGCAGCACAGCCGAAGCGTGGCTTGTCGAAATGCAGCATCAGACCGGCAAACTCGATGTGGTCGCCTATGCACGCTCGATCCAGGCCGATTACGGGATCGGCCAGCAAAGCATCGCAGAAGCCGGACGCCGGAAGCTGGGGGTCGATACCCGCTACCGCTTCGGGGACCGTGTTTCGGCCACCGCCACGCTGTTGCAGGACGAAAGCTTGGCCGATGCGACGCAGCGGCGCGGCGGGGAGATCGAGCTGGCATGGCGCTCACCCAACACCGACGCACAGGTTGGGCTGGCGCATTTCGATGACCGGCTAGCCAATGGCAACCGCGGCTCTTCCACGCTGCTGCAGGCAGCGGGGGCGCAGAGGTTCTTCGACAATAGCCTTGAAGTGAGCGCGGATTCGAGCCTCGCGCTGGGCACAGCGGGTTCGGTCGACCTTCCTGCGCGCCACCAGCTCGGGCTGCGCTATGCCATTGCCAGCGATGTGCGTGTCACGGGCACTTATGAAATCGCTAGCGGTGCCGCAATCGAGGCCCGCACGTTCCGTGCCGGGCTTGAAGTCACCCCGTGGCAGGGCGGGCGGATCACCAGCAATCTGGGGCAGGTTTCGGAGAACACGGCAAAAGGCAGGCCGTTGGCGGGCTTCGGTCTGGCACAGACCATTGCTGTGTCCCCGTCGATCACGCTTGGAGCCACGCTGGACGGCAACCGTGTGTTGGGTGAAGCGCCGCCAACCGAAAGCGTGATTAACCCCGCCCAACCGGTCGCCAATGGTGGCCCGCTCGGCGTCGATCGCACGCTGTTTGAGAATTTCACCGCAGTCACTTTCAATGGCGCGTGGCGAAGCGGGCCTTGGACCGCAAATGGCCGCGCCGAATATCGTGACGGGCAGTTTGCTGACCGCACGGGCGCATCGCTCGCGGTGATCCGCCAGATCGGCGCAGGCCGAGCTGTCGGTGGCAATTTCGTGTGGACCCGCGGCACCGCGCCGGGCGGAGCGGCGAGTGAAGTTATCGACGCGGGGCTGACAATGGCCCACCGCGCTGATGGATCGGAGTTCGCGCTGCTGGGGCGGATCGAATATCGCAGTGATGCCGTGATGGGCGCTGTTGCCGGTGAGCTTGGCCCCGCTGGCCGCACCGCGCTGATGGTGACCGGCGATGCGCTGTCGCAGCGGTTGGTGGGCAGTGTGTCTGCCAGCTGGTCACCGCGGAGCGCAGGCGGTGCCGGACAACTGACCGAGATTGGTCTGTTCCTAGGCACCCGCTACAGCTTCGACCGCGTTGAAAGCTTCGATCTTGCCGGCTTTACCGCGCTTGCCGGGCTCGACCTGCGGATCGGCTTGAACGAGCGGATCGATGTCGGCGGTAGCGCCAGCATCCGCGCCAATGTGACCGATGGCAGCTACAGCTATGCCGTTGGTCCGCAAGCGACCTTCGCGGTGGCTGAGGGCACACTGTTGAGCTTCGGTTACAATGTTGCCGGCTTCCGTGACCCCGATTTCAGCATCGATCGTCAGCTTGATCAGGGGCTGTTCGCCGCAATCCGGTTCAAGTTCGATGCCGGGCTGCTGGGTTTGGCCCCGAACAGCGCAAAACCCGCGCCGCTCCGTAAATTCACGCAGTAGCGGCTTAGCCATGATCTTGGGACACGTTCAGGTAAAGCCGGCAGCGGACATGTGGCACATTGAAATCATTATGGCGCCGGCTGTGTGGAAACGGTGCGGACGCGCCGTCAGCGCGAAATTGCGCGCCGTTGTCCTGCGGCTCGCTGGCTTTACTTTGTCAGCAGCAGTCTGCGGGATTGCAGTGCAAGCGCCGGCTGCGGCGCAATCGACGCGCAGCTTTGGCAATACAACCAGCGCGGCCATCACCAATGCAACGCCTTGCACCACCCCGATCCTTCGGACTTTCACGGTGACGAGCAACTTCATTGTTGGCGACGTCGATCTTGGTTTCTTCGCCCCCCATACGTGGCGCGGCGATATCCGCATCACGCTGCAGTCGCCGGCTGGCACACGGCAGCAGCTTGTGGACGGAGACGCCAACATCACCAGTGGTGATAATCTCAACGTGCGATTGAACGACGGTGGGAGCCAATTGGTGAACTCCGACGACCCGCTTGCCAACCATTCCGTCGCGGCCGCGCCGCCTTACCAACACAACTTCATTCCCAACGCGCCCCTGTCTGTTTTCAACGGACAAACCAGTGCGGGCACTTGGGTTCTGGAGGTCTGCGACATCTTCCCCAGCGTGGACGACGGAACCTTCATCCGGTCTGACCTTTACCTGACCCCGCAAACCAGCAGCAGCGGCACCGGGGCAACCTTCGTCGTCTCGAGCACTGCGGACAGCGGAACGGCAACGCTGCGGCAGGCGGTGATCGACGCCAATAGCACGCCAGCGGAGGCTGATACGATCCGGTTTGCCATTCCGGGCGCTGGGCCGCACACGATCACGCTTTCGGCCGCTTTGCCCACCCTGACCGACAATGGGTTGCTGATTGATGGCACCAGCCAGCCAGGCACCCAGTGCCGCGATTTGTGGGTGGGCAGCGGCCACGATTTACGTCTGAACCTCAGGGGAAACACCGGATTTAACGGTTTCCGGATGGCCGGAGCAAACCAGACCATTCGCGGGCTTTCCATTACAGGCTTCAGCGACGGCGTGGAGTTGCTGGCGTCCAGCAATACGGCCACCCTGCAATGCAACTACATCGGCCTGCTCGCTAACGGCACAAGCAGCGCCAACGCGGGGCGCGGCGTCCATGTTTTGGGAGTGAGCGCCCGCGTCGGCGGAGTGGATGTCGGACAGGGTAACGTCATATCCAGCAACTCGGCCTACGGGGTGCAGACCCGCGGCGGAAGCACCGATACAGCCATCCGCGGCAACTTCATCGGCACTGACGCAGCCGGTATGGCGGCCCGCGGCAATGGTATATCGATCAACAATCAGGATGGTTCCGCCACCTGGCGCGACATCACCCGCAATCTTGTTTCCGGCAACGGCTGGCCCGGCGGGATTACGCTGGAACCCGATGATCGGGTCACTGCCTCTAACGGGCAAATTCGCATTCAGGGCAACATCATCGGGTTCACCCGTACACTCTCCGCCGCTTTGCGGAACGGGGGAGACGGGCTGTTCTTCGATGCCGGCAGCATTGCGGGATTGCTAATCGGTGGCAACACTCCGGCCGAAGCCAACACCATAACCGGCGAGGAGGATGGCGTTGACCTGCGCTCCGCCAGCAACGTTATGATCCGGGGCAACACCATTGCCGCCTCCGGAGCGCGCGGCCTGCACCTCAACAATGTCAGCACAGCCGAGATCGGCGGATCAAGCGCCGGTCAGGGCAACAGTATCGGCGGTAACGCGAGCGATGGTATTTACCTCACGAATTCATCGTCCAACATCACGATTCTTGGCAATCTTGTTCAGCCGATCACCATCCTCGGCAACACGCTTCCCAATGGCGGCAATGGAGTCTGGCTCGATAGGACCAGCAATGTCACGATTGGCAACGGCACCGCAGCGGGGCGCAATGTCATCGGCGGAAACCGACGCCGGGCGATCCAGAGCACGGATACCAATTCCGCTATCACCATCAACGGGAACTACATCGGCACTGACGCGAGCGGCAACGCCGCGGTCGGCAATGGCCAGGGCATGGATATATGGACGCGGGACGCCGTCACATTCAGTTCCGGCAATTTCACCGGCATCAACATCGTCAACAATGTGGTGGGAGGTCACGCCGGCGCACTGATTGAGTTCTGGGACACCACCGCCAGCAATGTCACCATTCAGGGCAACAGCCTGGGTGTCGGTGTGGGCGGCGCTTCGATCATGCCTACCGACGGGATTGAACCGATCATCTTCGTTGGCGGACCAACGCGCAATTACTCCAACCTGCTGATCGGCGGTTCTGGACTGGGGCAGGGCAATATTATTGCCAATGGTGCCAATTCCGGCATCCGGATGGAGTCCACGGGCAGCGCAATTCAGGTCGTCGGGAACACCATTCGCAACAACGCGTCCGTCGGGGTGGCCATCTTCAATAACACCCGCGCCGCAGTCATCAGCAATCGCATCTTCGCCAATGGACTGTTGGGCATCGACCTTGACGACAACGGCGTTACTGCGAACGATGCAGGCGATGGAGACGGCGGCTCGAATGACTTGCTCAACTTCCCGCAAAGCGTTTCAGCATGGGTGATCAGCGGCAACCAACTGCGCTACAATTTCACGCTCGACGCGCCTGCGGCCGCAAACGGTTACCGCATCGAGTTTTTCGCCAACAGCGCCGCTGATCCCAGCGGTCACGGTGAGGGTGAGCGTTATCTCGGCCATGTCGACATCGTCCACCCCGGCGGGATGCAGAGCTTCAGCGGCACGATCACCAGCCTGATGCCGGTGGCTATCGGAGACATAATCTCGGCCACCGCCACCCGGCGCACCGCAGGTGGCGCGTGGGATATCACTTCGGAATTCTCAGCTGTTGTGACCGCTCAGGGTATTGCCGTGCTGACCGTTGTCACGGCTTCGGATGTGTTCGAACCTTCTGCAGGCAACCCCTTCGCCACACCGGGCAATGACCTGCTGCTGACCACCACCGTCAACAATGTCGGCAATGGCAGCACGGATGCGGATTCGATCTTTGCGGTGGTCTCGATCAATCCGGCGAACGCCTTCCTCAACGCCGTCACGTCCGCGTTGAGCGGTGTTGTCGGGTTCAACAGTGCCAGCCCGGGGCTGACCTTCAATCCTGCCAACGACTTGCGATTTTCTAACGCGGCCCAAGCGCCAACCGCGTTTGCGCAGTGCACCTATACGCCCGTGGCAGGGTATGATCCGCAGGTGCGCCATGTCTGCCTTAACCCCAAGGGCACTTTGCCCACCGGGTCACCGCAGAGCACATTCAACGTGCGCGTCCGTGTCAGGGTGCAATGAACCCGTGCTTCTCTAGGAAGGTCCGCCTTAAGCCGCCTTCTTCGCCTTGGTAGCTTTCTTGACGATCCCCGAAAGACCTTTGGTCAGCTGGAACAATCCGTTCAACCGGCTTTGCGGGTCCGCCCATGCGCGGTTGATGACCAGCTTCATGTCAGGGCGCAACTTAGCGGTTTCCTTGCCGCCTTCATTCAACCGTTGGACGTAGGCAATCAGGCCTGCCGGATCGGGGAAATCGTCATTATGGAAGGCGACAAGCGTGGCCTGCGGGCCGACATCCATCTTGGCGATACAGGCATTGATCGCCTGATGCTTGATCTCGATCAGGCGGATGAGGTTCTTGGTCGGCTGCGGCAGATCGCCAAAGCGGTCGATCATTTCGGCGGCGAGGCTTTCGATCTCGTGCTGGCCGTCGGCCTGGTTGAGGCGGCGGTAAAGCGCCATGCGCACCGCCAGATCTGGGACGTAATCCTCCGGGATCATGATCGGCGCATCGACGGTGATCTGCGGGCTGACCTTGTCGCGCGGCCGCTCCAGACCCATTTCGCCCGCCTTGGCGGCCAGGATCGCTTCTTCGAGCATCGCCTGATAAAGTTCAAAGCCGACTTCGCGGATATGGCCTGACTGTTCGTCGCCCAGCAGGTTGCCCGCACCGCGAATGTCGAGATCGTGGCTGGCAAGCTGGAACCCTGCGCCAAGGCTGTCGAGATCGCCCAGCACCTTCAGCCGCTTCTGCGCGATTTCCGACAGAGCAACGCCCGATTCATGCGTCAGATAGGCATAGGCGCGCAGCTTGGCCCGGCCCACGCGCCCGCGCAGCTGGTAAAGCTGGGCCAACCCGAACCGGTCGGCGCGGTGAATGATCATCGTGTTGGCGCTGGGAATGTCGAGCCCGCTTTCGACGATGGTGGTCGAAAGCAGAACGTCATATTTGCGGTCATAGAAGGCGCCCATGCGGTCTTCGACCTCGCTCGGGCTCATCTGGCCGTGGGCGGATACAGCCTTTATTTCAGGCACGTTTTCACGCAGCCATTCCTCGACATCGGCCATATCGGAAATGCGGGGGACGACGATAAAGCTTTGCCCGCCCCGGTGATGTTCGCGCAGCAGCGCCTCGCGCATCACCATGTCGTCCCATTCCATCACGTAGGTGCGCACCGCGAGACGGTCGACTGGCGGGGTCTGAATGGTGGAAAGCTCGCGCAGCCCGCTCATCGCCATCTGCAACGTGCGCGGGATGGGCGTGGCGGTGAGCGTCAGGACGTGAACATCGGCACGCAGCTGCTTCAGCTTTTCCTTATGGGTCACGCCGAACCGCTGTTCTTCGTCCACGATCACAAGCCCCAGGTTCTTGAACTGCGTCGTTTTGGAGAGGATCGCGTGCGTGCCGACAACAAGATCGATGTCGCCGCTTTCCAGCCCCTCTCGCGTTTCGGCGGCTTCTTTGGACGTGACCAGCCGTGAGAGCCGCCCGACTTTGAGCGGGAAGCCTGCAAACCGATCTGCGAAGTTCTGGTAATGCTGCCGGGCGAGCAGCGTGGTGGGGGCGACAATCGCTACCTGCTGGCCGTTCATGGCGGCGACAAACGCTGCGCGCAAAGCGACCTCGGTCTTGCCGAAGCCGACATCGCCGCACACCAGCCGGTCCATCGGTCGGCCGCTTTCCAGATCGCCCAGAACGTCGGCAATGGCGCGTTCTTGATCCTCAGTTTCGGACCAGGGAAAGCGGTCGGTGAACTGACCAAGGCTGGCGGGATCGGCGGGCAGGGCAGGCGCCTGCCGCAGCGCGCGCGCGGCGGCGACCTGCATCAGTTCGCCCGCAATGGCGGTGATGCGTTCTTTCAGCTTGGCGCGGCGGCGCTGCCATGCCTCGCCGCCCAGCCTGTCGAGGGCGACGGACTGTTCGGATGATCCGTAGCGGGTGAGAACGTCGATATTCTCGACCGGGATGAACAGCTTGTCTCCACCCGAATATTCCAACGCCACACAATCGTGCTGGCTCTTGCCGACGGGGATCGCTTCCAGGCCCAGATATCTGCCGATCCCGTGTTCCACATGGACAACCAGATCACCCTGCGAAAGCGCCTGAAGTTCAGCCAGGAAGGCATCTGCATCCTTGCGCTTTTTCTTGCGCCGCACCAACCGGTCGCCGAGAATATCGGCTTCGGTCAAAATTTCGATAGCGTCGCTGGCAAACCCGGTTTCCAGCGGGAGAACGACGACCGCAGTCTTCGACTTCGCCGCCAGTCCGAGCGCCTGTTGCCAGCTTTCCGCAAGCGCGGTCGGGGCGCCAGCTTCCTCCAGGATAGCCGCAATCCGCCGCGCGCTGCCGTTCGAATAGGCGGCAACCAGCGACTTGCGCGCGGATTTCGCTACCGGCTTCAGGTGCGCGGCGGCAGCTTCGTAAACATTCTCCCCGCGCCCGCGTTCAGGCGCGAAGTCGCGGGCCGAGCGGAAGCCGAAGTCGAGCACGTCTGCACTCTCATCAGCGGCAAAGCCGGTGGCACGGTGGGCAGGCATGGCGGCGATCGCAGCATCGAACTCCGCGCGCGAGAGGTAGAGCGCATCGGGCTTCAGCGGGCGGTAGCTGCCCTTCTTTTCGCCCGCGATCCGGCTGCGCTGATCGTAATAATCTGAAATGTCGGTCAGGCGTTCTTCGGCCGCGCCGGCCGCGCTCTGATCAATCACCACCACATCGTCTTTGCCCAGATGGTCGAACAGCGTGGCAAGCTTGTCCTCGAACAGCGGTAGCCAATGCTCCATTCCCGCCAGCCGCCGTCCTTCCGACACAGCTTCGTAAAGCGGGTCTTGCGTCGCATTGGCGCCGAACAGTTCGCGGTAACGGGTGCGGAACCGCTTGATGCTTTCCTCGTCCAGCAACGCCTCTGATGCAGGCAGCAGCAGATGTTCGTCGATCCGTTCGACCGTCAACTGGGTCGTTGGGTCGAACAGGCGCAGGCTTTCCAGCTCGTCACCAAAGAAATCGAGCCGCAGCCCCGCATCGAGCGAGGAAGGGAAAATATCGACGATTGATCCGCGAACCGCAAATTCGCCGTGGTCGATCACCGTATCGGTGCGACTGTAACCTTGCCGGATCAGCAGCGCGGCCAGGCTGTCGTGCCCGATCCGCGTGCCGACGCGAAATTCGCGCAGGCTTTCGCGGACCCGGAAGGGGGAGAGCACGCGTTGCAGCACAGCGTTGACGGTGGTGACCAGCAATTGCTGCGCGGCGCCGGGATGGGCCATGCGGTGAAGCGCAGCCAACCGTTCGGCGCTTACCGACAGTGCAGGGCTGGCGCGGTCATAAGGGAGGCAATCCCACGCCGGGAAGGTGACAACCTCGATCTCCGGCGCAAAGAAGCGCGCGGCTTCAGCGGCGGAGCGCATGGCGCCATCGTCGGGTGCGATGAATACGGCGCGGCGTTTGGCAGCGCGCGCCAGATCGGCCAGCACCATCGGCAGGCTTCCTCGGGGAAGCGAGGCGAGAGTCAGCGGTTCACGGGCCGCGAGGATGCGGGAGAGGTCGGGCATTATCACTTTGCTTTTTGTCGGCAGGGCGGTCTGCACCCTCCCACAAGCTCAGGGCGAGCGTTCCGTTCCGGCCCTTAACCGCTTGCAGTGGGCATGTCGAACAGCGAGCGCCAAAGCGATCAGGTCAGCGCGGGATATCGACGTAATCGAGTTTCTGCATGATGGTCAGCAGGTCGCCAGCAAGGTGTTCCGGCGGCGGCTGTGTGCCAAGCGCCCATGCCATTACGTCAACATCATCTTCATCGAGCAGGGCTTCGAACCACGCCAACGCGGCCTCATCCCAGTTAGCGTGATAGCGATCGAAATAGCCGCCGATCATGTAATCGGCTTCACGCGTGCCGCGGTGCCAGGCGCGGAACTTGGCGCGGGCGAGACGTTGTTCGAAAGATGGTGCATCGGTCATGCCCTTCACCTAGCCACAGGTCTGCGCGGCTTCAACTCGCAAAGCATCGGCGACGGTGATAGCAAAGCGCGATGCGCCCCGAGGCTCTCAATTCGCTGTTCGCCGAAGTCCAGACACTTGAAGGTGTCGGACCGAAGCTGATGAAGCCGCTCGAAAAGCTTGGCCTGCGCCGGGTCAAGGATATTGCCTATCATCTGCCCGAAAGGTTCGTCAGCCGCCGTGCGGTTGCCGATCTGGATCAGGCGAGCGAGGGCGAGCAGGTGATCATCGCGCTGACTGCCATTGAACACCGCGCCCCGCGCGCCGGGAGCCGCGGGCCCTACCGAGTGCTAGCTCAGGATGGGGCGGGCAATATCTGTTCGCTGACCTGGTTCGGGAAAGCGGCTTATAGCGCCAAAAAGCTGGTGCCGGTGGGCGAGAAACGCTGGGTGGCGGGCCGGCTCGACCGATATGGCGATATGCTCCAGATCGTCCATCCCGATCACATCGAGGTGGAAAGCGCGGCGCATATGGGCAGGTTGAGCGAGCCGGTCTACGGCCTGTCCGAAGGTCTGACCCAGCCGCGCATTGCGGATTTCGTCGAACAGTCGCTCGGGCGATTGCCGGAACTTCCGGAGTGGATCGAGCCAAGCCAGCTGGAGCGCGCCGGGTGGCCCGCATGGATTGATGCGCTGCGGCAGGGGCATGAAAGCACCGATCCCAAGGCGCGCGACCGGCTCGCCTATGATGAGCTGCTGGCGAACAGCTTGGCTCTGCTGCTGGTCAAGGCGGAAGGGCGAAGGCGCAGGGGGCAGGCGCTGGCGGGTAACGGGCGCCTTCGGGCGAAGCTGCAACTGCCGTTCGGCCTGACCGGCGCACAAACCCGATCGATCGCCGAGATCGAAGGCGACATGGCGCAGGAGGCGCCGATGCTACGCCTGCTGCAAGGCGATGTCGGCGCAGGCAAGACGGTCGTTGCCCTCAACGCCATGCTGATCGCGGTCGAGGCGGGCAAGCAGGCCGCGCTGCTTGCGCCTACCGAAATTCTTGCCCGGCAGCATTTCGAAACGCTTCGGAAGATGCTGGGCCCCACCGGGGTGGAGGTCGCGCTGCTGACGGGGCGGGCCAAGGGGCGGGAGCGGGAAAGCATCCTGATGGGGC
>ERZ1022756.60-NODE-60-length-41617-cov-7.191497_pt1 | contig 41617 bp, 42 predicted proteins | sample MGYA00520902_ERZ1022756 | MGnify/ENA primary metagenome ERZ1022756 (study PRJEB33162, sample SAMN09537601) | freshwater metagenome | isolation source: freshwater | place: Canada:Alberta | collected 2017-07 | study: EMG produced TPA metagenomics assembly of the...
AGGGATGGACAACATGATGTTGAAGATCATGGTGACGACGAGGTCGTACTTGCCGCGGAAATATGCAGCTGTGACTCCGATGAAACTGCCAATTGAGCCGCCGACAAGAACTGCAATGAGTGACACAAAAATCGAGATTTTCGCACCATTCACGAGAGCAGCCCACATGTCATAACCATCGCCGGTTGTTCCCAAAATATGGCCAGGGCTGAATGGGGCAACTCCGAGGCTTTCGTATGAGGCCTCGTCCCACTGAGGAGTAGGCAGAGCCCAGCCAAAGAATGCCAGGAAGAGGACGAATCCAATCCACACTGACGCTAGGTAGAAACCAATCGTCTTGCGGGGCTTTTTCTTCTTGATCACTGGCTCTGCAGTTTCTGTTGCTGAAAGTGAATTCTCAGGCACGGCGTTCCCTTGTTCGTGGATCGGTTATTTGAGTGAGAAGGTCGACCATCGTGTTGAAGAACACGTAACCAATTGCGATCAACGCAATCAGTGTCTGCATTGCAACGACTTGACGGGCGCCGATGGAATAGAAGATTTCAAATCCAATTCCGGGAATTACGAAAATTGTTTCAATAACAATCGTGCCGCCGATGAGACCACCCATGTTGAGCGCAGCTGACGTGAGCAATGTTGTGCTCGACGGACGGAACACATGGCGCCATAGGACTCGACGGTTCGAGATTCCTTTTGATGCTGCCATGGTGACGTAGTCATCCTTAAGGGTCGCAATCACGTCTGTGCGAAGCAAGCGTGTGTAGCCAGATGAAAGGCCGATCGCAAGACTGAGGACTGGAAGAATCATCAACTTGAGATGCTCTCCGAGGTTCTCGGTGGGGGACACGTAACCAATGGGATCTACCCAGCCGAGTTTGACCGCAAAGATGAGGGACATAATGAGTGCAAGTGCAAACCCAGGGAACGAAACCGTTGTGAACATTACGGTGCTTGTGATGCGGTCGAAACGCTTTCCTTCTTTGTATGCGGATGTGAGTCCAAGAGGAATCGCCAAACACAATGCAACAATCTGTGCGTACATGATGAGAAGAAGCGTGACCGGAAGTGTTGCTCTAATCACATCTGAGATATCTCGATAACCACCATTGAGGTAGTACTTACCGAAGTTTCCGGTAAGTAAGTCAGAGAACCACTTCCAGTAGTAACCAAATACTCCTCTGTCAAGACCAGTCTCTGCAGCGATTTGATCGCGAACTTCAACGGGGCTGTTGGGCACCATGATTGCAGCTGGATCACCAGGCAACAATCGCATGAGTAACGAAAGTAAGAAAGTTGCAATCACAACAATTGCAACCATCGGAACTAAGCGTCGTAAAAACTGACGCGCAATGCTCATAGAAAAAACCCCCTCGGCGTTCTTAAAACTCTAATACAGCAAAAGGGGTGGTGCCCAACTTGGACACCACCCCTTTCGAGTGAACTTCTTATGTGAAGTTGACTAGCAAACGATTACTTAATGTAAACGCCGGTCCAGTCAATTCCCCAGTTCGTAACAACACGCTGAGTCTTGCCCTTTTCAATTTGAAGTCGGCCGATTCCGGCAATCTTCTTTGTGGTGAAGAGGCTGTAGTACTGACGCTGGATTGCTGTCATGAAACCATTTGTCTGCATGTAAGCAACTGCTTCCTTGTACTTCGCAGCAGCTGCAGCCTTTGAGGTTGCAGCGTTACCAGCGAACATCAAGGTGTCAACTGTTGTGTCGGTGTGGTGGTTCAAGTTCAACAATGTTCCCAAAGATGTACCAAAAGCAGCCTTAAGTGGGTTGTTTGAGTACATGTTGGTGACCATGAATGGCAAGTTGAATGCAACGTCTGTTCCTTCGAAAAGAAGGAGTGCAAGTGCGTCGTATTCCATCTGCTCGCCGCCAACCTTTGCAGAGTTGAATGCTTTTGCGATCACGGTTGCTGTTTCTTCAACGACCAAGTTTGCGGTGATTCCGCACTTCTCCCACTGCTTCTTCAGGAACGTTGCGTTGCCTTGTGATGCAGTTGAAGTATCTGTTGGGTAGCTGAATGAAAGTGGCTTACCGGTGGCCTTGGTGTATGCAGCAACGTGTGCACGTGCTGCCCTCACATTGAAGGCTGAGAATCCACGCCGGGTGTACATCACGCTGGTTGGTCCAACAAGTGAATCTGCAACCTGAGCTTCGCCACGTGAACGAACCTTGACAAAGTTCCTACGGTCGATGCACTTGGTAACAGCAAGACGTGCGTCCCGATTAGCAAATGGTGAACCGACCTTTGTCTGGTTCAGCCAGATTGATGGGAAGTACTCAGCAGGTGAGCGGAATTCGGTGACGACACTCCTGCGCTGGCGAAGGTCCTTGATGAAGCGGCCTTCTGTTGCTGAAGTGAACATACCTGCGTCGTAGGTGCCCTTACGGACAGCTGCTGCACGCTGCGAGCCTTCCTTCACGTTTGTGAAGGTGATCTTGTCGAGGTATGGCAACTTTGCGCCAGTGTTTGGATCTGTACGCCAGTAGTTCTCGTTCTTGACAACGACAAGGTCGTTACCTGGCACTGCGCCTGATTGGAACTTGAAAGGTCCGGTTCCAATTGGAGTAGTGGAGCAAGTTGTTGCGCTGATGATCTGTGCTGGTGCACGGTAGAAACCGCGACCTGATGCATAGAGGGTTCCAGGGAAGTCATTCTGTGCACGGTCAAGTGTGAAGCTGACCACAAATGGGCTAACAACTGTTGTTGCCAAGATGTTTGCCTGGAAAGAAATCGATGTACCAAGGGTGTAGCCAAGTGCTGCTCTTGCAGTTGCAAGGCCTCTCGTAGCTGCTGTTGTTGCAAATGCACCACCACGTGAGTAGTCATGCTGCAACTTCACTGCTGCTGCGTTGAAGTCTTCACCGTTGTGGAACTTGATGCCTTCACGAAGTGTGAATGTCCAAGTCTTGAAGTCAGGTGAATTTGTCCAGCTCTTTGCGAGAAGGCCGATGAAGTCGTTTCCTCGGGTCTTCTCAACCATTGTCTCAAACATGGCACGTGTGGCCATGAGTGATGAGTTTGCTGGGTTGTTGGCCATGCAATAACCGGGGAAGGTGTCAAAGATTGCAACTTTGATTTCGCCTCCGGCTTTTGCGGCCGACGTGGAAGCAGCATTGCTTCCTGTCGAAGCCACGGTGGACACCGCAATAGTGGCGGCGATTGCTGCCCCTACGCGACGCATCACGCGTGACCGTGTGGTCTGACGTTGTGTCATTGAGTTACCCCCAAATAAGCACACCACCGTGGTGTGACTGAGGACACGATATCAGGGTGTGTGTCATACGGCATATTCAGCTGAGCCATAAAAGAGGTTGTCCTAGGCAACTGTTCATCAAGCTTGGTGAAGACAACTCACCAAGCCATCTTCGTTATGAATTGAAGAGGTGCACCTTGATTGCCCCCGCTTTGCGATCGTTCGCTACTCGAAAAGCTTCTGCGGCATCGGTAAGAGGGAATCGATGTGTGACCACTGCATCAATGAGGTGTGGGAGACGACTCAAGACCTCGACTGCTTCGAGAAAATCATGATGTTCATGGTTGTGGCCATAGAAGATGGAAGGGATGACGGTGATCTCCTTCATCATTAAGGCGTTGTTCAAAGTAACGGGGCTCCAGAACATGCCGAACTCAAGCAGGGTGCCGCACGGTCGCGTTGCTTGCACGCACGCATCGAATGCCTGTTGAGAGCAAACAGCATCAAATGAGACGTCGTAGTTGTTGCCAGGCTCTGAAATCGGACGGGCACGAAGTTTCTCTGCAGCAAGTGACTGATGAGCATGTCGGGTCACGATGTCGACGGTGACACCTCTGTCAACTAGAACCGCGGCCGTGAGGAGGCCGATGGAGCCTGCTCCGATGACGACGGCGCGGCTACCTCTTTCAATCTTCGAGCGATTGATGCCATGAATGACGACCGCTAAGGGTTCGACGAGTCCAACTGATGAGGGGTCGACTCCAGCGGGCATGGGAAAAATCTGGTTGGCATCGACATGAACAAACTCTGCGAGTCCACCGTCTCTAGACATTCCGTGGAGGGACCTCCCTGCCAAGGAACATGTTTGGGAATATCCCGTCGCACACTGTGGGCAGGTGCCGCATTCACCAGTTGGGCGAACGGCAACAAGTTGTCCGTTGGGTGTCGTGCCGCCGAATTCATGGCCGAGAACAACGCCTGATAAGCCCGCTTCAATCATGTGCAGGTCGCTGCCACAGATGCCCGAAGATGTAACTGCAATGAGTTCACCCGATCCTTCTGGAATGTCTTTCTCGATAACAGTGATGACGCCTTGTGAAGCAGTGACAGCAAGCATGTAGCTAACGGTAGTCGTCTGGTTGGTTTAGGGCGTTGACGAAGAAGATGAACTCGTACTTGATGGGGAGGTTGTCGCTGTAGTTGAAGTTGTGGTTGATTCGGGAATCGTGGTGGCCGGGGTGGTGGCGGGAATGGTTGTTGAAGTGGATGTAGTTGTTGTGCTGCTTGTTGACGTTGTTGTCGTGGCATCAACAATGCTTTGGCCAAACAGTCTCATCTGATTGATGAAGTAACTAGACCGTGTCTTGTATCCAGTGACAGACAAGTGAACGCCATCGGCAACGAAGCGACTTTGACCTCTCGGCGTGAAGAAAGTGTTCCAATCCGCAACGGTCAGATTTGGGTAATCATTTGTGGCTTGTTGTAACGCGCGATTGAAACGAACGCCACGTAGTCTCCAATCGGCGCGACCCGTCGGAGAGAATTCAAGATTGACCCAAAGAACTGGAAGTCCACCTGCCTGCTCCATGACTGTGTCGATGGCATACCTGGGATACCAACGTTCAGATTTTGAAATCATGTCGTTGGTGCCGAGTGCGACGACTATCGCGGTGGTTGAACTGGTGAGTTTGTTGGCAATTACCTTTGCGCCCACTGTGGCCTTGCGGCCGTTCTTTGCATCGAGGGTGACTTTTGTCCAGATGTTGGTTCCTTGAGCACGAATACCAAGTCTTCCGAAATAATTTGCTCCGAAGGTCAAACTGTCGCCAACCACTAATACGGTCCCTTGCCCGTTTGGCCCGATTGCTGGCTTACGTGCTGCACTCGCGGGCACAGCCGAGATGACAAGAAGTGAGATAACCGTCATGCACACGGCAAGGCGCCGATGAAATGTGGTGTACATAGGGCAAGTCACTGCACCATTGTGGCAAGGTAAAAGGGTGATGCGCAGACACTTCCTCACTTATTTGTCATTGTCCACTATGGCAATCGCCCAGCCCATTCTCGATTTGTACGGGAAGAATCCGACGGTCTTCTCTGCCGCAAAGCTTTCGTCTTTCGAAGTGGCGATGTTTGTGTCAATCATTGTTCTTCTTCCTGCAGTGCTGGCAACAGGTGTTGACCGTTTAACGCGATTCTTTGGACCCAAAGTGAATGAGGCGTCACGGCTTTGGATGATCGCTGGATTCTCGTTTCTCTTAGGTATTGCTGTGGCCCGTTGGGTCAATGTTGATGGCAACGTCGGAGCATTCGGATTGGGCTTTGTTTTCGCAGTTGTGGTTCCCGTTGCATATGACAAGAGAAAGGCAGTCCGAGAGTGGTCCCGTTGGCTCTTGGTCCTGGCAGTGGCTGTTGCTGCTAGCGCAGTCCTTCAATTGCAACCAATTCTCTTTCAGTCCGACGGACCAGCGTCAGATGCCGTGGTTGGAAACAAAGACGTCTCAGTTCTGAACATTGTGTTCGACGAATTCCCTCTGTATTCGTTGTTGTCGGACGACGGAACAATCAACGCGGAGAGATATCCCGGTTTTGCAGCACTCGCACAAGAGTCGACGTGGTACCGCAACAACGTTGCTGAATCAAACTTCACCCATCAGGCTGTCCCTGCCGTGTTGGCCTCGGCTATTCCACAGCAGGAAGGCGGTCCATTCCTTACGCAATACCCAAAGAACATCTTCACTTTGTTCGCAGGCAAAACATCTGTCGGTGGAATAGAGCCAGTGACGAGTCTGTGCCCAAAGAGTGTGTGCAAGGGTCCTGATATTGCCACATCGCTTTTTGAATTCTCTCGCTTCAAGAATTTTATGCGTGATGCTGGCTATGTATATGGTCAACGCGTTTTGCCACCACTTCTGCGTCGCTATGTGCCATCTATTGAGGGCACTTGGGGTGGCTTCGGTGCTGTCGCGAATAAGTTCAAAGAACAGTTCGACCTAGGGGCTCTTTCTCAAGTGGATGCAATCGTTGATGGCACCCAGGCATACATTGATGATTCTGATCAACGGGTTCAAGTTGTGCACGCACTTGTTCCTCACGCTCCGTGGCGAATTACGCCCGATAACCGAGTAGCCCCATTGTCACCTTCAATCTCAACTTCGAATCCTGATAGCGAAGAAGGAGTGCGAGATACATATCAAACGTTCCTGTATCAAGTTGCCGCTGCTGACAATCTGATTGTGGACGTGATGTCGAAACTGAAGAAAAGCGGCAAATGGGATAACACGATGCTTGTTGTGACGGCAGATCATGGAATCTCTTTTGTTCCTACGCTTCCTCAGCGACACACAGATTTTTCTGAGAAGGAAACTGTCAGCGACATTTACAGAATTCCAACCTTCATCAAATATCCGAAGCAAATCAAGGGGGTCGTCAGTGATTGTGCAATGTCGAATCTTGATTTGTTGCCGACAATTATTGAAACAACGGGTACGAAAACTTCATGGGCCTTCGGTGGCGCATCTGTCGCACAGTCATGTCCGTCAAATCGTGTGCGGGAAGTTGTCTCAGCCACGGGCGAGACCACTGTTCTGTCCGGTGGGTTTGAAGAAGTTCGCAACAGGCTTGCTTACTACTCACAGATGGTGAGCAATAAAGGCCCAATACGCCGAGTGGCAGCTATTGGTTCATCTGCAGATTTGATTGGACGTCCCATTTCCTCGGAGGTCATCAATTCTGAAGTGGCGACGTGGACTGTGAATCAAAAGCGCAGTTTCAAGAATGTCACTGACCAAAGAGGTGCCAAAGTGCCTTCCCTTGTCACAGGGACTATTCGCCTCGCCGCGCCTGTTGACCTCGGCGCCGAAGGAATCATTGCGATTGATGGTGTCGCTGCTGGTGTTATTGGCGAACTGTCTGGCGCGCGAGATGTTGTTTCGTATACGGCGGTTCTTGATTACACCTTGTTGACGCCGGGCGATCACACGGTGGAACTGTTTGTTCGTTCGCCCGATGGTGCGATCACCAAAGTCGGATTGCCTCGGTAGCTCTTCTAGAGAGAAGTTCTAGCTCTCCATGCATCAATGTCTTGCAACTGATGCACGACAGACGGCACGTCTTCCACTGCAATTGGACGGCTGATGAAATAGCCCTGAGCTTTGTGGCATCGCAGTGAGGCAAGTGCACTCAGTTGATTCTTATTCTCGATGCCTTCTGCAACGATGTCTGCTCCCAGCGAATCAGCCATCGCAATAATCGTGCGAACCAGATTGCGTGTCCCTTCGTCCGTGGTGATGTCTTGGACAAAGGCTCGATCAATCTTGACGCATTGAATCGGAAACTTTTGCAATAGTGAAAGCGAGCTATAGCCAGTACCAAAGTCGTCGATAGCGATGCGAACTCCAAGAGAGTTCAATCGGCGAAGGGCCGATAAAGCCTGAGTGGCCTCGGTGATCATGACTGACTCTGTGACCTCTAGCCAAAGCTGTTCAGCAGGAATGCCAGAAGCCGTGAGCGCATCACTCACGATGGACACGAACTGCGGGTCGTGTAACTGACGAGGCGACACATTGACACTCATGGTTGTGCTTGGTGAAACAACATCTGCGTCAATCCAATGGCGAAGTTGTTTCAGCGCATCATTCAGTGCCCATGAGCCAAGCGGAACAATGGTGCCGGTTTCTTCTGCGATCGGTATGAACTCAGTGGGAGGCACGATGTCGCCATCCCCGCGGTTCCAACGCATGAGGGCCTCAAATCCCACAACAATTCCCAAATCAATGTCAATGATTGGTTGATGCACAAGATGTAGTTCGTTGCGCTCAAGTGCACGGTAGAGCGCAGTTTCAACATCGAGTCTCTTCGTTACTTTCTCAAGCATTGAATCGTCGAACAGTGCGATGCAGTTACGCCCTGCTGCCTTTGCGCGATACATGGCTGTGTCGGCATGTCGCATGAGGTCATCGGCAGAGAGGTCAACGCCTTTGGGTGAATACGCAACACCAATGCTCGCTGTCACAAACATGTCGCCTTCGGGAGTGTTCACGGGCTCTCTAAATGCATCAAGAACAGATTCGGCGAGGAGAACAGATTGTGTCGGGCTCTCCGTCGTCGCATCGAGAATCACGAACTCGTCTCCGGCAATACGTGCGACCGATGCATGTGATGGGACTGCTGCGATAAGTCTTGACGCAACAAGAGTGAGCACATTGTCACCGATGGAATGCCCCAAAGAGTCATTGATGTTCTTGAACCGATCAACGTCAATGAAGAGAACCGTGGGCTGTCGAGATGTTCGCCATGCCTGCTGCACTGCCGCCTCGATGTGTTCAAGCATCAGAATGCGATTAGGAAGGCCGGTGAGTGAATCGGTGAGGGCGCTTCTCATGAGGTGATCTTGGGTGCGAGCGTTTGCACGCACAGACTGAATTACTCGAACCATGACGACAATCGCCAAGACCGAAACCGAGACAGTTCTAACAACTCGATCTTGTGTGTCGAATGGATCGGTGATTGCGAGCAGAACTACAGGCACGATGAGCGACACGGTGGTTGTGACCAGGCGTGTCATGAGTGGTGGTGATGTTCTGCTGGTTCCGGAGGTGTAGATATGCCGAACGGTTGGATGGAGAAAACCAGCAGCAGCGAAACCGCACGTAATGAGAAATGGTGTTGTGTATGTCGTTGAGGTAATTGAAAAGTCCTGACGGAAAGACATTGCTCGCAGAACAATGCCCGTGAGTCCGACGAAGACCGCAAGCCCGAGGAATCCGACTGAGGGTGACGGAGCAGAGTCGGAAAAGAGCAAAGTGGCCAAGAGGAATAACACCACCATGGCTGCACCCAAGGTTGATGCACGGAGAATGGTGATCGATGAGCTAGTTGATTCTTGAATTGCAGGCTGGACGAGGACAACCCAAATCAGCACCCATGCGCCGAGACCCACAATGAGTCCATCGGGCAGAACACTTGAAGCTCGTGGGCCGAGTCGATTGCGGACAAAGACAACCAGTCCGGCAACAAGAACAAGTTGAGATGCGAGAACTAAAGATTCCACGGTGGACGCACTGGATGAGCCAAGCGATGCTGAAAGGGCTGCGACCAAGAAAATGATGGACACCATTGATGTGGCTGTGACGCTGACGGGAGGGCGATGAATAATCCATCCGCCACCCACACAGACCGCAGCCAGGGAAATCGCCGCCAATGCGAAAGGGGAGTCGGTGGTGCCGCCCGAAACTCCGTGGAGGCATGCCAAAGCTATTCCGACGGCTGCGATGACCCACGATGAGGCTGAAAGTGCCCTACGCGCCACGAGAACCTCATTTCGGCATAGTGCGAACGCCCAATACGAACGCTTATGAAGGTACTACGAGAGTGCTCGTGGACGGTGGAATCCTTGCTGTGTTGGGCATTTCAGTAGGCTGATTTCAAATGACATCCGTTGCGCCCACAATCTCGGTCGTAGTCCCCGGCTCACATCTGATGCCCGAACTGCTTGGCCAACGCGACGAGTTGTTGCGCAGGGTCGAAGATGCGTTCCCCGATGTTGCTGTTGTTGTACGTGGGAACGAAATCAACTGTGTGGGCCCCCGTGCACACCAAGTAGGCAAGCTCTTTGAAGAGATGGTGTTGCTGTTGCAGCGTGGCGAGAAGCTTGACCAATCGGTGATGGACCGCAGCATTGTGATGGTTCGCGCCGAACAGCGTCCGAGCACCGTTTTGACTGATGACATTCTGAAGGGTTCTCGTGGGCGCATGGTGCGACCCAAGACTGCTGGTCAGAAGCGGTATGTGGATGCCATTCGAAACAACACCATTACTTTTGGCATCGGTCCTGCCGGAACCGGCAAGAGTTGGTTGGCCGTTGCTATGGCGGTGCAGGCATTGCACGCTCGTCAAGTGCAGAGAATCATCTTGACCCGTCCTGCGGTGGAAGCCGGTGAGCGTTTGGGATTCTTGCCTGGTGATCTCATGGCCAAGATCGACCCGTACCTTCGACCTTTGTATGACGCGTTGTACGACATGGTTGATGCTGAGGCCGCTCAGAAACTCATTGAACGCCAAACCATAGAAGTTGCGCCACTCGCATTCATGCGAGGTCGTACCTTGAATAATTCCTTCATCATCTTGGACGAGGCGCAGAACACCACGCCAGAGCAGATGAAGATGTTCCTCACCCGCATTGGTTTCGGCTCCAAAGTCGTCGTCACGGGAGACATCTCCCAGATCGATGTTCCCGACGGCCGCAGTGGTTTAGTCGGTCTTGAGAAGAAACTGGGCGATATCGATTCGTTGGAATTCGTTCGTCTTGACGGGTCAGACGTAGTGAGACACCGTATTGTTGCGGACATCGTGGCTGCGTATGAAAAGTTCACGTCGTCTTCTGACGGCCCTCGTCCTCGTCGAGGTTCTTCGCGTGCCTGATTCGCGTCCCAAAGTTGATGCCCCGAAGCGTTCGGGTGGCGATGGTGTCCCGGAAGTGTTCTGCTCTGACGAGCAGGACTCGGTTCCTATAGACCTCGAGCGATGGCGTCGTCTCGCAATTGATGCTTTGATATCACAGGGCATCCGTGGAGCATGTGAACTCTCCTTGTTCTTCATTGATGAAGAAACAATCAGTGATTTGAACTCCGAGCACATGGGGAAATCTGGCCCAACAGATGTGCTGGCGTTCCCCCTCGACGGAGTTGAGGTTGCAGAAACACAAGGTCCTGGAGCGTTGACACGCGGACCTGCTCGCCCTCATCCGGACCATGACGACATGCCCACACTTCTTGGTGATGTCTTGGTGTGTCCGGCGATCGCAGAGAAGCAAGCACCCACGCATGCGGGCACTCTTGACGATGAAATTGCTCTTCTAGTCGTGCACGGAATCCTTCACATACTGGGATTTGATCATGACAATGACGAGAACCTCGCGGTCATGCGCGCAGAAGAATTGGCCATATTGACCAAGCACCACTGGAACGGCACAGTTCCTGACGGATTTCAACAAGGACACAACGAATGATTGCTCAAGCTCCAACAACAGTTGATTGGTGGATCATCGTCGGGATTCTGGTGCTGCTCCTCGTGTTGATGGTCTTTTCCGTTGCGGAGATGGGCTTGTCACGTATGACGAAGCCAAAGGCTCAGGCACTTGCTGACTCCGGTGCAAAGGGTGGCGCATCCTTGCTCACCCTTGTGCGGAATCCAGAGAAATGGGTCAACCCGCTTCTCCTCTCTGTCAACATCTGCCAAACAGTGCAGGCAACGTTGACTGGTGTTGTAGCGGGACGTCTGTTTGGCGCAGCTGGTGTCGTTATCGGTGTTCTTCTGAACGTCATTGTGTTCTTTGTGTTTGCCGAGGCAGTGCCGAAGACATACGCAGTCATTCACTCCGATCGTGCCGCGCTCTCTACTGCTCGATTGATCTCTGGGCTTGCAAAGTTCTGGCCATTGAGAATGGCGTCACAAGCGCTGATTGGTTTGACAAACATTGTCGTGAAGGGCAAGGGCTTGGAGCAGGGGCCTTTCGTTCGCGAACAAGAGTTCCTTGGCATTATCGAAGCCGCTGCCGAAGAAGAGATCATTGAACACGAAGAACGTGAACTCATTGAATCGATTATTGAGTTTGGTGACACGGTTGTGCGCGAGATCATGCAGCCTCGTCCTGACTTTGTTCTTCTTGATATGGGGACAACCGTTGACGCGGCACTCGATGAAGCGTTTGAGCACGGTGTCAGTCGATTGCCTGTGATGCATGAAGACGAAGACGGCAACGAAGATGTGCTCGGTGTTGCTTACATCAAAGACTTGATGATTCGTAGCCGTGCTGGCGGTGGCGCCGAAACTATTGACTCTCTTGTTCGACCAGCAATTGTGATTCCTGAGTCAAAGCCTGTTGCAAAGTTGATGCGTGAGATGCAAAAAGAGCATTTCCACATGGCGATTGTCGCTGATGAATACGGAAGCATCGCAGGTCTTGTGACTCTTGAGGATTGTCTCGAAGAGCTGGTTGGAGAGATTGTTGACGAACATGACGAGGAAGATGATTCAATTCGTCAGCTTCCCAATGGTGTATCTCTCGTCGATGCGGGAATGTCTATTTCTGATTTTAATGATGCCTTCAAAATTGCCCTGAACGATGAAGAGTTCGACACGGTGGGCGGATATATGTTCGGTGTACTTGAACATGTGCCGGCAGTGGGCGAGTCCATTGAAGTTGAAGGATGGAAGCTTGCTGCCGAGGAGATTGAGGGACGTCGGATCACCAGCGTTCGGGTGACGCCGATTGTTACGGCCGACTAGTTCACACTACGAATGAGTTCCGCTCGCTTGGGTTTTCCCAGTGATGTGCGTGGTATCTCTGAGACAATCTCAATACGGCGCGGGGCGCAGTGTGCGGGAAGTGTTTCCTTGACATGTAAGCGAATTTCTTCAAGTGACGGTGTGAAATTGTTCGGAACAATCCATGCAGTGACTGCTTGACCCCACTCGTGATCGGGGATCCCAGCGACACAGACATCAGAGACAAGTGGCGAAGTACGAATGGCTGCTTCGACGACTTCGGGCCACACGTTTTCCCCGCCAGTGATGATGAGATCTCCCTCTCGTCCTTCGACTGCAAGCCGACCGTTTTCATATGTTCCGATGTCTCCCGTGCGAAGCCATCCATCGTGTGTAATCGGAGAGTCTCCGTCGCGATATCCACGCATCAGCATGGGCGCTTTGACGTAGATGATTGACTCGCGAATATCAATCTCCACGTTTTCCAACGGCACTCCGTCGTAGACAACTCCACTGCCTGTCTCGGTCATCCCATATGTCGTGACGGTGTTGGCGGGTCGGTCTTGTGGTGGTCGTGCACCGCCAAGAACGATGGAGCGAAATTTGGTGCTATCGACGCGTTGCAATGCTGTACTGACAAGGGAAACAAGAGTTGCACCTTCTCGTGCGGCGGCGTCATATGCCTCCACGCTGAAAGCAGAAACCGCAATGAGTGGAGTCTCAGTCACGATTGATCGAAGAATGACGCTGAGTCCACCGACGTGGGATGGTGGAAGACATGCCAACCATTTATCTGACGTCGTGACGCCAAGTCGTTGGCTCGTTGCCTGTGCACTGGCAACAACGGCATCACGTGTGAGGACAACTGCCTTCGGTCGGCCAGTAGTGCCACTGGTTGCAACGACTACTGCATCGCCGGTCTCCACGAAAACTCCAGGAATCTTGGTCTCATTGTCAAGAGTGGCAACTCTCGTGGGTTTCACTGCGTCCATCACCAAGGCGCGTGACGGTGCGGGAAGGCGCTGATCGAGGGGGAAGATGGCGTCTCCGTCGTCCCAGGCTTGGCGAATGCGGTCGACCATCTGCGGGCCGCAGGGCATATCGAGACAGACCAGTTCGTTCACCCTTTCAGGCTATGGGAGGTGCGACACTTGACCAATGAACAATGCGATACCTGCTGCTGGTCTTGGATGGAAGAAATGGGTCATCGGCTCGCGCCCGAGGACACTGCCTGCTGCGGTTGTCCCGGTGATGGTCGGTGCGGCCTGTGCTTCTGCGGATTCCCCCGTGTGGTGGCGGGTCTCTCTTGCTCTCTTGGTCAGCCTTGCCCTCCAAGTGGGGGTGAACTATGCGAATGACTATTCCGATGGCGTTAAGGGGACTGATGCTGATCGAGTCGGTCCATTGCGTCTAGTTGGTTCGGGCGTGGCTTCTGCTTCTTCGGTGAAGAAGGCGGCTTTCATTGCGTTTGGTGTTGCTGGCGTTGCTGGGCTTTCACTTGCTTTGATGACAACTTTTTGGCTGCTGCTAGTGGGGGCTTGCGCAATCATTGCGGCCTGGACGTATACAGGAGGACCTCGTCCGTACGGATACGCCGGATTGGGCGAAGTTTTTGTTTTTGTTTTCTTTGGCGTCGTCGCCACTGTGGGTACTCAGTATGTGATGTCTGAAACCTTTACTGCTGCCGGTTGGGTTGCGAGCGTCGCAGTTGGTGCGTATGCGTGTGCCCTTCTCGTTGTGAACAACTTGCGCGATATCCCGGGCGATACCGAAGTAGGCAAGAGAACCCTTGCAGTGAAGATGGGCGATGCTCGTACGAGACAGTTCTTTGCTGTGCTGGTTGTTCTCGCAACTGCATCCATCGTGTGGGTGGGTGTGATTACTCAGCCAGTAGCAATGGCTGGTCTCGTTGGAGTCATTGCCACTCGTCCTGCGTTGAATGATATTGCGAAGGGGCTGAAGGGAAAATCCTTGATTCCTGTTCTCGGAGCCGTGGGTCGAGCTCAGTTGATCCTTGCAGTGACGTTCACTGCAGGAATCTATTTCGCACTACAGGCGTAGTAGCCAATCTTCGAAGATGCGAACAAACTGACTGATGTCTTCCAGATGGCAGGTGTGTCCAACCCCTGACATGACGTGATGCTCCCCATGGAGAATCTCTGCAGTCATCTCACGCCCAATGGCAGTGAACTTTTCATCATGTTCACCAGTGATGACGAGTACTGGCATGTGAAGATTCTTTAACTGGTTCCACAAGGGATCTTGAGTTCCTGTTCCTGCGTATCGCAATGAATCTGCGAGACCTTGCTCCGTGTTGGTGTTTCTCCTTGGAACATCGGCGTGCTGCGATGAGATCCCCTTGAACATCGGATTCGAAAGCCATTCGGTAATGAACTGGCTCATGCCGATCTCTTCAATGTGCTGCGCCAACGCCTCATCTGATGTGCATCGATCTGCACGTTCCGTTTCGCTCCGTATTCCAGGCGTTCCACTAACGAGAACAAGTCCACGAACCTTCTCGGGATGTTGCAGAGCAGTGTGAAGCGCAATACGGGCCCCCATTGAGTAGCCGACCAAAACGCCAGACGGCATACACGCAGCGACATCGTCTGCGCTTTCCGGCAAAGTTCGACCGTCTATAGGCGAGTCTCCATGGCCAGGTGCATCAATAAGTGTGGCCTCGATGTCGACAGTGAGTGACTCGATAACGGGCAGCCACGACTCTTTGGTTTGTGTAAAGCCGTGCAGAAAAGTTGCTGCAGGACCTGATCCGTGAACAAGCGTTGCGAGTCTCACAAAGAGAGAATTCGTTCGAGCACCTTCACGAATACATCGGTCTCTTGTGCGCCAGGAATGAAGTACTTGTCATCAATGAAGAAAGCCGGAACGCCTGTGACTTCTCGGTCGATGGCACCTTGAATATCTTGTTGGACTTCGGAAATGCCACCACCGTTGTCGAGCCAGGTTCGCAAGGCATCTCCATCGAATCCACATTGAACTGCGCGCGAGACAACAATGTCGATGTCACCAACGTCGAGACCCTCTGTGAAATAGGCAGAGAGAAGATTCTCTTTGAATGACACCTGTGCCTCAGCGCCTGACTGATCGAGAACCCAATGAAGCGCGCGGTGACAAAGAATGGTGTTGGCCCGAAGCGCGATGCCCATATTGAAGGTGATGTCATCGGCTGCTGCAACGGAGGTGACATGTTGAAGGATCTGTTCTGCGCGTTCGCGGCCCCCAAACTTCTTGGCATAAGCATCAACAACGGGGGTCGGGGAGCCAACAGGGGCCGTTGGATCCAATTGGTACGCCTTGAAGACAATGTCAATAGGCTCTGTGACGCCCTTCTCTCGTAGTTGGGCGACGGCATTGTCAAAACGGCGCTTTCCTATAAAGCACCATGGGCACACAACGTCGGACCAGATTTCTACGCGCACAAGTGCAACGATAGGTGACATGAGTTCTATTGGCGACACCGCATCCACATTCTGCGCCACTTTGGTGGATGAGTGGATTCATTCAGGGGTTCGCCACGCCGTGGTGGCACCCGGAAGCCGGTCGACCCCAGTAGCGATTGCGTTAGCCGCGAGGCCTGAGATTCGAGTGCATGTGTTCCACGACGAGCGCAGTGCTTCCTTTGCAGCTCTTGGTATCGGACTGTCGACGAACACTCCGGCAATTCTTCTGTGTACATCGGGGACCGCCGCCACTCATTTCCACGGTGCGGTTGTCGAAGCTCATCAGAGCAATGTGCCAATGATTGTGTGCACGGCTGACCGACCTCCCGAATTACGCGATGTTGGCGCGCCTCAAACAATCGAACAAACGCAATTGTTCGGTAGTGCCGTTCGCTGGTTCCATGATCCTGGCGTGGCGTCGATGGATGCTTCTTCTTCATGGCGAGCTCTTGCTGCACGGTGTGTGTCAATTTCGACTGGCGCTCGTCCGGGACCAGTGCATCTCAATCTTCCGTTCCGTGAACCGCTTGTTGGCACTGCAGCTGCACTCCCGAATCGACCTGATGCGGGTGTATCGCGTGTTGTGCGGCCTTCCTTGGTCTCTGAGACAGATGTGTTGCCTGTATTCGAATTGATCAATGGCAAGAGGGGGATCATTCTTGCGGGCCGTGGTGCGACACCAGAGGTTTTGTCGTTGGCGAAGTCCTTAGGGTGGCCGGTCTTCGCAGATGCTCGTAGTGATCTGCGGGAATGTGATGAGAACATTCTTGTGGCGTTTGACTCTGTTCTTCGTTCGTCACGGTTTGCTGATGCGCATTTCCCAGATGTCGTCATGCGTATTGGTGAACCAGCAGCATCAAAGGTGACCGCACAGTGGTTGCAGCGCTCGGGCAGTGTTGTCGTTCAGTTGCAAAACACTGAGATGGTGATTGACCCTGATCATTCGGTTTCTCTGACATTCGTTGCTGACATTGCTCATGCAGTCACAGTTCTGGCGTCGATGATTTCGCAGCCTGTTGAAGGATGGCTATTTGACTGGTCTGCCGCTGAGACTGCTGCACAGAAATCAATTGAGGCTTGGTGCACAAATAACTGGTCCGAGCCAACAAATGCTCGCGTGGTGACTTCAGCGATGAAGCAAGGCAACAACTTGGTGATTTCATCGTCGATGCCGATTCGCGACGTTGAATGGTTTGGATCCGTCACCCCGGGTGTCCAAGTGTTCTCCAACAGAGGAACCAATGGAATTGATGGAGTTATCAGCACTGCGATCGGAGTTGCGCTTGGAACCGGAGTTCCCACCACTGTTTTGATTGGCGATGTGGCATGCGTGCATGATTCAAATGGATTGTGGGCCCTAATGCAAAGGGATGTCGATCTCAAGGTGGTTGTCACCAACAATGACGGTGGAAGCATTTTCTCTTTCCTTCCTCAAGCAAGTGTTGTCACGACCGAGACATTTGAGTTGTTGTACGGAACTCCACATGGTGTGTCATTCGAAAACTTGGCGTACGCACATGGTGTGCCGTTCAAGCGAGCAACACATGCTGCGAGTGTCGCGGACTCCTTGAATACACCAGGAACAATGTTGATCGAGGTTCCGTTTGATCGTTCGATGAACGTTTCGCAACACGATGCCCTGAATGCATCTGTTGTTGAGGCAGTTGAAGCCGCTACGGCCTAACGATTGCTGACAGCATTGCCTGGAACTTTGCCTGGGTTTCGGCAAGTTCGGCATATGGATTGCTCTCGGCAACAATGCCGCCGCCAGCAAACAGGCGTGCAGTCCGTCGATCTTCGGTCAATTCAGCGCAACGAATGGTGACGGCGAAGGTTCCGTTACCGTCTGCGTCCATCCAGCCAACTGCTCCGCCATAGTTGCCGCGTTCCATTGGTTCTGTTTGGGAAATGAAGTCAAGGGCTGCAGCAGATGGGAATCCTCCCAGTGCCGGTGTGGGGCATAACGCCTTGAGAAGAGTCATCACATGTGCAGTTGGCTCGGTGAGGGCACCTTCGATGTACGTGCCGAGATGTTGCACGTTGGCAACAGTGACAATTGAAGGTTCTGCTTCCCAGTCGAGATACGAGCAATACGACAGCAATGTGTCGTGCACCATGTCGACAACGACTCTGTGTTCCACTTGGTTCTTCGTGCTGGACATCAACTCGTCGGCAAGTTGCTTGTCGGTGTCTGGGTCGCCAGTGCGCGGTGTCGTGCCTGCGAGAGGGCGACTGCGAACTTCGCGACCTGCAACTTCAATCAACAGCTCAGGTGATGCGCCGATCATGTTGCCGATGCAGAAGCGGTAACTGCTTCCGAATGAAGCTCTCAAGCGAAGAAGGACACTGTGCACGTCGATGGGCTCGTCTGCATGGACCTCAATATCGCGTGCAATGACGGCTTTCTTGAGCAATCCGTTGCGCACTGCATCGCGGGCGAGCGTGACGGCGTCAAGGTAGCGACCCACTGGTGTACGAGCACCGACTCGGAATGAGTTGCTGGACGGACGTGGAGGTCGGGATTGCGTTGCATTGAGAAGAACGCGATCGAGGGTGGAATCATCTACGTCGCTCGTTGACTCTCCGATGAGCGTCACGGTGTGGGTGCTGTCTGAACGCTTGGCAAAGGTTGCCGACGCAAGGACAAAGCGCGATTGCTCCTGTGGGAGAAAAGGAATAATCCCAAACGCAATGGGTCCAACCTGTGGAAGATCGATGGGCGATGTGTGACCACTGTGCTCAGAGTTGCTGAGCGCTTTTTGAATCTCCGCGTCGTTGCCTGCGATGTAGACATTGCGACCGGCATAGCCGACACCGTCGCGAACGAAGAGCAGTCCGTCCCCCGCACACACATTGTTGAGGTCAAATGGTGTGTCGACCAAAACGGTGCGATGAATCATGGATTACGGGTTCCGACCATCAATTGCGTCAGTCCACCTGACAGTTGCGTGTGCTTGGCATCGTTGAATCCAGCGTCCTGCAACATCGTTTCCATGACGGACCTGTCGGGTAGATACACAATGCTTTTTGGGAGGTAGCGATAAGCAGGGCCATCGCTGAGGAGTGCACCAATCTTCGGAACGATCTTGCCGAAGTAAATGTTGTTACCGAATCGAATGATGGGATTGTGAGGAATGCCCACATCGAGAAGTGCAATTCGTCCACCTGGTCTGATGACTCGTGCGCACTCAACAAAGAACTGTTGTAGGTCAACAAGGTTGCGCAATGCGAATCCACAAATGATTCCGTCGACAGAGTGATCGGGGACGGGGAGTCGCAAGATATCTGCCTGTGCGCGCGGCGCGCCACTGCGATCATTGGCCAGCATTCCATAGGACAGATCCATTGCTATTGGCGAGAGACCAGCTTTGCGAAGATCGATGCAGAGGTCACCGGTGCCCGCAGCCAAGTCGAGAACACGGGAACCTGGGGCTAGTGCGAGGTCTCGAACCGCACGACGTCGCCAGCGAGTGTCGAGACGAAAGGTCATCACACGGTTGACGAGGTCATACCTCGGGGCGATGGCGTCGAACATATTGCGAACCATCCGAGCCTTCTCATCCCCCTGAGGGAGTTCTGCGGTGTCCCAGGTGGGCTTGGGGGACTTCTTTGGACTGTTCACATCGGTAAGGCTAAGCGGTGGTGCTCATGACTATTGCAACTTGACTCGCTGTCATTGGTCACGGGGCATAAGAATGAGCAAACTCAGTGTCAACAGGGGAGACGCCAGATGATTGATTTCACACTTGCACCAGAACATGAAGCCGTGCGCCAGAAGGTTCGCGACTTTGTGGACAATGTCATCAAGCCTGCGATGGAGCCATATGGGCATCGCGATGAGATGCAGCCCGAGATGCGCGCTGCCTATATCAAGGATCTCATCGAGCTTCGTCATAAGGCTGTGGAGGCTGGCTTGTGGCTGCCACACATGCCGAAGGAAGTAGGCGGTATGGGTCTTGGGCACGTCGCATTGGCGATGGTGCAGGCAGAGGCTGCAAAGACCCGAGTAGGCCCATGGGTGTTCAACTGCAATGCGCCTGACGAAGGGAACATGCACACCTTGCACCATTGGGCCACCGATGAGCAGAAGGACAAGTACCTCAAGCCACTTTTGAAGGGCACTTCATCTTCATGTTTCGCAATGACCGAGCCAGAGGTGGCCGGTTCTGACCCGACACTGATTAAGACATTCGCTGTCAAAGATGGTGATGAGTGGATTATCAATGGACACAAGTGGTTTATTTCAGGTGCTCGTCGTGCAAAGTTTGCAATTCTTATTGCTCGCACCGAGATGGATGTTCCTCCAGGTTCTCGTGGCGCAAACACTGCATTCATCATTGACCTCCCTTCAAAGGGTTGGAATGATGTGCGCGAAGTGGAGACAATGCACGGCTCCACTGGTCACTCAGAAATCGTGATTGAAGATCTCCGTGTTCATGATTCGCAGATTTTGGGTGGACGTGGCAACGGACATCGTCTCGGCCAATACCGTCTGGGGCCTGCACGTTTGGCGCACTGCATGCGTTGGGTTGCTCAGGCAGAGACCGCACTCGACATGATGGTCGACCGTTCCCTCAACCGCTACTCGCACGGATCGCTCTTGGCCGAAAAGCAAGGTGTTCAGTGGATGATTGCAGATAGCGCGATGGAGTTGTATCAGTGCAAGTTGATGATCCTTCATGCTGCGTACAAGATCGACAAAGGCGAAGACTTCCGTACAGAAGTATCGATGGCCAAGCATTTTGTGGCGAACAGTTTGAATCGCATCATCGACCGGGCAATTCAAGTGCACGGTGCTTTGGGTTATTCAACCGACACGCCATTGGCAGGCATGATGCAGAATGCTCGTTGGGCTCGCTTTGCTGATGGTGCCGATGAGATTCACCAGATGCGCATTGCGGAGAACACCATTAAGGCGTACACCGACAGTGGCACAACGCGGAAAGCCACTGGCGACCTACCACTGTAAGAAGATTTATTTCTGGGCGTCGATTGCGACTTGCTTAGCCCAGCGGTAATCCGCTTTACCTGCAGGTGAGCGAAGGATGTTGTCGACAAAGATGATTTCTTTTGGCAGTTTGTATCGCGCAATGTGATTCTCTGCTTCGGCGAGGAGCGCCGCGGCGTCTTGCGCTCGGCCTTCTTTCAGTCGCACAACGGCGACAACTTCGTTGCCCCAACGCTCGCTTGGGCGTCCAGTGACAACACAGTCATACACAGAATCATGGAACTTGATTGCTGCTTCGACTTCCTCGGCAAAGATCTTCTCGCCACCGGAATTAATCGTGACTGAGTCACGTCCGTGCAGTTCAATCATGAGGTCGGCAGTGAGACGCGCACGGTCGCCTGGGACGACATAGCGCACACCCTGAACAACCGGATACGTCTTTTTTGTCTTCGCTTCGTCGTTGAGATACCCGAGGGCAAGTCGACCGCTCTTTGCGAGCCAACCCAATTCTTCATGACCAGCTTCGAGCACCGTGCTGAGGTCTTCAGAAAGAATGTGGTTCTGCGGTGCATACGGGAATGTGCCTGTGCCCGCGGAACTACCGGCGCTGACTTGAGACAACTGTCCGCCAGCCTCAGAGGAGCCAAGTCCATCGACCATCATGATCCATGGAAGGTGCTGCAAGAACTCGTCCTTCAGGTTCGACGAAAGAGCTGCACCTCCGGAAAGGATCATGCCCAGTGCAGAGAGGTCGCGCGTGTTGTTCGCGAGGCCATCAAGAAGAGGTCGTCCAAACGCATCGCCCACGATGAGAAGAAACGACGCTTTCTCTCTCTCGACGGTATCCCAGACATCGTCGGCATCAAGTCGGTCGGTTTGTGACTGCACAATCACGGTTCCGCCAGAGAGCCATGTTCGCATTGCAATCCAGTGGCTGGCACCATGCATAAATGGTGGGCTTGTCAATGAGCGCAGCCCTACGTTTGCCTCAGCAATGAATTCATCAAGTGTCTGGGCAGTCTTGGATCCACCAAAGCACTCCACGACTGCATCGGCGTTCCGCCACAAAACGCCCTTCGGCATGCCGGTGGTTCCGCCGGTGTAAAGAATGTAGAGGTCGTCGCCGTTGTACCCCGCAGCTGGCTTGTCGGTCGACGACTGCGCGAGCGCATCTTCGTACCAAACAGCACCCTCAAGGAGAGGATTGTTGCTGGAGTCAGGAACCTGAATGATGACGCGCAACCTCGGAAGATTCCCGCGAACTTCTTGAAGAAGAGGTGCAAACCGCGAGTGGACAACACATGCTGTCGCTTGTGAATCGTTGAGGAGATACTGCAACTCTTCTGCAACGTATCGATAGTTGACATTGAACGGAGCGACGCGGGCCTTCCATGAACCAAGCATTGACTCGAGGTACTCGTTGCCGTTGTGGAGATAGATGGCAAGGTGATCTTGACCTGTCTCCCAGCCATCAATCTTGTCTCTCTCTGTATGGCAGCCGAGGCCTTGTGCAGCGAGGTAGTTCGCCAACTGGCGTGTCCGCAGATTCACGTCGTTCCAGGTGAACCTTTTGTCTCGGAAGATGAGACACTCCTGATCTGGTCTTGTGTCGGCAATGGCCTCCAAGATTTCAGCGATACCTAGAACTGCGGGGGGAAACTCGGTCATCTATGAACGATAACCTCAGCGACGAAGGAGGGACAATGTCCAACAATCCCCACTCACCAATCTTCGGCGTCTTCATCCCACAGGGGTGGAAGATGGAACTCGCAGGCATCGACGGTGCCGAAGCGAAGTGGAATAAGTCTGTCGAAATTGCCGTTCTGGCAGAACAGCTTGGTTTCGACTCAATCTGGGTCTACGACCACTTTCACAATGTGCCAAAACCATCACAAGAGGCAGTTTTCGAATGCTGGACAACGATGGCAGCTATTTCGCAACGGACATCAACGATTCGTCTCGGACAGATGGTCGGATGCAACGGCTATCGGAACCCTGGTTTGTTGGCCAAGATCACTTCCACACTTGATGTGATCTCTGGCGGTCGCCTGGATTGGGGCATTGGGGCCGGCTGGTATGAGAACGAGTTCAAGGGATACGGCTATGACTTCCCGAAGCCTTCTGATCGCATCGGCATGCTGAAGGAAACAATTGAGATTGTGAAGTCCATGTGGACTCAATCTGAAACGACATACGACGGCAAGTACTACAAACTGTCCCGAGCACAATGCGATCCGAAGCCATTGCAGCAGCCGACACCTCCTGTCTGGATCGGCGGCGGTGGAGAGCAGTTGACGTTGCGAGTAGTCGCGCAACACGCTGATGTCTCAAACTTCGGAAGTTCTCTTGAAGAGTTCACCCGTAAGCGCGCGATTCTGCAGGAACACTGCAAGGTGGTCGGCCGAGACGAGTCCACAATCCGTAAAACCATCTCAAGCGAAGTATTCATCCGTGAAACAGAGAAGGAACTTCTTGAAGTATCTCCGCGTAGCGCATGGGGACTCTCGCCAGAAGAATGGCGTGAGAAGGCTTTGGTGGGGACACCAGAACAGGTCAGCGAAAAGATTCAGAAGTATCTCGATGCTGGTTGCACCGGATTCATCCCATGGTGCCCGGATTATCCGAACACAGAGACGATTGAGCTATTCGCCAAGAAGGTCATCCCGAACTTCCGCTAAGCGGTTGCTGTTTAGTGTTCTTGCTTACGCTGAGTAGTAGCGGAAGATGACTTCTGCGATGCAGGAAGGCTTGGCTGCGCCTTGGACTTCAAAAGTCGTTTCAAGGGTGACCTGTGCGCCGCCGCTGATGTCGTCTACTGCAAGAACCTTGACGCCAGCACGAAGTTGTGCGCCCACAGGAACAGGGGACATGAAACGAACTTTGTTCGCTCCATAGTTCACGCCCATTGCAATTCCGCCAACAGAGAAAATCTGTGGAAGCAGCACTGGTCCGAGGGACAAAGTGAGATAACCGTGGGCAATTGGGCCACCGAATGGAGACTGAGCCTTTGCACGCTCTGGGTCGGTGTGAATCCACTGCTGATCGCCGGTGGCATCAGCAAAGAGTTGTACTCGTGCTTGATCGATCTCTAAATACTCGGAGTAACCGATGTGTTCACCCACAAGGGCTTTGAGTGCTGCAAGGTTTTCGATGTGTCGTGCCATGCCTTCAGTGTGGCACAGCGCGAGGGGTGGCCGTGTTAACGGAGCCAGACCTTCACATAGTTCCTTGTCATGGTGTGCAAAAGAAGGGCACACAAAGCGGCTTCAAACATGAAGTTGATGTACGAAGAGCCGACAATGATGTCCTGAATCGTGATTCCTCTGTCTGGATTATCGATTCTCCAGAGAACTCGTAATAGGAACGGTGAGAAGGCAGCCGCGAGGGCCACGAACCATCCGAGCTTCTTGCCGTTTGCCATGAGGAAACCTCCGGCAGGGAAACACAGCACAAAAAGAAACGCAAGAATTGCGATAGGGCCACCAACAGCTCGCCAGTATCCGAAGATGTCCCTCTTGTCTAAGAAGTGAAGAAAATTAAAAACACCATCGATGTACAAGAGCCATGTCGCAATCGAAACGGTTTGTGGTTGCATGCGGTCAAACCACTTGCGAAAATCAAGTTGCGAAAAATCATTTCTGGCCATGAGTTAAGTGTTGCACCTTCATGCAAGGCATACGCATCATTAGCAACTACCCTGAGAGATGTGCGGAGCGGTTTTGTGACCTTTGTTGGTCGACCAAATGTTGGTAAGTCAACTTTGCTCAACGCCATTTGTGGGCAAAAGGTTTCAATCGTCTCCAATAAGCCGCAAACAACTCGCACGCGGGTCCGTGGTGTCCACCATGGCGACAATGCTCAGATTGTTTTCGTTGATACTCCAGGAATCCATAAGCCGGTGAGTGCGTTGGGTGAACGAGTGAATGCAACAGCTCTTGACAGCGTTAAAGATGTGGACGTGGTGTGTCTTCTCATTGATGCCTGCAAACCTTTCGGTCGAGGTGATCAATGGGTCGCTGACCATATTGATGTTCGTAACGCATTTGTGATCGTGAACAAGTCTGATCGTGCGACTCGTGAGCAAATGATGGCCCAACTCCAGGCAACCTCTGTGCTGCAGGCAGCCGAGTATTTCCCTGTGTCTGCACGAACAGGTGAAGGTGTCCCTGAATTATTGGCGGCTTTGCTCGCAAAGATGCCCGAGGGTCCTGCTTATTACCCACCAGAGATGGTGTCTGACACAGAACAAGCGCAGTGGGTGGCAGAGTTGGTGCGCGAACAACTTCTTGCTGTGCTCAAAGATGAGTTGCCGTATTCAGTAGCTACTCGCGTGACTGAGTGGGAGTGGCCCAAGGTCCGTTGTGAGATTCTTGTTGAACGGGAAAGCCAAAAAGGCATGGTCATTGGCAAGGGTGGTGAACTGCTCAAGTCTGTGGGGCAGAAGGTTCGCGCTCAAATGCCGCCAGGTGCATACATCGAATTGCACGTTGTTGTTGAGAAAGACTGGCAGCAACGACCTGACCGCATTGAACGGCTCGGTTACTGAGTTTCTTTAATCCTGGGTGATATCGCGCAGAAACTGTTCGACAACCGGACGTTCCCGTGTCTTGTTCATTGGTGGCATGGCATTAATCAAAGTCCACTTGTATTTCGCCGTTGCGAGACGACTGTCGAACACGGCGACAACACCGCGATCTGTGTCGGTTCGAATGAGGCGTCCGGCAGCTTGTGCCAAAGAAGTAGCCGCCATTGGTAAATCAATTTCTCCGAATGATTTATCTCGACCAATTGCCTCACGACGTGCCTCGAGAAGAGGGTCGGTAGGTGTCGGGAATGGCAGCTTGTCGAGGATGACCAGTGAGAGTGTTCGGCCTGGGAAGTCAACGCCCTGAAAGAAACCTTGTGAAGCAAAGATGCACGCTGACTCATCTTCGATAAACATGTCGATGAGCGTTTGGCGTGGATAATCCTTCGGTCCCAGAATGGGGAACGGTACTCGTTCTCGCATTGCATCTATGGCGGCGTACAGAGCGGCATTACTTGTGAAGAGCGCCAATGTCCGTCCACCTGCAGCATTCATGAGTGCTTCCATCTCGTCGTACAGAAATTCTTTGTAGGCAGGTGACTTCACTTCGGGGAAGATAGGCGAGCAGTAAAGAATGGAATTCTTCTCGTAATCAAAAGGACTGTCGACGGTCAATACTTCGGTGCCCTCGACAGGAAGCCCGACACGTTCTGGCATGGAATGTGGCACGGTCGCGGATGTAAGAACTGCGGTGTGTTCGTTCCATACATTGGTTGCCAGAACCTCGCCAATGTGAAGGGGAGTAATGCGCAGAGAGGGGCGTTCTTCGCTTCCCTCGACGTATGCCACATAGCCTTCGAAAGATCCCAGTGCGATGTCCAGACTTTCTGTCAGGCGTGTGCCCTGGGTCTGTGCGCGGTAAATGCGCTGTTGTGTCGGTTCATTGTCTGTCTTCAATTCTCGAAGCGCATTGATCAGTGTTGCGACTTCAATACGGACAAGGGACATGCACTCTGTGATGGTTGAGGGCAACGGGCGCTGCAAACGATTGCCTACATGTGGACCAATTGCGCCAGAGAATCGAAGTCCGAGTTCTTCTAGACGGTTCGTGACCATCGGGTCGGCAATGACACGGCGTACTGATGATGCGAATGAAGAAACTCGACCATTGGTGAGTTGGATGCCCACGGCATCACTGAGCGAGGATTCCAATTGGTGTGCCTCGTCGAAGATGACGATTTTGTGCTCGGGGAGGATGTTGCCACTGCTCGCAATGTGTGCACCGTAGAGCGCAATGTTGACGACAACGACATTTGCAGTCGACGCTGCATCACGAGCGCGCTCAGCGAAGCAGTTTGCTCCGACGGGGCACTTGTTTTTTCCTGGACACTCATCGGTGGAAACACTGATGGCTTGCTTCGCGCGATCTGATGGAATGCGAGGAAGTTCGTCGAAGTCGCCGGTCTTTGTTTTCTTGGCCCATGAGATGAGTTCGTCAATCTCTTTGTTCACTCGATCTGATGTCTCTTCAAACTCAAGTTGTGCTGACTTGTCGGCTCTTTCGTTAATCCGTTGAAGACATGCGTAGTTGCTGCGACCTTTGACGACTGCCCATGTGAAAGGGATGCCGAGGTGCTTCTTCAGAAGGGGAAGGTCGTTGCTGTTCAGTTGATCTTGTAGGGCCTTTGTTGCAGTAGCGACGACAGCAGTCTCGCCAGACAAAATTGCGGGTACGAGGTAGCCGAGTGACTTGCCGGTTCCGGTGCCGGCTTGCACGATGATGGAGCGTCCTGAAGCAAGAGACTCCGCGATCGCGTGTGACATGTCGATCTGACCTTGGCGCTCTTCGGCACCATCAAAAGAAGAAGTGACTTGGCGCAATGCGGCAATGGCCTCTTTGCCGGCGAGTGAGCCGCTCACTTGGTGGGTCCAGAAAGTGACGCGAGCGCATCATCAAACTCATGGCGATTGAAGTCGGGCCACGGACGCTCGGTGAAATAGATGTGGGCACCTTTGATCTGCCACAACATGAAATTGGAAATACGTGCTTCACCGGAAGTGCGAACCAGCAAATCGACGGGTGGCATCTGCGGGTCGTACAAGTTCGACTGGATGGCAGTAGGCGTGACGACACCTTGCTTCATGGCGTGGCGAGACGCACGAACCAATTCAGCGCGGCTGCCGTAATCGAAGGCGATGGTGACCGAGAGTCCAGTGTTCGAGGAGGTGTCGGCAATGGCCTTGCTGATGGCTCGTTGCACCATGACAGGCGTTCGCGCACCTTTTTCAACGAAGGGACGACCAATCCAGCGAGTGCGGGCATTGTTGCGGTTCATCTCTTCTGTGCGTGAAAACAACTTGCGGTGGAGCGACAGAATGTGGCGCACTTCGGTGCGCGGTCGCACCCAGTTTTCGGTTGAAAACCCAAATGCCGTCAACCATCCGACTTTTCGGTCAGAAGCTGCACGAACAATCTCAGCAAGCGCTTCTTCGCCTGCTGTGTGTCCGTCTGTGCGGGGAAGTCCGCGGCGGCGAGCCCAGCGACCATTGCCGTCCATGATGCAGGCCACATGCAGCGGGTGGGTTACGGGAGTAGCGGACATGGTTCTTCCACCCTAGTAAGGGGAGGTGTCGCAGTAGTGCAAGCGGTCCAGGTGGCTCAACATGGGAGACTAGGAAGGTGACGACTTCAGTTGATCTTCAGCAGAACGGCTTGGACCATGTTGTTGTCTCGGCCGGCACTCCTGCTGAGTGGTTAGAGATGGCACAGGATGATTGGATGTCTCGCCTCAAGGCATTGGCGAAGGGTGCTGGTGTCGAGGGTGCTCATTGGGTGACATTGCTGCCGCATCACGGTGATGAGTTCACGTCATCTGAGTTCGAGCAGTACACCAAAATGATGTCAGCTCTCCCAGATATGAAAACGGTTGATGCTCTTCATGGCACGCGGTTTGTGTGGCAAAAGGGGGAAGGGCCGCGCATCATTGTCGACCCTCGACCAGATGGGCACGGCAGATTTGCATCGACAATTGAAGCGTTACGTGTGAAGGGCGTCGACCCTGATTCTGTTGATGAGGTATTGCTGTCTGATGCAATCTTGTTCCCAGCAGTTCAAGAACCCGACTTGGTTGTTGTGATGGGTCCGGCGAACCTTATTCCTGACTCGATGGTGTGGGAACTTGCATATAGCGAACTTGTTTTTATTGACTTGTCATGGTGGGAGTTTGATGCGAGCCATTTGGAGCTCGCGATTGATGATTTCAATCGTCGCCATCGGCGCTTTGGTGGTCTTGACTCGTGAGCATCTACCGCGACAACGCAGTGGTGTTGGGGTCGTACAAATTTGGTGAGGCGGATCGAGTTGTCGTATTGCTCACCGAACAGCACGGCAAGATTCGTGCAGTCGCAAAAGGTGTCCGAAAAACGAAATCTTCCATTGGTGCTCGATTAGAGCCAATGAGCCACGTTGACATCTCATTACGCAGCGGACGTGAGCTCGACACCGTTGACCAAGTAAAGCTCATCTACGCGCACCAGCGTCTGCGTGATGATTTCGACAGGTTGCGGCAAGGTCTTTCCATGGTGGAAGCCATGAACAAGATCACTCCCGACCGTGAACCCGTCCAGCACTTGTATGAATTGTTGTCTCGGGCTCTCCATGCGCTCGATGAACGTCCCGCTCCCTTGATGCTCGCTGCCTTCTTTTGGAGGCTTTTGTCCATCGAGGGGTACACGCCTCAGTTGGATGTGTGTGTTGCCTGTGGCGAAGAAGGGGAACTTGTTTCGTTTGACGTTGTTGAGGGTGGCGCGCATTGTGGCTCATGTCGTACAGGAGTGCCCATTTCTCCTCCCGCGCTCTCTATTGTTCGTCTCATCTTGGGTGGGAAAATGAATGAGGCATTGGCGATGCCAGAGTCCATGGCGGTCAATGAGGTCAATCACTTAGCCATGGAAGCGATGGAGGCTCATCTGGAGCGACGATTGAGAAGCCTCGGCGTGTTCGACCGCCACTTGTAGGCTTGTCTTCCTATGCCAGCCAAAGACCTCGACCAGATCGTTAATCTGTGCAAGCGCCGCGGGTTTGTGTACCCCAGTGCTGAGATCTACGGCGGGTTTCGCTCGTCGTACGACTACGGCCCGTTGGGGTCACTCATGTTGCGCAATGTGAAGGAATCGTGGATTCGCACCATGGTGCAGCAACGTGATGACACTGTTCTCATTGACGCAGCCATTCTTGGACCACCGCAGGTATTCGAGGCTTCGGGTCACCTTGCTAACTTTTCGGATCCTTTGGTCGACTGCACGGTCTGTAAGCGTCGCTTTCGTGAAGACCACATCGAGGAACGCGATTGTCCGCAAGGCAAGAAGGGTTGTGAATTCACGGAATCTCGCGCCTTCAACTTGATGTTCAAGACAACTGCTGGCCCCGTGGAAGGTTCTGGCGCAGACGTGTATATGCGCCCTGAAACCGCACAGGGAATGTTCGTGAACTTCGCGAATGTTTTGCAGACCAGCCGTAAGCGTCCACCTTTTGGTATCGCACAGGTGGGCAAGAGTTTCCGTAACGAAATCACACCGGGCAACTTCATCTTCCGTACTCGTGAGTTTGAACAGATGGAAATGGAATTCTTCGTTCCACCAGCAGACGGTGCGAAGTGGTACGAGTACTGGTGTCAGGCTCGTCTTGATTGGTATGTGGATCTCGGTATTCCTCGCGAAATGTTGCGAATCCGTCCACACGACGACGATGAGTTATCTCACTACTCAGCTGGAACCAGCGACGTTGAGTTCATGTTCCCATGGGGCTGGGGCGAGCTAGAGGGAATCGCTCAGCGCACCGACTTTGACCTTACGCAACATGCCAATGCATCAGGTCAAAAGTTGGACTTTTTTGACCAAGCAACAAACGAGCGCTACATCCCATATGTGATCGAACCTGCAGCCGGCGCAAACCGCACGATGGCAGCGTTCTTGTTGGCTGCATACGACGAAGACGTTGTCAATGACGAAGCTCGTACAGTGCTTCGCCTGCATCCTCGTTTGGCTCCTTACAAGGTTGCCGTTCTTCCATTGTCAAAGAAGGACACGTTGTCTCCTTTGGCTCGCGAGATTTACGGCAAGTTGTCTCAGCGCTACATGTGTGATTACGACGAGACCCAAGCAATTGGTCGTCGTTACCGTCGTCAAGACGAAATTGGAACACCATTGTGTGTCACCGTCGACTTTGACTCGTTGGAAGACCACGCAGTCACTATTCGTCATCGTGACTCAACTGAGCAAGTACGAGTGCCCATTGCAGATTTGCTGAACAACGTCGCTGACATTCTCGGCTTCTAAACCGACTCATCTGTCGGTGTAGTTTGGGGATGTCGCCATAGTGGCGGTTGATGACAGATGGAGACATCATGAGCCAAGTAGTTGCAATCGTAAAGATGCCCGCCGCACCAGGTAAGGGTAAGGAATTGGCCGAGGCCATGAACTTCGCACTTGAGAATGTCAAGTCTGAGGCCGGTACTCGCTATTACATCATCCATGCTGACGTTGCGAACGAAGACGTGCTGTGGATGTACGAAATGTATGAGACGCAGGCCGACATGGATGCCCACATGGGGTCTGATTGGTTCAAGCAACTCGGACCAATGATTGGTGGTCTTTTTGGCGGAGCGCCAGAGTTCCATGTGATGACGCCACTTGGTGGCAAAGGCTTCTAATCCTCTCGGATTGGATCATCGTCTCTGATGGCCCGCACTTATCTCGACAACATTCTCGATTTTCATCGAACGCGTGCAGCGTCGGATGATCGTTCGCTCGACTTGCTGATTGATGCTGCATTGGCATGCCCGCCGCCTCGGGGGTTTGCTGCAGCTATCTCATCGACGCCTCATTTGGCGGTGATCGCAGAGATCAAGCGCCGGTCACCATCGAAAGGTGCATTGAACGCAGATATGGATGCAGCCGCGATGGCTCGTGACTATCAATCAGGAGGAGCATCATGCTTGTCGGTGTTGACAGATGCGCCACATTTCGGTGGATCTGTTGAGGACCTCCAGGCAGCACGTATTGCCTGCTCCTTGCCAGTGATTCGAAAAGACTTCACAGTCGACGCACGCGATGTGTGTGATGCGCGGATTATGGGCGCTGATTGTGTGTTGTTGATCGCTGCTGCTTTGAGCTCGATTGAGTTAGCAGACTTTCTTGCTCTCTCTCGGCGTATAGACATTGATGCGCTAGTGGAAGTGCACGATGAATCAGAACTTGCAGTGGCGCTTGATGCAGGTGCGACTCTCATCGGTGTCAATCAGCGTGACTTAGTGACTTTCAATGTTGACCAGGAAAGAGCTGTACGAATGGGCGGCCTCATTCCTGCCCACTTGGTAAAAGTTGCTGAATCTGGGGTCCGCGGCAAAGCTGATGCTGTGGCATTGCGGGCTGCTGGGTACGACGCAGTTCTGGTTGGTGAACACTTGGTCACAGCGACTGACCCGGCACAGGCGCTCACTGAACTGTGTGTTGATTAATTGCTCCAACAGTCATTGATTTAGGAGTACCGTGACTCTTGATGTTCGTCAAGATCTGTGGAATCACCAATGAGGATGATGCACTGCTGGCTGTTGCGTTAGGAGCTGACGCAGTGGGATTTGTTTTCGCCCCATCAGTGCGCCAAATTGCTGTTCAAAAGGTCTACGACATCACTCGTCGCTTACCGCCTGAGATTTTGACCGTGGGTGTTTTCCGAGACGAACACCCAAAGCGAGTGGTGGAGATGACCCAATCAGCAGGTCTTCGAGCAGCACAGCTGCATGGCCATGAGAGCCCCGAGGACGTGGCATATGTGGCGCAACACATCAGAACCGTGATCAAGGCAGTCACGGCAGGCTCCGTTGATGCTGTGAGGGCATCCACTTTCGGAACATCGATGGTTCTCGTGGACGCACCTGCTCCTGGTTCCGGCGAGGTCTTCGATTGGAGCTTGGCTGGAGAGTTGCCCGAAGGTCTCAATGTCATCCTTGCGGGTGGCCTCAACGCCGAGAATGTCGCTTCAGGCATTGCTCAGGTGCGCCCATTCGGGGTCGATGTCAGCAGTGGCGTGGAGGCCTCGCCTGGTCGCAAGGATGCGATTCTGATGAAGCGTTTCATTGAAGCGGCGCGTCTGGCAGCCCCTACGGACTACAACGGTGGGGAGAAAGCCCCCTACGACTGGATGCACGAGTAGAAGTCACTTGCAATGAGTAGGGGGATTTGCTCCGATTCGTGGTGAAATCTAGGTATGAGCATCATGGTGACCCCCGGCGCCGACGGCCGCTTCGGCGAGTTTGGCGGGCGATTCGTTCCAGAGACGTTGATTCCAGCGTGTCAAGAATTGGAAGCCGCGTTTGTTGATGCTTGGGCGGATCCATCATTCCGTAAAGAACTCGATGAAGTTCTTCGTGAGTATGCAGGTCGCCCCAGCATGATTACTGAATGCCACAACCTCAGTGAACAACTCGGCATTCGTCTCATTCTGAAGCGTGAAGATTTGAATCACACTGGTTCACACAAGATCAACAATGTGATTGGTCAAACTCTCTTGGCTAAGCGAATGGGCAAAAAGCGCATCGTGGCAGAGACCGGTGCTGGTCAGCACGGTGTTGCATCTGCGACAGCAGCTGCACTCATGGGGCTTGAATGCAAGGTGTACATGGGTGCTGTTGACGTCGCGCGCCAAGAACTCAATGTGTTCCGCATGAAGTTATTGGGCTCAGATGTTGAAGCAGTGACATCTGGTAGCCAGACACTGAAAGACGCAGTTAATGAAGCAATGCGTGACTGGGTGGCAACCGTCGAGAGCACGCACTATTGCCTTGGTTCAGTGATGGGTCCACATCCATACCCGTACATGGTTCGTCAATTCCACCGTGTGATCGGTGATGAAGCGTTTACGCAGTGCAACGATTTGTTGGGTACGAATCCAGATGTTGTCGTGGCCTGCGTTGGTGGCGGCTCTAATGCGATGGGAATCTTCTCTGGTTTCGTCGACACCCCGGCTCGTCTTATTGGTGTAGAACCCGCTGGCGGTGCAGCAGTGGGTCGTGGTCAGCCAGGCGTTGTCCACGGTATGAAGAGTTACCTCATGCAAGATGAGTACGGCCAAGTGGCAGAGGCGCACAGCATTTCGGCTGGTCTTGATTATCCAGGTGTTGGACCAGAACACTCGTACCTTGCGTCGATTGGTCGAGCCGAGTATCCAACGGTCACCGACGACGAAGTGATCAGCGCTTTCCAGGTGATGTCACGTGCAGAGGGAATCATTCCGGCTCTCGAATGTGCACATGCAATGGCGTGGATTATCCGAGAAGCACCGAAAATGAAGGGCAAGACTGTTCTTATGAATTTGTCTGGTCGCGGTGACAAGGATGTTGGTCAGATGATGAGCATTCTTGGTGATGCGAAGTGAGCGGACGTTTAGAGACTGCTCTGCGCGCCCGGATTGACGGCGGTGGAAAGTGTCTTGTTCCCTACATCACTGGTGGATATCCCGGTTGGGTCGAATCCATTCGTGCGTGTGCAGCTAATGGTGCCGATGCAATTGAAATTGGCATTCCCTTTTCTGATCCTGTGATGGACGGTCCCATCATTCAGCAGGCATCTCAGGTGTCGTTGGATGCAGGAACAACCCCCATCTCGATCCTCCATGAGGTTCGTTCCCTTGACGTAGATATTCCATTGGCAGTGATGTGTTACTACAACACCGTGTTCCATGCCGGCGACAAGCGATTTGCATCTGATCTTGCCGCCGCTGGTATCGCCGCTGCCATCATTCCTGATCTTCCTTTGGAAGAGTCGGGCCCATGGACCACTGCAGCCGATGAAGCAGGGATTGAGACTGTCATGCTCGCGGCCCCCACGGCTCCTGATGAGCGTCTGCCGCGCGTGACAGAACGTGCGCGAGGATTTGTGTACTCGGTTGGTCTTCTTGGTGTGACAGGGGAGCGTTCAGCTCTCGCAGGTACGGCGACCGCTTTAGCTGCACGTGTGAAGAAAGTGACCACGAAGCCGGTTCTCGTCGGCGTCGGTGTGTCGAATGCTGAACAGGCAGTCGAGGCGAGTCGCGTTGCTGATGGCGTCATTATGGGCGCATCGGTAGTTCGTCGCATGATTGAAGGCGGCCCTGACGCCGTAGGTGCTTACGTGCGTGAAGTGCGTGAGGCTCTCGATTCAACCAAGTGGTGAGATGAGCATCTTCGGCGGCGACACGTGTGAGCTGTGTGATGCAGCCCGAATGTCCGAGTGGTTCTATGAGGACGAGGAGTGTTGGATAGCGGAGTGTGAATCGTGCGCAGTGCCAATGGTTGTATGGCGCGAGCATGATGCGAATCCATCAGACGAAGTAAAGACTCGACTGCACGAAAAGTTGGAAAAAGTTGTCGAGGAATACTTTGACTTCGAGATGCGTATTGATAACAACATGAGAACCATCCCGGACCACTATCACGCACATGCGCGTCCCAAAGGCGGCTTCTATGGGTATGGGCTACGCCGAGCGAAGTAATCTTGGATCATGTTGAAGCAAGGCTCCAAAGCACCGAAGATTGAGTTACTCGACCAAAACGGAAAGCCATGGTCGTTAGCGGCTCAGGGCAAGAAGAAAATCCTTGTGTACTTCTATCCGAAGGCTGACACGCCCGGATGCACGACCCAATCATGTGGGTTGCGAGATATCAAAGATGAAGTAGGTCGTACTGCGATCATCGGAATCAGCCCTGACAAGCCAGAGAAGCAGAAGAAATTTGATGACAAGTACGAACTGGGATTCCCACTGCTTGCGGACACCGAACACAAGGTTGCTGAAGCTTTCAAGGTGTGGAAAGAGAAGTCGATGTATGGACGTAAGTACATGGGCATTGAGCGTTCCGCTTTTCTGATTCAAGACGGTGTCGTTCTTGAAGCGTGGTACAAGATTTCACCTGCTGATACTCCAAAGAATCTTCTTAAGGCATTGGGCAAGTGAGTTCGTTTCCACTTCCCATGGATGTGTTGCCACATCGATCGCCATTTCTGTTCATCGATCGCATCAGCGAACTTGACCCTGGTGTGAAAGCTGTTGGCCATTGGAAACTCAGTGGTGACGAATGGTTTTTTCCAGGTCACTTTCCAGGACGTCCGACATTGCCTGGTGTCTTGATGTGCGAAGCCATTGCTCAACTTGGTGCATATGCATTACTGGTGAAGCCTGAGTTCTCCACAAAGTTGCCTCTCTTCGGTGGCATTGATGGCGCACGCTTTCGTCGACAAGTTGTGCCGGGCGATGAACTGGAACTGCAGGCTGAGTTGGGACGTATCAGCGCGCGCGCTGGCAAGGGTTCGGGGCGAGCTTTGGTGAATGGCGAAGTAGCCTGCGAACTAGATCTGATGTTCGTCTTCGCTGACCGCTAAAGATCACGCAATCGCCTTTAAGGCAAAGTTTTAGGACGCTGGTGCAATAACGATGGAGCCGTTGTGTCCACCGAAACCGAAGTTGTTCGAGATTGCAGGACCAGGAGTCCACTCGCGTCCTTGTCCAAGAACTAGGTCGATACTCATCGTTGGATCAAGCACGGTTGTCCCCGCAGTTGGAGGAATCAGTTTGTGCTGGAACGAAAGTAATACCTGAGCTGCCTCAAGGGCACCCGCTGCACCTAAGGCGTGGCCAGTCACACCCTTGCCACTGGTGACAGGAACAGCCTTGGTTCCGAAGACATCGGTGACTGCCTGCGCTTCTGCTGCGTCATTCAATGGTGTTGAGGTCCCGTGAGCATTAACCAAAGCGATATCGCTTGGCTTCAGTCCAGCTTCGTCAAGAGCAAGATGCATGCATTTGATTGCGCCTGTGCCGCCAGGGGCGGGAGCAGTGATGTGGTGAGCATCGGCATTGCTGCCGGCGCCAAGAATTTCTCCGAGGATGGTCGCGCCGCGTGCGACCGCAAGGTCATAACGCTCGAGAATGAAAACGGCAGCACCTTCACCCATGACGAATCCATTGCGACGCTCGTCGAAAGGCATTGATTCGCCGGTGGAGGAAAGTGCGGTCATGTTGCCGAAGCCTGCGAGAGAAGTTGCGGTCGCGGCACATTCAGATCCACCTGTAGCAACCGCATCGCAACGGCCCCACGCAATAAGGCGTGCCGCGTATCCGAGAGCATGAGTGCCAGCTGCACAAGCCGTACAGATGGTTTCATTCGGACCTTGCAGTCCGTACTTCATTGAGATGGCAGCGCCAGAAGCATTGGCCATCATCATGGGAACGAGGAAAGGAGAGACTCGTCGCTCGCCCTTTTCAAGTCGAACTTGGATCTGATCTTCAAGAGTGTGTAGCCCACCGATACCAGTGGCAAAGATCGTGCCAAATCGTGATGGGTCTACCCCGATGTCGCCAGCCTGTTCAAAAGCTTCAGCGGCAGCTGCAAGAGCAAACTGCTCAACACGATCTGCACGACGCGCTTCCTTTGGCCCTGGGAAATAGGGCAGTGGATCCCAGTCGGCGATGGTCAAAGATGTTGTGCCATTGATTCCAGGTCCGAAAAGACCTTTCCAGTAGTTCTCTTTGCCAGAGCCACAAGGGGCGATGACACCAAGACCAGTAATGGCGACGCGATGACCTGAGCCATTCATGACGGGGGAGTCGTCCTGTTTAGAGTTTGCCGGAGATGATGGCGAAGGCTTGACCAACGGTGGTCACTTCGGCAAGTTCCTCTTCGGGGACTTCAATGCCGAATTCTTCTTCAAGTGCCATCACGAGTTCGACAACATCAAGTGAGTCTGCGTCCAAGTCATCAGCGAAGCTTGCTTCCATGGTGACCTGAGCCGCGTCAACCGACAACGTCTCTACAGCACACTTCACAAAACGATCAAAATTTTCGTTGCTCATAATTTCTCCTTGATTTGAGTTCTATTTTCGCACAATGGCGGGGTCGGCTCGGTGTTTTGAGGGCCTTAGTGACCCATGCCTAATCCGCCATCAACTGGGATGACGGCTCCGGTGATGTAGCCACCATCTGAACCGGCAAGAAAAGCCACCACTCCAGCAATTTCATCTGGTGTTGCCACTCTGTTCAGAGGGACAGCAGATGTGAGTTCCTTCATTCGGTCCTCGCTCAATGCCGCGGTCATGTCTGTGGCTACGGGGCCTGGAGCCACCACGTTGACGGTGATACTGCGCGAACCCAGTTCGCGAGCTAACGACCGAGCAAAACCCACAAGGCCCGCTTTAGACGCCGCATAGTTTGCTTGTCCTGCTGATCCCAGTAATCCGACAACCGACGACATCAAGATGATGCGACCTTTGCGGGCCTTTAACATGCCTTGTGTTGCTCGCTTTACAACGCGGAAAGCCGCAGTGAGATTTGCGTCAACAACAGATGAGAAATCTGCTTCGCTCATACGAAGAAGAAGAGTGTCCTTTGTGATGCCAGCATTCGATACCAAAATCTCGACAGGACCAAAATGCTCTTCGACAGCTTTGAATGCTGCATCGACTTGCGCGGTGTCGGTGACATCACACTTCACACCAAAAAATTCAGCTGGCGGAGGAGACGAGTTGTATGTGATTGCAACTTTGTCGCCTAATGATGCAAAACGTTGTGCACATGCGAGCCCAATCCCGCGTGATCCACCAGTAATCAAAACAACGCGACTCATTGTGCACCCCATTCAAGAATTGCGCTGGCTGCTGTCATGCCGGCGCCGAACCCGACGAGAAGAACCAGGTCTCCTTCTTTTGGCTTTGTCTGATCAAAGTCGCCAAAGAGTGCGAGTGGAATTGATGCAGACGAGGTGTTTCCCGTTTCATGGATAACAACCGATGCTTTGTCCATTGGTATTCCGAGACGTTCACAAGCAGCAGTGATGATGCGAATGTTTGCTTGGTGAGGGACGATGACATTGATTTGGTCTGCGGTAACACCAGCGTGCGCCATTGATTTTTGTGCGCTATCAACCATGATGCGAACTGCACGGCGGAAGACTTCTTTTCCATCCATGTGAAGTGTCTCGCCAATATTTGAATACAGAATCTCTTCAGCTGACCCATCGGCGTCGAGGTCCCAGCCCAGTAGTTGACCGTGACCGCTTGTTGCTTCCAAAACAGCTGCACCTGATCCATCTGCAAACAGAATGGCTGTATTGCGATCGGTCCAGTCTGTGATGCGTCGAAGGGTGTCTGTTCCAATAAGAAGAATTCGTTCGGCGCCCATTGCGATGAGTCCATGAGCATTAACAAGCCCGTAAACGAAACCAGAACATGCGGCGTTGATGTCAAAGGCCCCGCAACGAAGGCCGAGAGCATTCTGCACCGTTGCAGATGTTGCAGGAACTGTGCGGTCTGGGGTTGTGGTAGCGAGGACTAAAGCATCAATAGAAGTTGGGTCGATGCCAGCCATGCGAAGTGCGGCCGATCCACTGATGATGCTCAGTTCAGCCGTAGAGCCACCAATGTGGCGGCGATGAATGCCGGTGCGCTCGCGTACCCACTCGTCGCTCGTGTCGATGGTCTTGGCAAGGTCTTCGTTGGTAACGGTCTCGTGACCGAGGGCTGTGCCCCAGCCAGTAAATCGAGCACCTCGAACATGTGCGGGAATCTTGGGCATCGGATTTCCCTTTTCTAGACCGAGCGGAGCCAGGCGATTGGTTGATGAGTCGTCACTCGTTCGCCCTCAACGGCGATGAAGTTCTGAACCACTCCGGCGAATGGCGATCTCACTTGCGTGTCGCCAACAACTCCGATGATGCGACCAACATTGATGTGTGATCCGACTTCGACGGATGGCTCTGGCGAGAAAAGACCAGCAGCAGGACTGACGACTAAACGCTCAACAGCAAAAAGGTGTTCGCCTTCTAGTTGAGCTGCCCCAGTTGGGGACGACGCATTGACCCACTCAATGAGTTTGTCGAGTTCGTCAGGAGTCGAAACGGTGATGGTACGGGCATCATCGACGGTCCGTTTTGCCATTCCAGTGAGAACACCACCTGGTCCGAGTTCGACGAACCCAGTGACCCCCAACTCCTGCATTGTGAGGAGGCAATGCTTCCACCGCACTGGACTAGACAACTGGGCAGAGAGAAGAGAAGACCACTCCTCACCCGATGAATGTGCGATGGCATCAACATTTGAGATGACAGGGACTTCGACATCACGTGGTGCAGCCAATGCAATTGCTTCGCGAAGGCGCTCTCGTGCGGCAGTCATAAACGGAGTATGGAAAGCACCCGACACCTGTAAAGGCATGATCTTCTTCGCGCCAAGCTCCTTTGCATGCTCGCCTGCAGAGGCCACACCAGCAGGTGAACCAGCGATGACTACCTGTCCTGGTGCATTGAAGTTGGCAACCCAGACTTCGGCGTCGGCACGACGACAAGCGACTTCAACAAGATCGTCATCGAGGCCTAGAACTGCGGCCATTGTTCCTGGGCTGGCTAGCCCTGCTTCGTGCATGGCATCGGCGCGTTCAACGACGAGCCGAACACCTTCTTCGAAAGACAAAGCGCCAGTTGCGGTCAGTGCTGTGTATTCGCCAAGGCTGTGTCCTGCACAAAAACTTGGCTCAATACCCAGGCGTTCGACTGCGTCAAGCACCATGAGGGAAGAGACGAACGTGGTGAGCTGAGCGTTTCGAGTGTCCTTAAGAACCTCTGCATCTGCATCAAGAAGGAGAGCTCCGACGTCGCGGCCTGCCACCTCTGAGGCTTCGTCGACCAATTCCCAACTGTCATGGCCTACCCAAGGTCGACCCATTCCGGGACGCTGGGAGCCTTGGCCAGGGAAAGTGAACGCGAGCATGGTGAAAAAACCTTAGACGGGGGCATGGTGGGAAGACTGTTACCACCTAGTAGGTCGGGAGCCATGTTCGCCGATACGCTCATGCGTTCCTGGCCCGAGTGGCGGAATGGCAGACGCGACGGACTCAAAATCCGTTGTCCGGAAGGGCGTGTGGGTTCGAGTCCCACCTCGGGCACCCAGGTGATTCATACACTTGCTGTATGGGTCAAAGATTTCTGCACAGACGGCTGTCCTCGGCGTCGGCTCGTCTCAAGGAATTGCAGACGGAATTGCTCGTGGTAAAGGACCAAATGTCCCAACTCGTCGACGATGCAGATGAACTGTCCCTTCGTGCTTTGGTATCTGAAACACCCCTCGCTGACCAGGAATACCGTGAGGCCAAGCGGCATGCGGACACAATTGTGAGGCATCACGACCAACTGGTGGTTGAAATTGTCGAGACACAGGCAAAGATTGATGATCTGCTCGACCGAATGAAGGAGTCCACCCGATGAGTATTCGTGTTGTGATTGCTGAGGATGAGGCGATCATTCGCCTGGATCTAAAAGAGACCCTTGAAGAAGAGGGTTACATCGTTGTGGGTGAGACCGGTCGCGGCGATAAAGCAGTTGACCTCGTTCGTGAGCACCGACCTGACCTAGCCATTCTCGACATCAAGATGCCTGGTATGGATGGGCTAGAAGCTGCTCGACTCATCACCAAGGACCGCATCTGTGGTGTTCTTGTTCTGACAGCATTCAGTCAGCGCGAGATTATTGAAGAAGCTCGGGACGCTGGTGCGCTCGCGTATCTCGTCAAGCCTTTTCAAAAGAGTGACCTCATTCCTGCAATCGAAGTCGCGATTGGTCGCTTTCGCGAGATGCAAGCTTTGAACGGTGAAGTTGAAATTCTTGGAGAACAACTTGAGGCTCGAAAGTCGATTGATAGGGCCAAAGGCATTCTCATCGATCAGTTCAAGATGTCTGAAGCTGACTCGTATGGATTCATTCAGCGCGGTGCGATGAACCACCGTACGACAATGAAGGCTGTTGCCGACATGGTCGTATCTGGTGAACTTCGTCCGGAATAACTCATAGATAGGGGAGCAACATGCTTTTGATGGCTCTCGATGGAAATTCGCTCGCGTATCGAGCATTTTTCGCTTTGCCCGATGACATGACGAATGCCAGTGGGCAAGTCACTAACTCGGTGTACGGGTTTACAACGATGTTGTTGACATTGGTGAAAGATCACAAACCTGACGGCATTGCTGTTGTGTTCGACCGCCCTGAACCCACGTTTCGTCATGAGGCGATTCCTGAATACAAGGCGCAACGAGATAAAGCGCCAGAGATTCTGATTCAACAGTTGGGAATCATTCGCGAACTTCTGGATGCGATGGGAATCAAGTGGTTCGAACTGTCTGGATATGAAGG
>ERZ1022756.61-NODE-61-length-41595-cov-13.736760_pt1 | contig 41595 bp, 42 predicted proteins | sample MGYA00520902_ERZ1022756 | MGnify/ENA primary metagenome ERZ1022756 (study PRJEB33162, sample SAMN09537601) | freshwater metagenome | isolation source: freshwater | place: Canada:Alberta | collected 2017-07 | study: EMG produced TPA metagenomics assembly of the...
GATAACAGTGTCCACGAGTACTTCGTGGCTATGGTTTCCAAAAGCCTCTAGGTTCTCACCTAGAATTCTTAGCGAAGCCAATCAAGGAGAGCAATGTCCGGTCATTCCAAGTGGGCCACTACCAAGCACAAAAAGGCGATTATCGACTCACGTCGCGCCAAGCTATTTGCAAAACTGATTAAGAATATTGAAGTAGCCGCACGCATCGGCGGGCCGGATATTGACGGTAACCCGACCCTTTATGACGCGATTCAAAAAGGTAGGAAGAGCTCTCTTCCAAACGACAACATCGAGCGTGCCGTCAAGCGCGGCTCTGGTCAGGACGCTGATGCTGTTGAGTACCAGACCATCTTCTATGAAGGCTATGGCCCAAACGGAATCGCCCTACTTATTGAGTGTCTAACAGATAACAAAAACCGCGCCGCCGCCGATGTTCGCCTTGCAGTCACCCGGAACGGCGGGACAATGGCCGATCCAGGCAGCGTTTCCTACTTGTTTAGCCGTAAGGGCGTCATCACAATCGAGCGGACCGATGGAGTCACAGAGGATCGCGTACTCGAAGTTGGGTTGGATGCAGGCATTGAAGATGTCGAAGTGCGAGAGTCAAGTTTTATTGTAACGACAGACCCATCAGCGATGGTGGCGGTTCGAACTGCTCTTCAATCTGCTGGGCTGGACTACGAAAGCGCGGACGTTGAATTTGTACCTGCTGCGAGCTTGCCAGTAGACGCCGAAACAGCGAGAACAGTTTTCAAGCTGATAGATGCTCTTGAGGATTCCGACGAGGTTCAGAACGTCTATGCAAACTTTGACATCAGCCCGGAAGTCCTAGCTGAGCTAGAGGCTTAGTCTTGACCAAGATTCTTGGCATCGATCCAGGCCTGACTCGATGCGGAGTGGGAATCATTGAACTTGCCAAAGGTCGGAAAGTCTCATTAGTTGAGGTTCGGGTACTTCTTTCCCCAAAGGACGAACAACTTGATGCACGAATCGGGTCTATCGGTAAGGAACTCGAGACCTTGTTCAAGAAGCATCGTCCGGATGTGATTGCTATCGAGCGAGTTTTCTCGCAACAGAACCTTTCCTCAGTTATGGGAACGGCTCAAATTTCTGGTGTAGCGATTTTCCTGGCAAACAAATACGGCATTCCAGTCGCCATGCATACACCGACTGAAGTAAAGGCCGCAGTCACGGGTTCTGGAAGAGCCGGAAAAGCGCAAGTGGGGCAGATGGTCGCGCAGCTTCTTGGACTAAAGGAGATCCCCAAACCTGCTGATGCGGCTGACGCTCTAGCAATTGCTATCTGTCAGGGCTTTCGGGGTGTAAACACATCGACCAGCTACACCAAGGCACAGTTGAAATGGAATGAAGCTGCTAAATCAGCGAGTGCGAAAAGCAAACGCTAAGTAGGCTAATGGCGTGATTGCCTCGCTGACCGGTACGGTCCTTTCCAGCTCTAACGGGCAGGTTGTCATTGACGTCCAGGGTGTGGGTTATCTCGTTCATTCGACTGCGCAGACTGCGAGCTCCATCTCACCAGGGGACAACTTTAGCTTTCATACCAGCCTTGTAGTCCGTGAAGATGCTTGGACACTTTTCGGATTTGACACTAAGCAGGAACTTGAAGTATTCGAACTACTTCGAAGCGTCAATGGGGTGGGTCCGAAGTCTGCTTTGTCGATTCTGAATCAGCTTTCCGTGGAGCAGATCGCCCAGGCGGTCTCACAAGACTCAGACGAGAGCTTCAAGGCTGTTTCCGGCATTGGATCAAAAACCGCAAAGCTGATCACGCTGACTCTGGCTGGCAAATTCGTAAGCCCTATCCCAAGTTCCTCGACTTCTAGCGGTAGCGAAAGCACGGTTAGCGCTCTCGTTGGTCTGGGCTGGAGCGAGCGTGAAGCACGAGATGCTTTGCAGCAAGTTGACGCCAAGGGCTTGAGTGATAAACAGCAACTGAAGTCCGCCCTTCAAGTTCTATCGAAGGCACGTAAAGGATGAGTGAACTTCTTGATGGAGCAGCAAGCGAGAGCGATCTGGCATTTGAAAGCGCTTTGCGTCCAACTAATCTTTCCGAGTTCGTAGGTCAATCCAAGGTCAAGCAGCAGCTTGACTTGCTTCTAAAAGCGGCATCACTTCAGAACAGATCTCCTGACCACATCCTGCTTGCGGGCCCACCAGGGCTTGGCAAGACAACTCTGGCAATGATTGTTGCGAACGAGATTGGTTCAGGACTACGAATGACAAGCGGTCCAACAATTCAGCATGCCGGCGATTTAGCCGCGGTGCTTTCTTCCTTGAGCGCAGGGGAGGTCTTGTTTATTGATGAGATTCATCGGATGGCAAGGCCTGCAGAAGAGCTTTTGTATATGGCAATGGAAGATTTCAGGGTTGACGTGATGGTAGGAAAGGGCGCTGGTGCAAGCTCTATTTCACTTGAGCTAGAGCCTTTCACTCTTGTCGGAGCAACAACAAGGTCAGGAATGCTTCCAAATCCTTTGCGTGATCGATTTGGATACACCGCAAATCTAGAGTTTTACGTCGCCGAAGAGCTTCGTCTGGTTTTGGATAGAGCGGCTACAAAGCTGGAGATTCAGTACGAGACCGATGCAATTTCCCTAGTTGCTTCCAGGTCCCGGGGAACTCCAAGAATCGCAAACCGGCTGCTGCGTCGGGTCCGGGATTACGCTTTGGTTGAGAACCAGCCGCGTCTTACCATGTCTTTGGCTGCTGCGGCGCTTGATTTGTACGAGGTGGACTCGCTTGGCTTGGACCGATTGGACAAGCAGGTTTTGACCACCTTGATCCAGAAGTTTGAGGGTCGCCCGGTGGGGCTTTCTACCCTTGCCGTTGCTTTAGGGGAAGAGCAAGGCACTATCGAGTCAGTGGTCGAGCCGTTTTTGCTACGGGAAGGCCTGATTGAAAGGACCCCAAAGGGCAGGCAGGCAACAGCCCTGGCCCACCGGCACCTTGGCCTGCCTTATAATCAGTAGGACGCAAAAGCTTTTGATAGCTTCCTTGTAATTTCACCAGATAGGTACCTCATTTCATGGACGACAGTCTCTTTTTGTTTATTGCGCTGGCTTTTTTAGGTGCAATGCTCTTTTACTCAAGCCGCAAGCGCAAGAAGGCAGCTGAAACACTCCAGACTCAGGTCGTTAAGGGAGCTTATGTTATGTTGTCCAGCGGCATATTCGGCAAAATCACAGCGGTGCTGGACAACCGCGTTGAAATAGAAACCTCGCCTGGAAACAAGATGCTGGTCGCGATGGGTGCAGTCAGAAGTATTGAAGAGGAACCAAAGAATCCAAAACCTGCCGTGAAGTCAGCCTCAAAATCAAAATCTGTGACCGCTGTTAAACCTTCGCCAAAATCTCCAGCCAAGAAAAAGTAGGTTTATCAATTTTGTCTGCTTCAAACAACGTAAAGTCCGCGCGCAAGTCTCTTACTTGGCTGCTAGTTATCATCCTGGGACTCACTGGTCTTATTGCTGTTGGGTCACTTTCTGACGAGAATGCAAGCTTCACACCGAAGCTTGCCCTAGATCTTCAGGGAGGAACGCAAGTCATCTTGTCTCCATTGCTTCTTGATGGGCAAGCCGTTACTTCGGAGCAGCTTGACCAAGCAGTTTCGATTATCCGTCAGCGCGTAGACGCCAGTGGTGTTAGCGAATCTCAGGTCACTACGCAGGGAGACAGAAACATCATCGTTTCGATTCCTGGTGTGCCGGATGAGAACACTCTTGCGTTGATAAAAGCCTCTGCGAAGCTTGAGTTTCGAGCAGTTCTGGTCACAAGTGCCGGAGCGCCATCTTCAAGTATCGATGGGGGAGACCAGGCAGTAGACGGAGGAAACACCGACGGTTCTGCTCCTGATGAGCAGGCGCCCAATGTCCCCAACGCATCTCCAACTGACCCGAGCGATTTGAACTGGGTATCTCCAGAACTTCAAGCCGAGTTTGATGCCTTGGATTGTGCATCATCCTTCCGCGAGCCAGGTCAGGTTGATGACCCAACTGTGCCACTTATAACTTGTGACGTGACCGGAACTCAAAAGTTCATCCTCGGCCCTGTTGAAGTTGAAGGCGCTAACATCTCCGACGCTTCGAATGGAACCGTTCAGAGCCAAACCGGAGCATCAACAAATACTTGGGCTGTAAACCTTGACTTCGATTCTCTTGGTTCTCAAGCCTTCGCAGATGTGACTCAAAGACTTTTCCCATTAGCTGCACCAAGGAATCAGTTCGCCATCACGTTGGATGGCTTTGTTATCACTGCGCCGGCGACCCAGGCCGTAATCACTAATGGCTCGGCACAGATCACAGGAAACTTTGACCGCGACTCTTCAAAGGTTCTTGCTGACCAACTGAAGTATGGGTCTTTGCCTATTGGTTTTGAAGTTCAAAGCCAAGAAAACATTTCTGCGTCACTTGGTTCGGAGCAACTTACCAATGGAATCATTGCAGCGGTTATCGGAATGATTCTTGTTATCGCCTACTCTGTATTCCAGTACCGTGGACTTGCAATCGTCACCCTTGGGTCGCTCATAGTTTTCGCTATCCTTGTATACCTTGTAGTTGCCTTTTTGTCTTGGAGACAAGGCTTCCGACTTTCTCTGGCCGGAGTCACTGGATTAATCGTTTCGATTGGAATAACGGTCGACTCCTTCATTGTTTTCTTTGAGCGCGTTAGGGACGAGATCAGGGAAGGACGACCGCTCGAGACAGCCGTTGAGAACGGCTGGCGGAAAGGAATTAGAACCATCCTTGCCTCCGACATGGTCAGTTTCACGGCGGCAGTAACTTTGTTCTTGCTAACTGTTGGAAACGTGCGTGGCTTCGCTTTCACCCTCGGGCTCACAACCCTTATAGACCTTATTGTTGTCGTGCTTTTCACATATCCTTTGCTTCAACTTCTGGCACGCACGCGTTTCTTCTCTTCTGGTCACCCCTGGTCAGGCTTTGATTCAAAGTCACTAAAGGCATCTGGATATGTAGGTCGAGGCGAATTCAGAGTCTCTGAATCTCTAGCGTCGGGTAAAGCTGATAAAGCCTCGAAGGAAGCTGAAAAACGGCAAACTATTGCAGAACGAAAAGCGCAAGCGGCTATCGCTGATGCTCAAAGAAAGAGTGAGAACTAATGTCGAAACTTAAGGAACTCGGGAACGACCTGTATAGCGGAAAGGTTTCCTACGACTTCGTAGGACGGAGAAAGCTTTGGTATTCGATAGCCATTGCCGTTGTTTTCCTGTCGATTCTTGCACCAGTAGTTAAGGGCGGCTTCAACTTTGGGATTGAGTTCAGAGGTGGAAGTGAATTTAGGATCGATGGAGTATCGAGCCTGTCTCAATCTCTCGCTAGAGATGCTGTTCAGTCCGTGGAGCCAGGCGTTGAGCCCTTGATTACAACGGTTGGCTTGGATTCTGTGCGAGTTCAAACCGAACAGCTCGACGATGTCACCAGCGAAGAAATGCGCATAGCACTCGCATCCGCTTATCAAGTAGATTCCTCATTAGTGACGTCATCATTTATTGGCGCAAACTGGGGAGCAGACGTCACTGAGAAAGCTCTGATTGGGCTTATGGTTTTCCTTGTTTTAGTGTCCCTGTTCATGGCGCTTTACTTCAGAACTATCAAGATGTCTCTAGCTGCTTTGGTGGCTTTGCTGCACGACATGGTGCTGACATTGGGTATCTACGCGCTTTCGGGGTTTGAGATCACCCCAGCAGCGGTAATCGGGTTTCTTACGATATTGGGATATTCACTTTATGACACCGTTGTTATCTTCGACAGAATCCGTGAAAACACATTGGATGTGGAGTTCTCTGAGACGAAGACCTTTAGCTCACAAGTGAACATGGCAATCAACCAGACTATAGTCCGATCGGTCAATACAAGTATCGTGGGAGTCTTACCGATTGCATCCATCTTGTTTATAGGTGCAGTTATTCTTGGAACGGGAACACTAAGAGATATTTCTTTGGCTCTTTTCGTAGGTGTTGTTGTAGGCACGTACTCTTCCGTTTTCCTTGCCGGGCCTCTTTACGCCCACTTGAGGGAAGGCGAAGCAAAATTCACATCCGAAAAGGTAACGGCAAAGATTTAGCACCTTCTGGAATCACTCTATTAAGCTTTACCCAAAGGCAAGATAGGGAGGCAAGTGTTGACAGACACCACTTCTAACTCCCTGCGCTCAAGACTTCCAAGGATCTTTGCGAAACCTGGTGCCTACAATTCTGAGCTACAAGCGGTTATTCGCGCTGTAAAAGGCAACCACCCCAAGGCTGACGTATCTGTCATTGAGAAATCCTTCGTTGCGGCCGAGAAAGCCCACGCCACGCAACTTCGGAAATCAGGCGAACCGTACATCACACACCCACTAGCGGTCGCACAGATCCTTGCGGACCTAGGCATTGGTGCTACCACGATAGCGGCAGCTCTTTTGCATGACACCGTTGAAGATACGGATTACACCCTTGATTTAGTGAAGCGTGATTTCGGTGACGAAGTAGCGATGCTCGTTGACGGAGTTACCAAACTAGACAAACTCAAATTTGGAGACAACACCCAGGCAGAGACTGTTCGGAAAATGGTTGTAGCGATGTCGAGGGACATCCGAGTACTGGTAATCAAGTTAGCGGACCGATTACACAATGCCCGTACTTGGAAGTTTGTCCCTGAGGAAAGCGCTAAGCGAAAAGCCCAGGAGACGCTTGAAATATATGCCCCATTGGCACACAGGCTTGGAATTAGCACCATTAAGTTAGAGCTTGAAGATCTCTCATTCGAGATTTTGTACCCGAAGGTTTATGAAGAAATTGTCAATCTTGTGACCCAGCGCACTCCCAAGCGCGAGGAGTACATCGATTCAGTTATTGGATCAATCGAAGAAGATCTCAAGGATTCCAAGATCAAAGGTAAGGTTGCGGGGCGGCCGAAGCAGTATTACAGCATTTACCAGAAAATGGTCGTTCGCGGTCGCGAGTTTGATGACATCTACGATTTGGTCGGAATCCGAGTACTTGTTCCATCGGTGAGAGATTGCTACGCAATTCTTGGTTCGATTCACTCTCGGTGGAATCCAGTACCAGGTCGGTTCAAGGATTACATAGCGATGCCCAAGTTTAATCTCTATCAATCTCTGCACACCACCGTAATTGGACCTGCAGGTAGAGCGGTTGAGATACAGATAAGAACAACCGAAATGCACAACAGAGCTGAGTTTGGAGTGGCAGCGCACTGGAAATATAAAGAACAATCGGGCACTTCTCAAACTACAACTGAAGATGACATGCTCTGGTTGAAGCACCTCTCTGATTGGCAAGCTGAAACCCAGGATCCGGGCGAATTCCTAGACGCGCTGAGGTTTGAAATTGGCGCTAAGGAAGTTTATGTCTTCACCCCAAAGGGTAAAGTCATTGGGCTTCCATCCGGTGCGACGCCAGTTGACTTCGCCTACACCGTCCATACGGAAGTTGGCCACCGAACGATTGGCGCGAAGGTCAACGGAAGGCTTGTCCCGTTAGAGAGCACCCTTAACTCCGGTGACGTTGTTGAAGTCTTCACATCGAAGTCACTTGACGCCGCTCCAAGTAAGGACTGGCTGAATTTTGTTCGTTCTCCTAGGGCTAGAGCAAAGATCAAGCATCACTTTTCTCAGGAGCGCAGGGAAGATGCAATTGAACTAGGGAAAGAATCCTTAACTAAAGCGATGCGAAAGCAGAACCTTCCTCTACAGCATCTGATGTCCGCCGAGTCGCTTGCAAAGATAGTCGCTGATCTTCGGGTCTCCGACGTAAGTGCACTTTTCGCTGCAATTGGCGAAGGCCAAGTTTCTGCGCAGTCCATTATTGAGAAACTGACGCAACCCGTAGGCATCGAGGAAGATCACGACGGAGAGTTTGAACTACCTCAGGCCCCTAAATCGTTCAGGCACATTGGGGGAAGTGATTCTGGCGTTCTAGTAAAGGGCGATGCAGACGTAATGGTGAAACTTGCGCGGTGTTGTACTCCGGTACCCGGAGATCAAATATTGGGATTTGTCACTAGAGGTACTGGTGTTTCGGTACATAGAACAGACTGCAAGAATGTAGGTCAGCTGCAACTCGAACCCGAACGCATCCTTGAAGTTAGCTGGGCCCCATCTTCGAAGAGACTGTTCTTGGTGCAGATTCAAGTTGAAGCACTTGATAGATCAGGTCTTCTAAGTGATGTGACACGAGTGCTAAGTGAGCACCATGTGAACATTCTTTCGGCTTCGGTCTCTACCAGAAACGACAGAGTTGCATTAAGCCGTTTTGTTTTTGAGATGGGAGACCCTGGAACACTGGAGCATCTCTTGAATGCGGTAAAGAGAATTGAAGCTGTATACGACGTTTACCGCGTGTCTCAGTAGTTAACTGGCGTTTTGCTTGACAACTTCAAGCCATGACTTTCTTGCCGCTAATGCATCAGTTAACTCTTTAGTTCTTCTGGCGTCATTAGCTGCCGTTGCTGCAGAAAGATCTGATTCAAGGTTCGCGATCGAAATCTCAAGCTGAGATAGCACTCCATTGGTTCTTTCGATTGCGGCAGGGTCAGATTTTCTCCACTGTTCCTGCTCAATCTCCTTGAACTTTCGCTCAACTGCTCGCATTCGATCGTCTGTTTCGCGTATTTTGTCCTTTGGAACCTTGCCCGCTTTCTCGAACTTCTGCTGGATAGAGAGAAGCTGCTTTTTGGCTTCTGCAAGATTCTTTGACGGATCAAGAGCCTCGGCTTCAGCGATGAGAGCTTTCTTTACGTCGTAGTTTGCGGAGTATTCAACTTGCTCCTTGTCGATAGTTGCTTTACGTAGCGCATAAATTGCATCTCCTGCAGCTTTAAATCGGTCCCATAGCGCGTCATCTTGCTTGCCTTGTGATCTGCCTGTTAGCTTCCATTCGTCCAAAAGTTTTCTGTAGTCAGACGCAGAGTCAGTTCCTTTCGCAACTAAAGCTTCAGCTTTGGCTACTAGTTCTGATTTTTTGGCTCTCGCACTCTTGGTAGCAACCGTTAGCTCAGCAAAGAACGCGCGTTTGTTTGCTTCAAACTTGGTACGTGCCTGTGAAAAAATCTTCCAGATTGCATCTGCTTCTTTACGGGGCAACTTAGGGCTAGCTTTCTGCGAAGCTTGCCACGCTTCAAACAGCTCTGTCATCTGCTTAGAAGCGGTTTTCCACTGTGTCTTTTTGGGATCTTTGTCGGCCAAATTTGAAGCTTTTTGGGCAATCTCAGTCCTGGATTTTAGAACCAAGGAGACCGCTTGGGCTGTTGCCTCGGCTTTTTCCGCTCGAATCTTCTCAATGTCAGGGGTGACTGCGGCAACTCGGTTTCGAAGCTCCTGGATGTTACCGACAGCCGCCGGTTCTTCCAACTCTTTTGCTAGCTTTTGAGCGGCAGTGGCGATGCTTGAGGGATCAGCATTGTTTTTAAGTCGTTGTTCAAGGATTCGAACATTAGATTCAAGCTCAGAGAATTTTCGTTCGAAGTACGCAAGGGCTTCAGGTTCAGTGACGCCTGGATACTGCCCTACCTTTCGCTCTATGCCATTTTCTACAACGAATACGTTGTTCTCGTCGTCGACTCTTCCGTACGTTGTCGAAATAGGGGGCACAGTATTCTCCTGGTGGGTTCTGTTTCGGTATTTATCTTAGTTCGATGGAGCTAAGTCGAGTTTCTAAAGCTGGAGGACCATCCGAAGCTCCGCCTTCGACGCCAGCGCTAATGACGGGTTCGAGAAGGTCTAGTCCGGATGTGATCTTTCCGAAGACTGTATATCCGCCAGCGGCATCGGAAGGAATCCTTGAATCCTGATAGACGATAAAGAACTGACTTCCCATGCTGCTACCGTCACCGCCTACGCGTGCCATCGCCAAGGAACCAGTGATGTACGAATCGTCCGCTGGCGCGTTCTCAATTGGACCAAAGTTGTATCCAGGACCACCGGCACCGGTTCCGTCCGGGTCACCACACTGAAGAACATAGATTCCATCTGTGACAAGTCGGTGGCAGGAGACACCTTCATAGAAGCCGGACTTGCTGAGTGAAACAAAGTTGGCTACTGCTTGTGGAGCGTTAACTCCATCCAATTCGAGCTCAAGTTTTGCTTCGCCAACGTTCATAGACCCAGTCCACACTCTTGATTCCGCCACAGAGACATCGGGTACGAGTTCTGAGTTTTCAACTGGCGTGACTTCGGCGGACTCAGTTGCGGAGCCGGGTCCGAAGCTGAAATATGCAAGTTGTCCAACAATGGCCAGGACAATTGCCCCAGCGCCAAACATAAGCGCAAGTTTGTTGTCTGATTTGCGTCTTGCAGCTTTTGCAGCTTCAAGGGTCTGTTTGGCCTGAAAAGAAGTCAGCCTTTCAGCAGCTGCACTAGCCATCTTTTTCTGAGTACTCACGGTATTGGATTCTCCCTAGCTTTGTGGTCCATAGAGAGTTTACAAAGCTTTTTGAGGGCCTTCTTATACTCTTGAGAAATGACCGATTCCCTGTTTAGTGGCAACGGGCCTTTGGCTGCGAGGGTAAGGCCGCGAACTCTTGAAGATGTCCTGGGGCAACACAAGGCAATAGCGCAGGGCTCGCCTCTATCCATGCTCGCCAGAAAGCCAGACGGGGTCAATTCCCTGTCAACTTCGGTCGTGATTTGGGGACCACCAGGCACGGGAAAAACAACGATTGCCAAAGCGGTAGCCAATAGCTCAGGACGAAGGTTCGTGGAACTCTCAGCGGTGTCAACTGGAGTAAAAGAGCTGCGAGAAGTCATCGACAAGGCCAGAGTGGATCAAGAGCTTTACTCAGTGTCGACCATCGTGTTTCTTGATGAGATTCACCGTTTCTCAAAAGCTCAACAAGACGCTTTGTTGCCTGCCGTGGAGGCCGGTTGGATTATTCTTATTGCGGCGACCACGGAAAACCCCTCCTTTTCAGTGAACGCCCCGCTTCTTTCTCGATCCTTGGTTGTGAAGCTTGAGCCTCTAGCAGAGTCAGATATCGCAGACCTTATTGAAAAAGCTATTCAGAATCCGGCTGGGCTAGCTGCGAAGGCAAGTATTTCCAAGGATGCCCTCATACGTATCTGCCAGGTCTCAGGGGGAGATGCAAGGCGGGCTTTGACCATTCTGGATACCGCGGCTTCTCGGGCAGCCGAAATCAGTTCAACTGACCCAATCGAGATAAAAATCGAGGACGTACTTGCAGCGATGGAGACTGCATTGGTTAGATACGACAAAGAAGGGGAGCAGCATTACGACACAATTAGTGCATTTATAAAATCGGTTAGGGGGTCAGATGCAGATGCTGCCATTCATTACCTTGCTCGAATGCTTGAAGGGGGAGAAGATCCTCGTTTTATAGCTAGGCGATTGATCATTCTGGCATCGGAGGATATAGGTTTGGCTGACTCAAACGCTTTGCCACTCGCCGTAGCCGTTTTTGATTCAGTCGCTAACATCGGCATGCCTGAGGCCCGTATCTCCCTTGCGCACGCAACAATCTACTTAGCCCTTGCCCCTAAGTCCAACTCAGCTTACCTTGCCATAAACGCAGCACTAGATGACGTAAAGGCAGGATTTACCCCGCCGATACCTTTGTATCTTCGAAGCGCAAGCTCAGCCCGGCTGGGTTCTGAACACAGCTACCTTTACCCTCACGATCTACCAAATTCAGTTGCAACTCAGGATTATCTGTCGGAGGTTCGTCAGTACTACACGCCAAAGCAACTCGGTGAAGAGAAGTCCCTTGGCGAGAGATTAACGGCCCTCAAGGCGATTATTCGAGGTAAAAGGGCTTGATGGGCGAGCTTGGCCGGTGCTAAACTTTCAAGGTTGCCAATTTGAATCCTGAGCGCGGCTGCGAGGGGTTATCCAAATAGCGAGTGTCAATTAGCAGACCTTTCTCGGCAGCACGAAGGCATTCCTCTATTGCTTTTACTTTTTGTTGGAATAACTTGAAAGGAAGCAGTGTCTAAGACATCGCGCACTCGCAGTAAGACCCGTTTGTCACGCGCACTCGGGATTGCACTAACCCCAAAAGCAGCCAAGTACCTAGAAAAGCGTCCCTACGCTCCAGGTGAGCACGGACGCACAAAGCGGAAGGCAGACAGCGACTTCGCTGTTCGTCTTCGCGAAAAGCAGCGTCTGAGGGCTCAGTACGGTATCCGTGAAGCTCAGCTAAAGAAAACTTTTGAAGAAGCTAAGCGCGCACCAGGACTAACAGGTGAAAACCTAGTTGAGCTTCTAGAGATGCGTCTTGACGCAATCGTCTTGCGTGCAGGTTTTGCTCGCACAATCGCCCAAGCACGACAACTGGTTGTGCACCGCCACATCCTTGTTGACGGACAGCGCGTTGACCGTCCGTCTTTCCGAGTTAAGCCAGGACAATTGGTTCACGTTCACGAGAAGAGCGAGAAGACCGAACCATTCCAGGTTGCAGCTGCTGGTGGGCATGTTGATGTTCTGCCTCCGCTACCTGGCTACCTAAGCGTTGAGTTAGACAAACTTCACGTGACTCTAGACCGTCGTCCTCTTCGTGCTGAAGTTCCAGTCACTTGTGAAGTTCAGCTCGTGGTTGAGTACTACGCGGCTCGATAGACAAAAGAATTTGTGAGAGAAGGCACCGTGTCAGGATCTGAGATCGCAAGCTTGATTGCTGCGGGTGGATTCGTTCTACTGGTGCTTTTTCTCGCCATTCCAATTTTGAAGCTGGGCAAGCTTCTAGATCGAAGCGCTGAATCTGTTTCACAGATGACAGAAGAACTTACCCCTTTGGTTGCTGAGCTAACTGTGACATTAGCAGAGACCAACCGTCAGCTAAAGAAGATTGATTCAATTACTACCGATGTGTCTACAGTGACAACGAACCTTTCTTCGTTGGTCTCTGCATTCACAGCCTCCATGGGCGGAACTCTGGCAAAGATTGCAGGATACGGTGGAGTGATGCGCAACCTACTGGGAAAGAAGAAGTAGAGCTATGAAAAAACTTGTTTGGTTCATCGCAGGTATTGCACTTGGCGCAGTTGCGGCAAGGCAGATTGAAGAAAACCCAGCAGCTCGCAAAGCTTACGAAGAAGCCAAAGCTTCTGTTTCCGAGTTTGCAGATGCAGTTATGGATGGATTCTCAGAGCGTGAAGCAGAGCTTTCAAAGCCAAAGCGTAAGCCAGCCGCTGCAAAGAGTTCGGCCGCTAGGCCAAAGAGCGCAGCGACAAAGAAGACTGGACCAAGATCCAAGCCTGCCGGTAAGTAAGGGTTTGAATTGAAGACCGCCGAGATCCGTCGGCGCTGGCTCGACTACTTTGCCAGCAAAGATCACGAGATTGTCCCTTCCGCTTCCTTAATATCTGAAGACCCGACCTTGATGTTCACAGTCGCAGGTATGGTCCCTTTCATTCCTTACATGACTGGCCTGGTTCCAGCACCTTATAAGCGAGCAACCAGTGTGCAGAAGTGCGTGCGCACGTTGGACATCGAAGAAGTAGGAAAGACAACCAGGCACGGAACGTTCTTCCAGATGAATGGAAATTTCTCTTTTGGCGACTACTTTAAGAAAGAAGCAATTTCTTACGCCTGGGAGTTCCTTACATCAAGCAAGGACTCGGGTGGGCTTGAGCTAGACCCTGAGCTTCTTTGGGTCACCGTTTACAAAGACGACGATGAGTCGATTGCTCTTTGGCGTGAAGTAGCCGACATCCCATTGGCGCGTATTCAAAAACGAGGAATGAAGGACAATTACTGGTCGACTGGTCAGCCAGGCCCAGCAGGACCCTGCTCAGAGATCTATTACGACCGCGGACCAGCGTATGGCGCAGAGGGTGGGCCGGAAGCAGATGAGAATCGCTACATCGAAATCTGGAATCTTGTTTTCATGCAGTTTGAGCGAGGCGCTGGAACAGGCAAAGACAGCTTCGAAATACTAGGCGAGCTGCCATCAAAGAACATTGACACCGGTATGGGTCTTGAGCGCGTTGCGTTTCTGATGCAGGGTGTCGACAATCTTTATGAGATTGACGAAGTACGCCCGGTGCTTGACTTAGCTGCAAAGCTTTCCGGAAAGAGTTACGGCGCTAACACTGATGACGACGTAAGGCTCCGCGTGGTAGCTGACCACGTTCGCTCCGCGTTGATGCTGATTGGCGATGGCGTCACTCCTGCAAACGATGCTCGTGGCTACGTTGTCAGGCGCCTGCTACGCAGGGCAGTTCGTGCAATGCGCCTGTTAGGGGTCGAAGCTCCAGTTTTCAAGCAGCTTTTTACTGCGTCCAAGGAAGCAATGAAGGCTAGCTATCCAGAACTTGAGACTGATTTTGAGCGCATTCTTCGAACCGCAGTGAATGAGGAGGAGGCGTTCCTTAGAACTCTAAACTCAGGGCTTCTGGTATTAGACGAGGAGATTTCAAAGGCCAAGGCATCCAAATCAAGTGCACTGACCGGAGATAGCGTGTTCTTGCTCCACGACACCTACGGTTTTCCAGTAGATCTAACTTTCGAGATTGCTCAAGAAGCTGGCTTAGAGATTGATAGAGACAAGTTCACTTCTTTGATGAACGTGCAAAGACAGCGGGCAAAGGATGACGCTAAGCAAAAGCGATCTACAAATGCCGATCTTTCCGTTTACGGAGAGTTCCGCTCCCTCGGCACCACAAAGTTCACCGGATACGAGGAGTTAGTTTCAAGCGCCATGGTGATTGGTTTGATTCGTGACGGGGAAGTAGTCAAGCAGCTCTCCGAAGGCGATGTAGCAGAGGTGCTACTTGACGAAACCAGTTTCTACGCTGAGTCGGGTGGACAGGACAGCGATTCCGGATTCATTACTGGCGAAGGCCTGTCTCTTGAAGTTCTCGACGTTCAGAAGCCTGTCAAAGGTTTGGTTTCGCACTCAGTTGTTGTAAAGCGCGGAGAGGTGTCAGTTGGATCTAAGGTCACAACCGAAGTTTCAGCGGATTGGCGACTCGGCGCTGCGCAAGCTCATTCTGCGACCCACGTTGTTCACGCAGCTTTGCGTCAGGTCCTTGGACCTCAGGCTTTGCAGTCCGGCTCTTACAACAAGCCCGGCTACATGCGTTTGGACTTTTCTTGGAGCGAAGCTCTTTCGGCAGCAACTAAAACTGAGATTGAGGAAGTCACAAACCTAGCAATTCGAGGTGACCTTGCTGTTAGCGCGCAGTACATGTCAGTTGCAGAGGCGAAAGAATTCGGAGCAGTAGCTCTGTTCGGGGAGACTTACGATGAAAGCGTTCGCGTAATTCAGATTGGCGGCCCTTGGTCGCGTGAGCTTTGCGGTGGAACTCACGTCGCCAGAAGCTCTCAGGTCGGACTGGTCTCGTTCATCGGCGAAGCATCTGTAGGTTCTGGCTCCAGAAGACTCGAAGCCTATGTTGGCTTCGAAGCATTCCAAGCACTAGCTGCAGAGCGCACCCTTGTTGCAGCCCTAACTGAGTCGTTCAAAGTTCCACGTGAACAGCTTGTCGAGAAGATTCAGGCGACAGTTGAGGAACTCAAGGCAGCCTCAAAAAAGCTGGCAGCACTTTCTATGGAACAACTAAAGTCTCGAGTTCCTGAGCTGTTAGCTTCGGCTAAACAAATCGCCGCATCGAAAGTTGTCGTGGCTAGCATCGGTGAAGTAGATTCGGCCGACCAGGTTCGCGATCTCGCAGTTTCTCTTAGAGACAAGCTTGAGCCAGAATCTGGTGTTGCGGTTGTTGCAGGAATCTCTTCGGGCAAAGTGGTGCTAATCGTTGCCACCTCTAAGAAGGCTCGTGATGCTGGCATCTCAAGCGGAAAGCTTGTTAAGGAGGCTTCTGCAATCCTCGGCGGCGGCGGTGGTGGCAAAGATGACATCGCGCAAGGTGGCGGACCAGAGGCTAGCAAGCTCACAGATGCATTTGCCGCCCTAGAGAAGCTCATCGCAAGCTAGATGGATAGAGGACGTCGCCTAGCAATTGATGTTGGGTCAGTGCGCATCGGACTGGCAGTATGTGACCCAGAAGGCATTCTTTCCTCGCCGCTTCCAGCGTTAGGAAGATCAGAGGAGCTTGCCGAAACCTTGCAAGTAGTCTCAGGTCTGGTTGATGAACACTCAGCAATCGAAGTGTATGTTGGCGACCCAATCTCACTTTCAGGGGGGCAGAGCGCCTCGACCATGGATGCCCGAAATTTTGCTGCAGAACTTGCTGGGCTAATCTCCGTGCCGGTTCGATTGGTCGATGAGAGACTTACTACCGTGACTGCCTCTGCAAAACTTCGATCCAGCGGTAAAGACGCAAAGCAGTCCAAGTCACTGATTGATAGCTCAAGCGCGGTGGAGATCCTGGATCAGGCTTTAGCGACACTTAAGGTTTCCGGTAGGGCTCCAGGACAGTTAGTGGAAGGAAGCGATGCGTAGAATCTCAAGTTCCCGACGTCGTCGTATTTTCCTTACTTTCTCGGCAATAGTTCTAAGTCTTGGGCTGGTGGGTACAGCGGTTGTAGCGCTTAACTACGACAGCTTGCGCGCTCAGTATCTGAAACTAACCACGTTGGATTTTGAAGGCCCTGGCGAGGGGGAGGTTGTTGTCCGAATCGAATCCGGAGACGACGGCCTGCTTGTCACGCAAAAACTTCTCGACGCTGGAGTCATTAGAGACTTTGATAGTTTCTACCGATTGCTAATCGATAACAACGCCGTGTTTTATCCGGGTAGTTTCATGATGAAACTTCGGATGAGCAATAAGGCAGCCTACGAGGTTCTCTCGAGCGCCTCTAACGCAATGACCTACAAAGTCACCATCCCTGAGGGCTTTAGAGCAGTACAGATCTTTGAAGAGCTGTCCCAAATAACAGGTATTCCAAGCGCGGAATTCAGGTCCGTAGCGGAGGACTTGTCAGGTTTTGGAATACCAGACGAAGCCAAGACGATCGAAGGCTACTTGTTTCCTGCAACCTATAGCTTTGACACTCAGGCAACTGCCAAAGACATACTTGGGGCAATGGTGTCCCGAATGAAACAGGAACTTGAGCGTCAAGGGGTTGAGCAAAAGAATTGGCACAGCACATTGACTCTGGCATCGATTGTTCAGAGGGAAGCCAAGCTTGAACCAGATTTCTACAAGGTATCTCGGGTCTTTGCGAACCGCATTGAAATTGGCATGAAGTTGGAAACTGATCCGACTATTACTTATAGCTACAGCGGCAAAGACATGTCGGAAGTGTCTAGAGCAGAGCAAATCAAGCACGGTTACAACACGTACATAATTGAGGGTTTACCGCCGGGGCCGATTGCATCTCCAGGAGCACTCGCCCTAGAGGCCACACTTAACCCGGTTGATGGTGATTGGCTGTTCTTTGTAACAATCAACCTTGAAAGCGGTGAGACGAAGTTCTCAAGAACACTCGCTGAGCACGAAAGCTATGTGGTTTTTCTGCGTCAATGGGAGCGAGAGAATCCGAACTGGTATGACGACTAGCTTCGGCGTTGTTGGTTCGCCTATCGAACACTCGCTATCCCCAGTGCTCCACGCGGCGGCCTATAAGCATCTTGGCGTGGTTGTTGAGTACGACAAGAATCTTGTCGCTTCGGGAGAACTGAGAAGTTTCCTTGATTCTCGTGCGCTAGCCGGAGTGTCAGTTACTATGCCACTCAAACAGGAGGCATTCGCACTAGCCACCAGTCATGACAAATACTCACTCGCAACCGGGGTTGCGAACACTTTGTTTCGAGAGGGCGGCAACTGGAGGGCTGCTAATACCGACGTTTACGGCATTACTCAGGCACTGGCCGCGACTCCGGATCCAAACCTCACCGTGCTTATCGGATCTGGTTCTACTGCTCGCTCTGCTCTGGTTGCGCTTTCGCAAAAGTTTCCTGCAACCGAGATTGGGATTCTCGCGCGGAATCGTGAAGCAGCCGCAGAGCTTTCCGACTTTGCTACCTCCCTCGGATTCAGTGCGTCGGTACATCCCGCCAGCAAACAGCTACTTCTGAGTGCAAACCTAGTTATGTCGCTCGTCCCTGCGGGATCGTTTACCGAACTCTGGGAAGAGGTTGCTCAAGACACTGCTCCGAGAACGGGAACATTATTCGACGTTGCCTATAACCCATGGCCCTCCGAAGCTGGCTTGGCGTGGGACTCTGGTCGCGTTGTCTCCGGAATCGAGATGTTGATTTGGCAGGCGATCGAGCAAGTACAACTCTTTGTGACTTCGACAGGTCTAGAAGCACAGATTGATCGAGACGTGCTCTATCAAGTAATGAAGACCTCGGTTTCTTCCAAATAATAGCTAGCTCAGGCTGGTGTGTGCCAGAATTGAGACATGTTGCGCTGGTTAACCGCTGGGGAGTCCCATGGACCTGAACTTGTCGCGATTTTAGAAGGCTTACCAGCAGGCGTTTCCGTCACAACCGAAGACGTGCAGAACGCACTTGCTAGAAGACGTCTTGGTTTTGGACGTGGCGCCCGCATGAAGTTTGAGCTCGATGAAGTAAGTCTTAGTGGCGGAGTGCGCCACGGACTCACTCAGGGCGGACCTGTTGCCATCACGATTCAAAACACCGAGTGGCCAAAGTGGGAAAAGATCATGTCGGCCGATCCTGTTGACGAATCAGAGCTAACCGGTGCAAGGGCAGAGGCGCTCACTAGACCACGTCCTGGACATGCTGATTTCACGGGGATGCAGAAGTACGGGTTTCTAGATGCCCGTCCTGTTCTTGAAAGAGCTAGTGCGAGAGAGACAGCAGCGCGAGTTGCACTTGGGGAGATCGCGGCTAGATTCTTGAAGACGTTAAATATTGAGCTTGTCACTCACACGGTTACCATTGGCCCTGTTGAGTCCAAAGAACTTGAACTCCCAAAGCCATCTGATGTTCAAGCTTTGGACGAGGACCCAGTTCGCTGCTTCTCTAAAGCCGTGTCAGATCTTATGGTTGCGGAGATCGAGGACTGCCACAAGGCTGGAGACACTCTCGGTGGGGTAGTCGAGACCTTGGTTTACGGATTACCTCCCGGTCTTGGCTCGTACGTTCACTGGGACAGAAGACTCGATTCACAACTTGCCGGCGCCTTGATGGGAATTCAGGCAATCAAGGGAGTTGAAGTCGGTGACGGTTTTGAAACAACTCGCCGTCGCGGTTCTGTCGCTCATGACGAAATTGAAAAAGATACCTCTGGTGTTGTTCGCAGGCTATCGGGCCGCGCTGGCGGAATCGAAGGTGGAATGTCTACAGGCGAGATTCTTCGAGTCAGAACTGGAATGAAACCAATATCAACTGTTCCAAAGGCTCTTGCAACAATCGATGTATCAACCGGAGAAGCTACTAAGGCTCATCACCAGCGCTCAGATGTGTGTGCGGTGCCAGCGGCAGGAATCGTTGCCGAAGCCATGGTTGCTCTTGTTATAGCTAACGCTGTATTGGAAAAGTTCGGCGGGGATTCAATCACTGAGACCAAGCGAAACCTTGATTCGTTCCTGCAGAGCATTCCAACAGTTCTCAAGTCATTCGAGGGCTAATGAGCACCGCAGTAGTACTCGTTGGGCCAATGGGTGTAGGAAAAACCACAATTGGAAAGAAGCTTGCCAAACAGTTAGGTAAGCCCTTTCTAGACACCGACAAAGAAATTGTTAAGCAGCACGGCGCAATTTCAAAGATTTTTGAGAAATCTGGCGAGCAGCACTTTCGTGCTCTTGAGAGCGAGTTCCTACTATCCGCTATCGCTTCTGACTCAGTCGTGGCAACTGGCGGAGGAGTTGTGACTCAGGAGCGAAACCGAGACGCGCTTAAGAATCAGTTCGTCATCTATCTGTCGACCAATGGGCGACACATGGCATCACGTTTGCTTGCAGGAAAGAGGCCGCTACTGAAAAACGGGATTGCCGATTGGAAGCGAATTTATGAAGAGCGCAAACCGCTGTACGAAGAGGTTGCAACCGTTGAGATTGAAACCAGCTCTAAGGCTTTGAACACGGTTGTTTTAGAAATTGTTGAGTTGGTGAATCGCCGTGGCTGAAATATCTCGAGTCGTTGTTGGTGCTGAGAAGCCCTACCCGGTGATCATCGGACGGTCCTTACTCGAGCAAGTGCCACAGCACCTAAAAGGAGCCAAGAAGGTTCTGGTTGTTCACCCTGTCGGATTGGCCGTAAGTGCAGAGCAACTTCGCGACTACCTAATTGCTGAGGGTTTTCAGGTATTGCTTGCCGGAGTTCCTGACAACGAAGAGGCAAAGCGAATTGAAGTTGCTGCTTTCTGCTGGGGGATTTTAGGAAAGTCTGAGTTCTCAAGAACGGACATGGTTATTGGCTTCGGCGGCGGCACGATTACAGATCTTGCTGGGTTTGTAGCTGCCACATGGCTTCGTGGTGTGGGTATCGTTCAGATCCCAACAACACTTTTGGCCATGGTTGATGCCTCCGTCGGTGGCAAGACTGGCGTAAACACAAGTGAAGGCAAGAACTTGGTCGGCGTTTTTCATTCCCCGTCCGCAGTAGTTGTTGATTTAGAAACGTTGAGCACATTGCCGAAGAACGAACTTCTGGCAGGTTTTGCCGAAGTAGTCAAGTGTGGATTCATAAGCGACCCTGAGATTCTTAATCTGATTGAAGCAGATTTTGAGCAAGCCGTAGATCCCTCAACTGCAACTTTTGAGGAGTTGGTGCGCAGGAGCATCCAGGTAAAAGCTGACGTGGTCGCGGTCGATTTCAAAGAAGCGGGAGTCAGGGAAACTCTCAATTACGGGCACACGCTGGGCCATGCGATCGAGCTCGCCGAACGTTATAAGTGGCGCCACGGGGCTGCGATTTCAATTGGCATGGTATTTGTAGCTGAACTCGCTCATCTAAATGGCCGACTTTCAATTGATGCCGTCAAGCGCCATCGAGACCTATTGACAAGACTTGGACTACCCGTTGACTATCCAGCCGAAAAGTGGCCGCAGCTTCTGGCCAACATGCAAATCGATAAGAAATCACGCGGGGGAAACCTAAGGTTTGTTGTGCTGGACGAGATAGGCAAGCCAACCATCATGCACGCACCAACCGAAGAGATTCTCTTCGCTGCGTTTCAAGAGATTGCTCAGTAGGCTATAGAAATGAAAACCGTGGTTGTCCTCAATGGACCAAACTTGGCGCGCCTAGGGTCCAGGGAGCCCGACATCTACGGAGACATGAATCTAGAGGCACTTACAAGCCAGTTATCAAAGCTCGGCGAATCGCTTTCTTTGAAGCTGAGCTTTTTTCAGAGCGATTCCGAGTCTGAATTGATGAGTGAGATTCATAAGGCAACAGATGCGGGGCAGGACGTTATCTTGAATCCAGCAGCGTTCACCCATTATTCGTATGCACTGGCTGATGCTTGTAAGGCACACACTGCCTCTGGGGCAAGGCTTATCGAGGTGCACATTTCCAACCCACATGCAAGGGAAGAGTTTCGTCACAAGAGTGTAATCTCGACAAGCGCAACTGGTGTTATCGCGGGATTCGGCTTCGATTCCTACTCTCTTGCCCTTCGCCAGCTTGCTAGCTAGAGCGCTAGAATTAGGTAAATCCAATCCACGAGAAAAAGAAATCAGAGTAAGCACGACTTATGGCAACCTCAAACGATCTAAAAAACGGACTAGTTCTAAACATTGACGGCCAGCTATGGACCGTTATTGAGTTTCAGCACGTCAAGCCAGGTAAGGGTCCAGCCTTTGTGCGCTCGAAACTGAAGAACGTATTGAGTGGCAAGGTTGTCGAGCGCACCTTCAACGCCGGTGTCAAAGTTGAAACCGCTAGCGTTGATAAGCGTGAGATGAACTACCTGTACAACGACGGTTCTGGCTACGTGTTCATGGACAATCAGAACTACGAGCAGATGAGCCTTTCCGAGGAGGTCGTTGGCGACGCAAAAGATTACCTGCTTGAGAATCAGGGAGCGGTTGTAGCGGTTTACGAGGGTAACCCGATTTATGTTGAACTTCCGGCATCGGTTGTTTTAGAGATTACTTACACCGAACCAGGATTGCAGGGTGACCGTTCAAGCGGAGGAACAAAACCGGCGACAGTTGAGACCGGACTTCAGATTCAGGTGCCGCTGTTTATCGAGCAGAACGTAAAGGTTCGAGTGGACACCCGAACAGGCGAGTACCTCGGCCGCGTGACTGACTAGCTTGTGAGCTCTAGAACAAAGTCTAGAAAGATGGCTCTCGATGCCATCTTTGCTGCTGACATGCGTAAGCAAAATCCCATTGAGCTTCTTGATGTCACTGCAGCAACCCAGGAAGATCGTCAGAACCAAGCCGAGATTGTGGGATACGCCCGCGCAATTGTTGAGGGCATAACAGCCTCGCACGCCGATATTGACGACCGAATTGCTTCTTTCTCACACAAATGGTCGATCGACCGTATGCCAGCCGTAGACCGAGCGATTCTTCGAGTCGCAGTCTGGGAGATTCTTTTCAACGAGGACGTACCTGACCCTGTTGCCATTTCGGAAGCGGTTGATTTGGCAAAGGAGTATTCAACTGAAGAATCAGGGCTATTCGTAAACGGCTTGCTCGCAGCAATTTCTGGGACAAAGACCGCAAAATAACCCTGTACTGCTAGTATTTCCAAGAATCATCCTTTAACTACCGTCCTGTGAGGCGGAGAAGGAGGTGGGCGTTGTCAAAACGCACCGTCTTAAGCGCCGATGACATCTCTCGGGCTATTACTCGCATTTCTCATGAAATAGTTGAGGCCAATCAGGGCCTTGAAAATCTTGTTTTACTCGGAATCCCAACCCGAGGGGTATTAATAGCAAATCGTTTGGCAGAAGTAATCAAGAAGCACTCGGGTGCCGAGATTGATCTTGGCTCCCTAGATATCACGATGTACCGTGACGATCTTGCCAAGCAGCCCACTCGGGGTCCCGGAGTTACTTCAGTACCGGTGGGGGGAATCGACGGCAAGACCATCGTTCTGGTTGACGACGTGCTTTTCAGCGGCCGAACTGTTCGAGCCGCACTGGATGCTTTGAATGATCACGGAAGACCCAAAGCCGTGATGCTCGCTGTACTAGTTGATCGAGGCCATAGACAGCTGCCAATCAGAGCTGATTTCGTTGGAAAGAATTTGCCAACCTCTTCTCTAGAGCATATCTCAGTAAAACTTGCGGAAGCTGATGGAGTCGACGAAGTGGTGATCGAGTCATGAAACACCTTCTGTCAGCCGGCGATCTAACCAAGGAACAAGCCATAGCTTTACTTGATCTGGCTGAAGACATGTCGGACGTGAACGATCGGGAGATCAAGAAGTTACCAACTCTTCGTGGAAGAACGGTAGTGAACCTCTTCTTTGAAGATTCCACCCGAACTCGGATTTCGTTTGAGCTAGCAGCAAAGCGCCTGTCAGCCGACGTCATCAACTTCGCAGCGAAGGGATCTTCGGTTTCAAAAGGTGAATCCCTAAAGGACACCGCCCAAACTCTAGAGGCGATGGGAGCAGATGCCATTGTGCTTCGCCACTCATCTAGTGGATCCGCTCATCGACTAGCTCACACCGATTGGGTTCATTCTGCAGTGATCAACGCCGGCGATGGTTCCCACGAGCACCCAACTCAAGCGCTTCTGGACGCCATGACCATTCGACAAGGAGTCTCTGATGAACCAAGGGGCAGGGACCTTGCAGGGGTTCGCGTTCTTATCGTGGGCGACATCTCGCATTCTCGAGTGGCTCGATCGAACCTACTGCTTCTCAAAACCCTGGGGGCGGAGGTTCATGTCTGTGGTCCTGCAACACTTGCACCGAGATCTTTTACTGAAGCTGAGCATCTTCATTTTCTACTTGATGATGCCATCAGGATTGTGCAACCGAACGTTGTGATGATGCTGCGAGTGCAGCAAGAGCGCATGAGCGCGTCATACTTCCCAACTGAACGCGAGTATTCAAGAATCTGGGGTCTAAACAAGTCTCGACTTGCCACTATGGATCCAAACACTTTGGTATTGCACCCTGGCCCCATGAATCGTGGTCTAGAGATTGACGCGGCAAGTGCCGACAGCAAGAACTCAATGGTTCTGGATCAAGTCAGAAACGGTGTCTCTATCCGCATGGCCGTTCTGTTCACCCTACTTTCAGGAGGTTCAAACTAATGTCGAGAAACTATGTTTTGAAAGGTGCCAAGAACACCGCCGGCAAATCCGTTGAGATCACAATTGAGAACGGCTTGATAACCGCAAGCCCTACTGCTGGCATGGATCACAAGGCGGTAGATGTAAGTGGCCTTATTGCCCTTCCTGGCTTTGTTGATCTCCACACCCATCTTCGTGAACCAGGCTTTGAACAAAGTGAGACAGTAGCTTCCGGATCACGCTCGGCAGCAGCTGGGGGATACACTGCGATACACGCCATGGCAAATACTTTTCCGGTTGCAGATACTGCTGGTGTTGTTGAGCAGGTTGCAAGGCTAGGTCAAGACTCTGACCTGGTTTTTGTACAGCCGGTCGGGGCAGTCACGGTTGGACTAAGGGGTGAGCAGCTAGCTGAGCTTGGCGCAATGGCGCAATCCAAGGCCAAGGTGCGCATTTTCAGTGACGATGGCAACTGCGTTCACGATCCAGCTCTGATGAGAAGAGCTCTTGAGTACGTTAAGGCTTTTGGAGGGGTAATTGCCCAGCACGCACAAGAGCCAAGACTTACGGTGAATGCCCAAATGAACGAGGGTGCTCTTGCAACAAAGCTTGGGCTGGCAGGTTGGCCGCGCGTTGCAGAGGAGGCCATCATCGCAAGAGATTTGATGCTCACTGAACTTACTGGGTCAAGACTTCACGTTTGTCATGTTTCAACTGCTGGATCGGTTGAATTGATTCGTCAGGCGAAGAAGCGCGGCATTAACGTCAGCGCGGAAGTGACCCCTCATCATTTACTACTCACAGAGAACAGAGCGGAAGGCTACGATCCAATATTTAAGGTAAATCCGCCTCTTAGAACTGATGCGGACGTGGAAGCGCTTCGTGAAGGGCTAATTGATGGAACTATCGATGTAGTAGCAACAGACCACGCTCCTCACCCTAAAGAATCAAAAGATACAGACTGGGCGAGTGCGGCGTTTGGGATGGTTGGCCTCGAGACTGCCTATTCCGTTGCGCAGCAGGTACTTATTGATTCGGGCAGGTCAGACTTTGCGCGCCTAGCCGAGGTCATGTCAAAAAACGGTGCAAGCATTAGTGGAATTGAACAGGGTAAATACCTTGAGCCCGGCTCGCCAGCAAACCTAGCTCTTGTTGACCCGGGGCTGTCTTGGACACCGCAGTCTCAGACTCAGAGCATGAGCGAGAACAACCCCTATTCAGGCCTGGAGATGAAGGGGAGAGTTGTGCACACGATTTATGACGGAGAATTTAGTTATCGAGATTTCAAGATTGTTCAGAGAGCGAGAATCTAGTGGAGACCTATCATGTTGGCCTTCTCAGCCTTGCATTTTTTGCGGTTATCGGACTATTCGCCTTCATTTCCTGGCGAAGGAGAATTTTGAAGCAGCAGGCGCTTCTTGAGAATCCCCTTGAGATTTCAAGTTCATCTGCTGGATTCAAGTGTTTATACGTTGCAACAACGTTTGCCGACCGCCCACTGGAGCGAGTGGTGGCTCATGGTCTAGCTCACCGAGGAGTGGCACATCTTCTAATCACTGATTCTGGCCTAGAGGTGTCACGCATCGGAGAGACTAGCTTCCTAATTCCTAGGGCGGCCTTGATTCAGGTCGGTTCTGTATCCGCTGTGATTGACAGAGCTGTCGAGAAAGACGGTCTTGTTGTTATCAAGTGGAAGCTTGGTGCCGAGGAACTCGAGTCTCATTTTCGTTTTGTCGATTCCAAACTCCGCGCTAGCTCATTGTCTCAACTTTCAAGTTTGGTAGGTGCATAGCCAGATGAAGACCGCGAAGTTAGTACTCGAGGACGGCAGGGTTTTTGAAGGAAGTGCCTATGGTGCCGAGGGTCAGACTTTGGGGGAGATTGTCTTTGCAACCGGAATGACCGGCTATCAAGAAACACTTACCGATCCAAGTTACGCCGGTCAGATTGTCGTGCAGACTGCTCCTCACATCGGAATAACTGGAGTGAACGCTCGCGATCAAGAATCGAATCGAATCTGGGTAAGTGGTTACGTGGTTAGAGAGCCATCTAGAGTGGTCTCCAATTACCGATCCGAAAGGTCGCTGACTGAAGAGCTTGGAGAAAATTTCATTGTTGGTATTTCAGGCATAGACACCAGAGCTCTAACTAGGCACATCAGATCCAAGGGCGCAATGCGTGCTGGGATTTTTTCTGGCCCGAGGTCCGAGCAAGCTATTGAAAGACTTGTTGAGATTGTTCGCGAAGCTCCAGAAATGCAGGGTTTGTCTCTGAGTTCAATGGTGACAACCCCCGACTCTTACGAGGTTCCTCACATGGGTCAGTACGTTGGCCGAGTCTCGATTTTGGATCTAGGAATAAAGCGTTCAACCATCGAGCACATGATAAAGCGTGGACTGGTAGTGACGGTTATTCCTGCGATTACAACAATCGAAACAGTCCTCGCCACAAAGCCTGACGCGGTTTTCTTTTCAAATGGACCCGGGGACCCAAGTGCCTCAGCGGAGCAGGTAAAGCTATTGCAGGCAATTCTGGAGAGACGAATTCCCTTCTTTGGAATCTGCTTTGGAAACCAGCTGCTTGGTAGAGCGTTGGGTTTTGATACATACAAACTCACCTTCGGGCATCGTGGGATAAACCAGCCGATTCTTGATAGAACCACTGGCAGGGTTGAGGTGACCGCTCATAACCACGGTTTCGCTGTTCGAGTGCCTGGTGGAGACAACGGTGAGCTGGTTGCATCACCTGCCGGCTTTGGGAAAGTGCGCGTTTCCCACGTCAATCTGAATGACCAGTGCGTAGAGGGCCTCGAGTGTGTAGATGTGCCGGCGTTTTCGGTTCAGTACCACCCGGAGGCCGCTGCCGGCCCTCACGACTCCTCATATTTGTTTGACCGTTTAGTTCAAATGATTTCATCTAGGGCAGGTGCAATCTAATGCCACGCAGAACTGATCTAAACAGTGTTCTCGTTATTGGGTCTGGTCCAATCGTTATTGGACAGGCATGTGAATTTGATTACTCAGGCACCCAGGCTTGTCGAGTTCTCAGAGCAGAGGGAATACGAGTAATCCTCGTAAATTCGAATCCGGCAACCATCATGACGGATCCTGACTTTGCCGACGCCACATATGTCGAGCCGATAACTGCGCAGGTCATTGAGGCGATCATTGCAAAAGAAAAGCCAGATGCAATCTTGCCGACCTTGGGGGGTCAAACAGCTCTTAACGCTGCAATGGAACTTCATGAGCTAGGCATTCTAGAGAAGTACAACGTTGAATTGATTGGTGCCAACATCGCAGCCATCAAAGCAGGAGAAGATCGTCAGTCTTTCAAGCAACTCGTTCTGGACGCCGGTGCCGATGTTGCAAAATCCGTCATTGCAAAGAACATGGATGAAATCCTCTCAGGCGCAAAGAAGCTTGGGTATCCGCTAGTTGTTCGCCCATCTTTCACGATGGGTGGTCTTGGTTCTGGTTTTGCCTTCAACGAGGAACAGCTGATCCGAATAGCCGGAGCAGGCCTCCAGGCATCTCCTACAACGGAAGTGCTGCTTGAGGAGTCCATTCTTGGTTGGAAAGAGTATGAGCTAGAGCTCATGCGAGACCGCAATGACAACGCAGTGGTGGTGTGCTCGATTGAAAACGTCGACCCAGTCGGAGTGCACACGGGGGATTCAATTACTGTGGCTCCGGCTCTGACACTCACCGATCGCGAGTATCAGAACCTGAGGGACATTTCAATTCAGATTATTCGCGATGTAGGAGTGGACACAGGCGGATGCAATATTCAGTTTGCTGTTGATCCTGCAACTGGCCGCGTGATTGTTATTGAAATGAACCCTAGAGTCAGTCGTTCCTCAGCCTTGGCGTCAAAGGCGACAGGTTTTCCAATCGCCAAGATTGCGGCAAAGCTAGCTATCGGCTACACCCTCGATGAGATTCCTAACGACATCACCAAGGTCACACCTGCGAGCTTCGAGCCGACACTCGATTACATAGTTGTTAAAGTCCCACGATTTGCCTTCGAGAAGTTCCCGGCTGCCGATCCGACTTTGACAACAACCATGAAGTCTGTTGGTGAGGCTATGGCAATTGGCCGCACCTTCTCCCAGGCTCTTCAGAAGGCTCTTCGATCACTCGAGAAAAGAGGTTCTTCGTTTCACTGGAACCATAACGTAACTCCTGTAGAAGACCTACTCACTTCGATCAAGCAACCAACTGACGGAAGAATTGTGAATGTCCAACAGGCGTTGCTTAAGGGTGGGACTGTCGAGCAGGTTTTCGACTCGACCATGATCGACCCTTGGTTCCTAGATCAAATCGTTTTGATTAATGAAGTCGCCGTCTCCATTCGGGAAGCCAAGGAGTTAACCCCCGAGGTATTCAAGGTAGCGAAGGAGCATGGCTTTAGTGATCACCAGATTGCTGAGCTGCGACGCCTTTCAGAGACAGATGTAAGAAGTCTCCGCCATAAGCTTGGATTGCGTCCGGTTTTCAAGACTGTAGACACGTGTGCTGGAGAGTTCCCCGCGCTTACTCCGTATCACTACTCGACTTACGAGCAGGAGACTGAAGTAGTTTCCTCAGATCGCAGGAAAGTTATCATCCTTGGATCTGGGCCAAACCGGATCGGTCAAGGGGTTGAGTTTGACTACTCTTGCGTTCACGCGTCCTTTGCCCTCTCGGACGCTGGCTACGAGACGATCATGATCAACTGCAATCCAGAGACCGTGTCGACGGATTACGACACTTCCGACCGCCTCTACTTTGAGCCGTTAACTCTTGAGGATGTATTAGAGGTTATCCATGCGGAATCAGCCTCTGGAGAGATTGTCGGTGTAGTTGTTCAGCTTGGTGGCCAGACTGCTCTGGGGCTCGCACAGGGTTTGAAGCAGGCAGGTATCCCGATTCTTGGAACCTCACCAGACGCAATTGACCTGGCAGAAGAGCGGGGTTCGTTCTCAAAGATTCTCGATAGGGCAAAGTTGTTAGCTCCCGCAAACGGAACCGCAACGAATCTTCCTGATGCCAAGGTGATTGCCGATCGTATTGGGTTCCCCGTACTAGTCAGGCCATCTTTTGTTCTGGGTGGGCGAGGAATGGAAATTGTTTACGAACCCGAGGGCATGGATGACTACTTCCGCAGGATCGAAGATCAGGCAATCGTAGGTCCGGACCATCCTTTGTTGGTGGACCGCTTCCTAGATGACGCAATCGAAATCGACATAGACGCCCTGTATGACGGAACTGAGCTTTACGTCGGGGGAGTAATGGAGCATATCGAGGAGGCGGGAATTCATTCCGGCGACTCAAGCTGCACCTTGCCCCCGATAACCCTCAGCGAGTCGCAGATTGCCAGAGTTCGCGAGGCGACTGAGAAAATCGCTAAAGGTATAGGCGTGCGCGGTCTGCTGAATGTTCAGTTCGCGCTGGCCGCTGATGTACTTTATGTACTCGAAGCAAATCCCCGAGCATCACGAACGGTACCTTTCGTTTCAAAAGCCCTAGGTATCACCCTGGCAAAGGCTGCTGCACTAGTAATGGTAGGGCGTTCTATTTCCGAATTGAAGGCAGAGGGTCATCTACCGAACCTGGATGGAACATACATTCCAGCGAACTCACCGATCTCGGTAAAGGAAGCAGTGCTGCCATTCAAGAGGTTTGCAACTGCTGATGGTCGGTACGTGGATTCTCTTCTCGGACCGGAGATGCGTTCAACCGGTGAGGTAATGGGCATAGATGTTGATTTCCCTAAAGCCTTTGCGAAGTCGCAGGCTGCCGCGGGAAGTTCGCTTCCGACTAAGGGGCGAGTTTTCATCTCTGTAGCAGACCGAGATAAGCCGCAGATGCTTCTACCTGTTCGAAGGCTCGAACAGCTTGGCTACGAGATTCTTGCTACAGCTGGCACGGCACAGATTCTCCTGCGTCACGGAATTTCTGCTCGCGCCGTAAGAAAACACAGCCAAGGTTCTTCAGCTACTGAAGGGCCGACAATTGTCGAGATGATTACCGCTGGTGAAGTAGATGTTGTTGTAAATACCCCAACTGGCTCGTCAGCACGAAAGGACGGCTACGAGATTCGCGCAGCTACTACCGCCGCGGATAAGCCAATTTTCACAACCCTCGCGCAGCTCAGCTCTGCTATTGGTTCCTTCGAAGCAGTTATCGCGGGCCCATTCGAGGTTAGATCGCTGCAGGAACATGCGAATGATCGCAAGGCGGCTCTCGGTGTCTAGTTTTGGAGACAGACTTCAACAAGGTTTCAAATCAAAAGGACAGCTTTGCGTTGGTATTGACCCAAGCTACGAGCAGCTACAGAGTTGGGGTCTTCCACAATCCAAAGATGGCGTCAGATCATTTTCTATGGCAGTTCTGGACGATGCTGCAAACCAGGTTGCTGTGGTAAAACCTCAGGTTGCATTTTTCGAACAGTTTGGTTCGGGAGGCTTCGAAGTGCTAGCCGATGTGATGAAGGAGGCATCCTCCCGTGGGCTGCTAGTGATTGCGGATGCCAAGCGTGGAGACATCGGCTCGACTATGAATGGTTACGCAAAAGCTTGGCTCAGTCAAGAAGCGGTTTTTGTGTGTGATGCTCTAACTGTTTCACCTTACTTAGGACCTGAATCTTTAAATCAGACAGTTGATGCGGCTTTGGCTAATAATCGGGGGTTGTTTATCCTTGCGGCAACTTCAAACCCAGAGGCTCGTAGCTTGCAGTCTGCAATCGCGTCAGGCTCAAGCGTGGCAAAGAATGTTTATGATTACGCGACCGGGCACAGCAAAGGAACGCTTGGTTCCGTGGGTGTTGTTATTGGAGCCACAGTAGATTGCTCATCACTTGGAATAGATGTAGAGAAGCCCTCAAATGTTCCAGTTCTAGTTCCGGGGTTTGGGTCACAAGGTGTTGATCTGTCGAATGCTGGTCATCTTCTCAAAACTTTCGCCCCAATAAGCATCTGTAGCGTCTCTCGTTCAGTTGCAGGATCCACAAAGCAGGGACTGGCGGAGAGGATTTCTATTGCTAAGTCGGAGCTTGAGATAGGGTTGCGGGCATGACCAGCACTGGCAAACTTATCGTTATCGCAGGGCCATCAGCGGTTGGGAAGGGTACGCTGGCGACGCACATCGTCTCGAACTACCCAGGTTTCTCGTTGTCGGTTTCAGCAACCACAAGAGCCCCTCGAGCTGGCGAAGTTAATGGAGTGTCGTACTTTTTCTTGAACAGCGAACAGTTCGAGCAAGAAATTGAGTCGGGCATGATGTTGGAGTGGGCTAAAGTCCACGGGACAAACCTTTACGGCACCCCTAGGGAGCCAGTCGAGCTTGCCTTGTCTAAAGGGCTGAACGTGATTCTGGAGATTGACGTCCAGGGGGCTTTCCAGGTTAGAGAGGCTTTCCCTGAAGCATTGTTAGTTTTTGTGACCCCGCCAAGTTTTGAGGAGCTTCGGGCGAGGTTGGACAAACGAGGAACGGAATCCGAAGAGGACAAGCAAATCAGGCTTGAAACCGCCAAATCTGAGCTAGCCCAGGCCGTGGAGTTTGATTTTTCCGTCGTAAATGATGAGGTCGCCAGATGTGCCAAAGAAGTCGTAGAATTGATTCAATCCGCATAATCTCAGGAAAGTTGCCATGTCTGAAAAGCTAGAAGGAATCGTTTCTCCATCAATCGACAAGCTGATGGATAGAGTCGACTCGAAGTACGAGCTCGTAATGTTCGCCGCTAAGCGCGCGCGTCAGATCAACGATTACTACTCTGCTCTTCACGAGGGAAGCCTGTTCAACAATGTAGGACCTCTAGTTGATGTGACCATCGACGAGAAGCCTCTTACGATTGCACTTCACGAAGTTGACCAGGGACTTCTAACAAAGCGCCACCTAGACTAAGCGAGTCGCTCACGTGGCCAATGTTGTGGTCGGTGTCACCGGCGGAATCGCGGCCTACAAATCTGCCGCAGTGATTCGGCTCTTTGCTGAGGCTGGTCATTCAGTACAGGTAGTGGCAACTCAAAACGCGTTCAAGTTCATCGGGAAGACCACCTTAGAGGCGCTATCTGGAAATCCGGTTTCGGTAGTTGACCCTGATCTTTTTACGGATGTTGACCAGGTAAAGCACATCGCAATCTCCAAATCAGCGGAGTTGGTTGTTGTCGCACCGGCGACAGCGTCCTTTATCGCAAAACTCGCGGCCGGCATTGCCGACGATCTTCTTACCACTACAGTTTTGGCTGCCACTTGCCCTGTGGTTCTCGCCCCAGCTATGCACACCGAGATGTGGGAGAACAATGCAACCCAGGCGAATGTTAGCTTGCTTCGTTTACGAGGTATCAATATTGTTTGGCCAGAGGTTGGTCGCCTAACTGGAGAAGACACAGGGATTGGACGACTCGCAGAACCCCAGCAGATTTTCGAAGCAGCAACCTCATTCCTTGGTGGTCCGCTGAGCGGAAAAAGGGTCTTGGTCACAGCCGGGGGTACCAGGGAGCCGATTGACGCAGCACGCTTTATCGGGAACTATTCTTCAGGCAAGCAAGGTATTGCTTTTGCAAGGGTTGCAAAGCAGCTCGGAGCAGAAGTACAGGTGATCGGTGCAAATGTCGATGAGTCCATGACGGTCGGGCTCGATTGCGTGAAAGTTCAAACGGCGAGTGAGCTAGGGCAGGCTTTGAAAGCCAAGCAAGGAAGCTACGACGTTTTGATTATGTCTGCTGCGGTAGCGGATTTTTCGCCCGCAAAACCTACTGGCTCAAAGTTGAAGCGATCTGAGATTGGGGACAAGATGGAGTTGCAGCTTGTGGCCAACCCAGACCTTCTTGCACAGACCGTGAGTGCCCTCGGTGTTCACAGGCAAAACACCATAGTTGTTGGATTCGCTGCTGAGGCCAATGGCGAGCTTGAAAGCCTTGCTCGAGAAAAGCTCGAATCGAAGAATTGTGACTACATAGTTGCAAACGATGTCAGCAATAACATGGTTTTTGGCAAGGACGTCACAGAGGTATTGCTGGTATCACAGAGTGGGTCCGAGAGAATCTCAGGGAGTAAGCAAGCCGTAGCAGCAACCGTTTTGTCACGGATAGCAAGTAACGCGGGGGAATCATGAGCAAACTACGACAGTTCACATCTGAATCAGTAACCGAAGGTCATCCAGACAAAATCTGCGATCAGATTTCCGATGCCATTCTCGATGCCATGCTGGCACAGGACAAGGACGCTCGAGTGGCTGTCGAAACTATGGTCACAACCGGTTCGGTACATGTTGCCGGTGAAGTCTCAACCACCGGATATGTAGAAATCCCCTCGATTGTTAGGGAGACCGTCTTAGGAATTGGATACAACTCATCCAAGATCGGCTTTGATGGAAAAAGTTGTGGAGTTTCAGTGTCCATCGGACAGCAGTCCCCGGACATTGCTCAAGGAGTGGATTCCGGCTTAGAGGTAAGAGCCCAGGGCTCAACAGACCGTTTTGAATCCCAGGGCGCGGGAGACCAGGGACTTATGTTTGGCTACGCCAGCAACGAGACCCCGACATACATGCCAACAGCCATCGCACTTTCTCATCAGCTCTCAGAGAAGCTCGCGAGTGTTCGAAAGAGCGGAGAGGTGTCATTCCTTCGCCCCGATGGCAAGACTCAAGTCACTGTGGGCTTCGATGGGTCAACCCCTAAGACTATTGAGGCCGTTGTTGTTTCAAGTCAGCATGATGATGGAGTATCGCAAGCCGACATACACGAAGCCATCAGGTCAAATGTGATTTTGCCAATCCTTGAAAAGTCAGGCCTTGACTACTCTGCGGCGAAGATGTTCATTAACCCCACTGGAAAGTTCGTTATTGGCGGACCCCAGGGAGACGCTGGGTTGACTGGTAGAAAGATCATTGTCGACACCTATGGAGGCGCAGCAAGACACGGCGGCGGCGCTTTCAGTGGTAAGGACCCATCTAAAGTTGATAGGTCAGCTGCCTATGCAATGCGTTGGGTAGCAAAGAACGTCGTGGCATCGGGTGCGGCCGATAGGGCCGAGGTTCAGGTTGCTTACGCTATCGGTGTTGCTAACCCTGTAGGTATCTACCTCGAGACATTCGGCACAGAGAAAGTTGCAACGGCAGCAATTGAGCAAGCAATTCGAGAAATCTTTGATCTAAGACCCCGTGCGATTGTCGAGCACCTTGACCTTTTGCGACCTATTTATTCAAAAACCGCTGCCTACGGTCACTTCGGGAGAGAGCTACCGGAGTTCAGCTGGGAGAAACTCGACCGAGTTGACGCGTTGCGGTCTGCACTGAATCTCTAGATGCAAAAGATAGCGAAACTGGCTATCCAGTCAAATCTTCCTCAGCTGGATCGATTGTTTGACTATGCCATTCCGGATTCGTTACAGGATGTCGCAAGAATCGGTTCACGAGTTCGAGTTATGTTCGGGCGTTCAAAGAAGCCTCTGGACGCGTTCATAGTTGATTTCCCAACCGAATCAGAGTTCAAGGGGCGTCTGAGTGAAGTTATTGAAGTTGTCGGTAACACCCAGACGCTTCAGCCAAAGGTGTTCCAACTCTGCCAGCAACTTGCAGATCGGTCCGCTAGCACCCTCGGAGAGCTTCTTAAGCTTGCGATTCCAGCTCACATGCCTAGATCCTTCGCCTCCCATCAAGACCCTACTTCAGGTAGTGATTCACAAGTTCTGGTGGACGCTGCAGGTGGCACGTCAGAATTCTCCCTACTTGTTGAAGCAGGTGCGAAATCCTTCGTGCTAGTTGAACCTCGGGAAGTTGAAGCGGATTGGGCGGCGGTAGGAAGAACTGTCCCAGCGTGGGCGAAACTGTTCGTGGACCTTGCTACTCAGAATCTTTCCAGCGGAAAATCAACAATAATTCTGGTGCCAGACTTCCGAGAGCATCAACGACTTCTAGATGCTCTGTCACAGGCTGGATACATGGGTTATGTCGCCAACTACTCTCAGGAGCAGCCGAAGTCCAAACAGTACGAAGCTTTCCTTAGGGCCTTGGATAGTACTCCAAGAATTGTCATCGGCTCTCGATCTGCCGCGTTTGCGCCATCCTACAATCTGGGCAGCATTTTAGTTTTCGATGAGGCAGACCGAAGTTACTCAGATCAATCGGCTCCCTATCTAAACTCCAGAGATGTCGTTTTAGTGCGACAGGCAATTGAGAATTGCTCGCTGGTTTTTGCGTCTCATTCAATGTCTTGCGATGTCAAAAGGCTTGTTGATTCAAAGTTTCTAGAGGATAGGACAAAAGCTTTCGCCTTACCGAGAGTGTCAAACTCTGAGCCCGGTCTGCGGGTGGATTCTGCCGCCTACTCGGCGATTAAGGCTGGTCTTGAACTGGGACCTGTTTTAGTGCAGGTGTCTTCGCTTGGGGACAGTACGGCAATTTACTGTAAGGCTTGTGATGAACCAGCGCGTTGCAATGACTGTCAGGGACCACTTTGGGTGGATTCAACCGGAACAAAAAAATGTCGATGGTGCAACAGTTTTCAGCTCAACTACAAGTGCGCCTGTGGCTCGTCGGAAGTCGCTTTAGGCAGAGCTGGGGCAACACGCACCGCGGCTGAGCTGGGCCGCGCTTTCCCGTCTGCGCGGGTTGTCGAATCCACTGGAGTTGCTCGAACCGTAAGTATTCCAAGAGGTAAAACTCTTGTTGTGGCAACGGCTGGAGCTGAGCCTTACGTTGATGGCGGATACAGTGCTGTTGTCCTTCTAGATGCGAGGATCGCTCTTTCGAGACAGAATCTCCGTGCACAAGAAGAAGCGGTGCGCGTCTGGTCCAATGCAGTTGCAAAGGCTTCAAACAAGGCCCCCTGCGTGCTGGTTGGAGTCTCGGGCGAGCTATCGCAGTTGTTCTGTCTCTGGAATCACGACAAGATCGCTGAGAGCGAGTACCGGTCGCGACAGGAGCTAAGTCTTCCACCTGCGCTTCGCTTGGGAAGCATCACCGCCGAACTCGAGTTGCTGACAGAACTGTCTGGTCTCCTGAAAGCTAACAAACAGGTTGTTTGCATTGGCCCAGCTCCGCTTGAAGGCACAACTACTGATTCGCTTTGGAGACTTATCTTCAAGTATCCATATTCAGCTGGCGTGGACTTGGCTAAGACATTGAAGACCGAAGTCACAAGAATAGGCGCTGGTAAGACACGCGCAGCTCGTTCCGGGCGAAGTGCCCGGCCTATTGCAGTGAAGATGAACGACGCTGAAGTAATCTAGAGACGGAGATCTCTTGAGAATCGTTTTTGCAGGAACACCAATCAATGCGGCTAAGACCCTAGAAGCCTTGGTTGGCGCTGGCAATTCCATTGTTGGCGTTCTTACTCGAGCCGATGCTCCAACTGGGCGAAGCGGAACAGTGACTGAGTCGCCGGTAGCGGCAGTTGCCTCTTCGCTTGGTATACCCGTACTTAAATCAAACACGGTGGATACCGACGTGCTTGATTGGATATCAGAATTGAAACCTGATCTCGGTGTGATTGTTGCTTACGGCTGCATCCTCAAGTCGGACGCGCTAGAGATTCCTAGCAAGGGTTGGATTAATGTTCACTATTCGCTGCTACCAAAGTATGCAGGTGCATCTCCAGTGCAGCATGCGATTCTTGATGGTGAAACCGAGACTGGAGTCACTGTTTTTAGACTTGATGAAGGAGTAGACACCGGGCCCGTTCTGTCGGCGCAGCGTACAGAGATCCGGCCCGATGAGAACACTGGAGAGCTACTGGAGCGTCTAACAGAGATCGGCTCTGAACTGCTTTGTAGAACATTGGGTGATTTGGACAATCAGTACTCGTCAAGATCTTTCCAGGAGATTGACTCCACAAGAGTAGCCACTCGAAAGATTAGCCGTGCGCTGGCGAGACTTGACTTCAATCAATCATCGAAGGATGTTGTCAATAAGGTACGTGCCATGAACCCAGAGCCCGTTGCTTGGTTTGAGTTCGAATCTCTGCCGGTACGCGTGCTTGAGGCAACGGTGGAAGGTTCAGCTGAACTGGCCGCAGGGGTCGCTAGATTGCTTGGTTCGCAGCTTATTGTTGGTTGCTCTGATGGCTCGGTTGCGCTAGAAGTAGTGCAGCCAGCAGGAAAGAAACCGATGAGTGGAGCGGACTGGTTCCGAGGTTTGCGCAGAGATTCGTTGTTGCTGTCGTGATTCGCGAGGTAGCTTTTGATCTTCTCGACCGAGTACAGTCTGATGATGCTTACGCGAACCTTCTACTGCCAACACTTGTTTCGAGGGCAAAGTTAGATTCACGCGATGCAGCATTTGTTCAAGAACTTGCTTTTGGCACAATTCGGAACTGGTCGCTTTACGAAAAGATTATTGAACTTGCGTCAAATCGAAAAATTGACGACATTGAACCTGCCGCGCAGCTTGTGCTTGTTCTCGGGGTCCATCAGCTTCTCGACATGCGCGTGCCTTCTCACGCGGCCATCAACGAGAGCGTGAATCTCGCGAAGAAGAAGGCGAGTAAGGGATCTGTCGGGTTTGTAAACGCTGTTCTTCGAAAGGTGAGCTTGAAAGACAGGGCGGAATGGCTCGAGTCCGCCTTGGTTGGAGCGTCAGGTATCGAAGCTCTCTCAATCAGATTCTCTCAACCCGTATGGATTGTTCAGGCTTTTAAGGCTGCTCTGAGTTCGCGCGGAATCGGGGATGATCTTCAGAAGCTTCTGGCCAGCAACAACATGGCGCCTAGAGTGTCTTTAGTTGCACTTCCAGGGTTTTGTAAGCCCGAAGATCTTCACGCAGATGCTCGGGATGAGAACCCATCTCCAATTGGTGTTGCTGTCAGCGGGAATCCCGGGGGTATCGAGTTGGTCCAAAAAGGATTTGCGAGAGTCCAGGATCAAGGATCCCAGCTTGTGGCCCTTGCTTTGGCCGAGGCAAGAATCGAGACAGAGGATAGAAACTGGTTGGACGTTTGCGCAGGACCAGGCGGTAAAGCCGCTCTGCTAGCAGCTCTATCTCTCACAAGCGGCACTTCTCTGGTTGCCAACGAGGTTTCAAAGCACCGCGCCGACCTGGTATCAAAAGCGTTGAAACCACTTGGCACTTTCGAATTGAGAACCTCTGATGGCAGGGAGTTTGGGAATCAAGACAAGAGGTATTCGCGGATTCTGCTGGATGCGCCCTGTACTGGCCTTGGAGCACTTCGGCGCAGACCGGAGTCGCGCTGGCGAAGGACGACTGACGACTTGGTTGATCTTGTGAAGCTGCAGAGAGAGCTGCTGGAGAGTGCTTGGAAAGCTCTTGAGCCAGGGGGAGTGCTTGCTTATGTGACCTGCTCACCGCATCTATCCGAAACCACAGCACAGGTTTCTTGGGCCCAGGGCAAGTTCAAGGACAAGCTAGAACTTGTAAATGCCAACAGCATATTGAATTCCATCAATCCTCATCTTGGTCTCGACGAGGAGCTCTTCACCGCACAGCTTTGGCCTCACGTCCACGGTACCGACGCCATGTTCCTAGCATTGATGCGCAAGTCGGTAAACTAGCGAAATGGACATTCGCATCGCGCCGAGCATCTTGAGTGCCGACTTTGCGAACTTAGAGGCCGAGCTCAATAGCATCAGCGATGCCGATTTGATACACGTGGACGTCATGGACGGTCATTTCGTTCCGAATATGACACTTGGTTTGCCAATAGTGAAGCGACTTCATGAGGTCTCCAGGGTTCCTCTTGATGTTCACTTAATGATTGATCATCCGGAGAACTGGGCCGGAGAGTATGCGAAGCACGCAAGCTCGGTCACTTTTCATTTTGAAGCCGCCAGCAACCCGCAGGAGGTTATTTCGAAGATTAGGCAGTCTGGGGCGAAGGCAGCAATGTCTATCAAACCTGAAACAAGCTTTGATTCCATATCCGGCTTGGTTAAGGACCTTGACATGCTTCTAGTTATGACAGTTGAACCAGGCTTTGGTGGACAGTCACTGATTGAGAGTACGATCTCTAAAGTTTCGCAGGCAGTCTCCTTCGCCAGCGATGAACAACTCGAGTTATCCATCCAGGTTGACGGAGGTGTCACGGCCGAGAACATTGCCAGGCTGGCCGCCGCCGGAGCCGACACCTTCGTTGCTGGAACAGCAATCTTCCAAGCAAGTGATCGAAATGCTGAAATCAATCGGCTACGAAGCCTTGCTGAAAAGGCCTGATGGATGATTTCCAAACAGGATTTCTTGGAGCTGGCGAAGAGTTTTCAGGTTATCCCGATTGTCGAATCGGTTTTTTCTGGAACTGAGACTCCTTTGTCAATTTTTGAAAAGCTTGCAGTGTCAAATCCTGGAGGTTTCCTACTCGAATCGGCTGAGGCTGGGGTTTGGTCCCGCTACAGCTTCATCGGCGTTCATAATCGCGGCTTTCTCACTGGTTCGAACGATGCAGTCAGTTGGACATCAGATGACAACGTGAGCGCATTGCCTTCTGGCTCGGACGGTGTTACTGGATTGTCGGGCCTTGATTTCTTAGAAAGAATTCAGCAGAGTTGGAGGGCTGCGCCAGCTGAGAATCTTCCCCCGCTGGTGTCAGGCCTGGTGGGTCTGCTCGGCTGGGATACAGTTCACCAGATTGAGCGCCTTGGGCCTAGGAAGAAAAAGGAGCTTCAGGTTCCTGAGCTTGCGTTTGCCGTTATCAGAGATTTGGTAGTCGTTGACCATAAGGACTCGTCTTTGAAACTGGTCTCAAATGTTTACCTCGAACAAGACTGCGATCCGACGCAAGAGTACGAAGCTGCGATAGAGCGCATTAGAGCAATGAAAGAGGGCTTGCTAGAACCGACTAAGCCATTTCTGGCGGAGGTTAATCAGCAGAGCGAACCGACATTTACTCGAAGGACGAGTGATGGCGAGTTTATGGAGCTGGTGGAAAAGGCCAAAGGTCACGTCGTAGCAGGTGATGTATTCCAAGTGGTCATCTCTCAGCGCTTTGATACGACAGTTTCTGCTACACCTCTTGACGTTTATCGAATGCTTCGAGCGATTAATCCAAGCCCTTACATGTACCTTCTCAATTTCGTTGACGAACTCGGGGAATTCTCTGTTGTCGGTTCATCTCCTGAAGCGCTGGTGCGAATTAATGCTGGCAGAGCTGTTTTGCACCCGATTGCGGGATCTAGGCCAAGAGGATCAACTGTTGAGGCAGATAGTGCCTTGGCAACTGAGTTACTCGGCGACGCTAAAGAAAAGGCAGAACACCTGATGCTCGTTGACTTAGCCCGTAATGACCTTCTGAAAGTTTGTGAGGCGAGCTCAGTAAACGTGACTGAATTCATGACCGTAGAGCGCTACAGCCACATCATGCACCTGGTATCCACCGTTGAGGGTCAGATTAGAGATGGCATTACTGCAGTTGGAGTGGTCAGAGCTAGCTTTCCAGCAGGAACACTCTCCGGCGCACCAAAGCCGAGGGCTCTGGAGATCATCGAGCAGCTTGAACCGACGAATAGGGGATTGTTCGGGGGAGTTGTCGGCTACTTCGACTTTGCAGGCAACGCCGATCTAGCCATTGCCATTAGAACAGCCGTTATTCGTGATGGTGTTGGACACGTTCAGGCAGGAGCGGGCATCGTACTTGATAGCGATCCAGGACTCGAGAACCAAGAGACGCTCAACAAGGCCTCCGCCCCACTTCGAGCAATTCACGCAGCGAATCAGATGAGGAGATACTGAAAGTGAATCAAAGAAACCTCACCTTTGCATGGCTGGCAAGCATTCTGCTTCTCGCAGTTTTCGCTGGACTGCGCTGGCTCGAGGTTGTTCTCACCCCAGATGCTGGTGGACAAATTATTGAAGTCACTGGTTATTTGGCTTTTCCGATTATCTCTGCCTTAATATTGCTACAAGCGGCATCTCTGCTCACTTCATTCTTTACACCAATTGTTGTTGGCCGTTGGATCGCAGGGCTAGTTGCCCCAGTCATGCTAGTTCATGCTTTCCTGATTGTAATCGGGCTTGAGGATGCGATTCAGGCCTCACTTGCCGCTGGGATTAGCGATGTCACAGGTGTTGCGGGGTCATCTAGCCAGCTGCAGTTTGTTGCCTCATCAGAGACCACATTTATGTGGGTTGGATATCTAGTAGCGATTGCCCTAAACCTTGTCGTGCTCACTGGGAAGGCTTTGCTGAATGTTGGACCAGCTAAGCCGATCCCATCAAATGAGTCCTCTGACGACGCGGGGGACCTATGGGAGTCACAGAAGTAGTCCCATCTCAGATAAACTAGAGACCAAGAGGAGAAATTATGTCTGCAAACCCAATCGAACCAGGCCACGGAGACTCTGTAGCAGCATGGACAACGGTGATAATCATCATTGTTGCGTTCGCGCTGGGAACATTCTTCTTTTGGCTTGATTGGGCTGCTTTGGTTTGGGCATCGGCTGGACTGGCAGTGGCCGGTGTGGTTGTTGGAATCTTCTTGAAGAGAGCTGGCTACGGGGTCGGCGGATCAAAGTCCAAGCACTAATTGCTTGATTCGCTTTACGCGGGCGCGATTGATGACGCAAGCAAAAGACAAGAGCACATCTCAATAGCTGC
>ERZ1022756.62-NODE-62-length-41221-cov-9.383423_pt1 | contig 41221 bp, 58 predicted proteins | sample MGYA00520902_ERZ1022756 | MGnify/ENA primary metagenome ERZ1022756 (study PRJEB33162, sample SAMN09537601) | freshwater metagenome | isolation source: freshwater | place: Canada:Alberta | collected 2017-07 | study: EMG produced TPA metagenomics assembly of the...
CGGGGCACCGTCCACGTGAACACTTTTTGGACCGCCAGACAAGATGATTGCCTTCGGAGCCTTAGCACGCACCTCGTCGGCAGTGATGCGGTGAGGGACAATTTCTGAGTACACCAGGGCCTCACGCACACGGCGGGCGATGAGTTGGGCATATTGAGCACCAAAATCAACAACGAGGACGACATCGTGCTGACCCGAGGTGTTTTTTGCGCTCATGATTTGTCCCACCCTACTTGGCGTGTGACGATGTCTCTATGCCCCGTTTTGCTTCACTCACCTGTGCCGTGCTTCTCACCGTCGCACCGTTCGGAGCCAACGCTGTTCAGGCAGCTGATTCTGTCGACACAACTATTCCAACTTCTCCTGATTCAACGTTTGTGTATGACCTTGACAAAGAACCTTCTGATTGCATCGGATTTCTTCCAAAACCTGGATGCGGAAAGAAACCGCAACAAGCAGGTGACCGAGGCGGTTCGTTGCAATACCTCACATTCATCGTGATGATTGTTGGAGTCGGCGTTATCGGAACTGTCCTTGTTCGCAATGTGATTAAGCGAGATCGTGCGATAGCGGCGAAGATGGCAGAGGACGAAAACGCTTCCGATTAGCGTTTGCCTATGGGCATCATCTTCATTCTCATCAGTGGTGCCTCATTTGGGCTTCTTCCCTGGTTCGCGCGCACCGCATATGACCATGGAACAGAACCATTGGGCATGTTGGCTGTGCGGTTCACCTTTGCATCGGTCGTGCTTCTCGCGATTCAAGGGTTTCGCTTCAAGAAGATCACACTTCCATCAAAGAAATTAGGGCTACAACTGTTTCTTCTTGGCGCAGTTGGTTATGCACCCCAAGCGACATTCTTCTTTTTTGGCGTTGAACGAATCGACACAAGTCTTGCAACGGTCATTTTTTATACGTACCCAGGGTTTGTCGTCCTCGCTAGTTGGGCAGTGTTTCGTCATCGGCCAAGCATGCGAATGACAGTGTGCCTCGTAGTCGCAGTGCTCGGAACGGCATTAACAGCCGGGCAGATATCAGCAGGTTCTGGTCTTGGAGTCGCACTGATGTTTGGTGCATCCATTTGGTACACCGGATACATCTTGGTGAGCAGCAAGATTGCTGGACAATCGGGTGCATTTGTTTCCCTCACATACGTGATGGTTGGCGCAGCGTTCTCTCACCTGATTCTGCTCGCACTTTTGCAACCGTCTCTCCCTCAAGACACAACAGGGTGGCTTGCTGTCTTCGCTGCGGCAATCATCTCCACAGTTGTCGCAATGGGATTCTTCTTTGCAGGAGTCTCACGAATCGGACCAGGAGAAGCCGCGGTCTTCAGCACTATTGAGCCAGTTGTCTCAATAGCAGTGGGGGTCTTCGCACTAAACGAAACCATCACCACAACGCGCGTTGTTGGCGCGTTATGCGTTCTTGTAAGCGTCGCTGTTTTGGCTCAGTTATCGCGCGCAGATACGAAGTAGAACTCAAGCGCCGACAGCATTGCTGCATACGTTGCCTCTGTGCGCTCAGCACGAGAGGTCTCCCACCAAGTGATGCGCATTGCAAGCACGGTGAGGAAAGCAAGAATCGCAGCGTCGGTCAGAGCCACGTGGCCCAGCGTCCACACCTTGGCAAATGACCCACCCGGATTTGTTTGCCAAAACCACAAGAAGTTGGCACTTGCCTGCTGGTTCTGCAAGTACAACGCAAACGGCCCAATGACCTGAGACAGTGCAAGCCACGTGAGAAGAATTGGCAAGAACAGCGCACCGGCGCGAATCACCAAAAGCAAACGAGGGGTCTCTGAACGGAATGGCAAGATTTGCTCAACATTGACTTTTGACCATTCACGCTGATTGCGTTGATTACGCAAGTCGTCAACGAAAACACGAGCACTTGCTCCGAGTGTTTCTTTTTGTTTTGAGACGGTCAACCACTGATCGACTGCTTCGACAGCGTCAGAATGTGCGGCGGCGGATAAAGACATAGGGGCTCCTTAACGAGTGCAGTCTTCTTGAAGTTGGGGACCGCTGAACAACAAATATGTGACCATGAGATATGAGCCAGCACCACCGACAGTGGTTGAAGCACCATTGACGCGAACGGAACGAGCTCCGGCTGTACGCATTTCAACTTGCTGCAACAACGGTGTGCTTGCACGCAACTGAGAAAGAATTCCTTGAGCACGATTATCACCAGCACCGGGCGATTCAGATCCGCTGAAGCCACCCATCACGATGACAAGACCGGGCTTTGATGATTCTGGCGACCAACCACGCTTGGCGATCTCCGCTGCAACGGCCGATTCAATTGCTGGACCACCGCTACGAATGTTTCCTGGGACTCGCACGGAGAACTCTGCACAACTGAGCTGGAATGTCTTTGCCGCTGGTGTTGAACCAGACGCAGGTGCAGTTGTTATCGCAGCAGATCCGAGGCCCACAATCATGAGCGCGAGAAACAAGTCGGCATAAATCCAGCCGGCACCTTCTTCACCTGAGTTTGAACCGCGGCGAAAGCCGAACCTTCTAGACACGTGCAAGTTTCTCAGGTTGGCACGTCGCAATGTGAATCACGGGGCAAAGAATAACAGTCTTAGACTGCTTATCAGCGGGTTCGGCTTCTTCACTATCTTTGATAGGTAATGTCTTCCGAGGTACAGTCAAGGTCTCTACTTATGGTCAAGCAAACGACTCCTCCAAAACCAAAACGCCGTTCGCCGATTACCCGAGCCGAGGGTGAACGTCGTCTCATCGAAGCGGCGTATCAGCTGGTTCATGAACGCCCATTCTCTGAGGTAGGAGTTCGCGACATTGCAGCTCTTGCCGATGTCAACCACGGATTCGTTCACACCTGGTTTGGATCAAAGAACGACCTTCTCCTCGCTGTTGTCCGGCGACAATTTCTTAACTTGGCAGAAACTGTTCAACAAGCAGAGCCAGGTCAACCAGCAATCAATTTTTTTGACCCCAACGTTGTCGTCGTTGTTCGTCTGGTGCTGTGGCTCAACCTTGAAGGGGTCGACACGAGTGGCCTCTTCAACGACATGCCCATTCTGGACGCTCTCACTATGCGATACATCGACATCGAGAAGATTGACCCATCAATTGCCAAACAAGCAGCCATCCAAGCAATCTCTATTGGTCTAGGTGCCGGAACGTTTTCGCCCATCCTCGGGATGGAAAAACCTTCCGATATTTTGCCGATTATGGACCTATGGCGCCACGTCATTGGGTTGTTAGGCAAGTATCCCCCCGCATAGCCTGCACTTGTTCGGTTTCGGCTGAGCAGTACATATTCAAAACACCCCTTGCAGGGTCGGGTGAAAGTCCCAACCGGCGGTACAGCCCGCGAACCCCATCATTTCGGTGATGGGGCCGACTCAGTGAAATTCTGAGGCCGACGGTCAAAGTCCGGATGGGAGCAAGGACACAACATGACAAACCACGAGGCGCTCATGCGCCGTGCCATGCATATGGCTCAGACAGCGCGTATTCACGCGCGTCCGAATCCGTGGGTTGGCGCTGTTCTTGTGTGTACAAATGGCGCAGTGCACGAAGGTGCCACGCAATCTCCTGGCAATGCCCACGCTGAGATCATGGCGCTGCGGTCTGCAAGCGCAGTTGGTGATTCCAGTGCCGGCGCAACGCTGTACACAACTCTCGAGCCGTGCTCGCACACTGGCCGTACTGGTCCGTGTACGGAAGCAATCATTGCGGCTGGAATCACACATGTGGTCGCCGCTATTGCAGATCCGGATGCCAAAGTTGCCGGCACTGGTTTTGCGTCTTTGCGTGCTGCAGGAATCGAAGTAACGGAAGGTGTGTGTGCGCAGGAAGTTGCACAGCAACTTGCGCCGTACTTGCATCATCGTCGTACAGGTCGTCCGTTCGTCATGCTGAAGATGGCCACCACTCTTGATGCGCGTACATCCATTCCGAATGGTCCACGATGGTTGACCGGCGATGTTGCGCGCACACGAGTTCATCAATTGCGCGCCGAGAGTGACGCAATCCTTGTTGGTGCCGGAACTATTCGTGACGACAACCCCGAACTGACCGTGCGTCTTGTTGATGGATCTTCCCCTCGTCGGATTGTTCTGTCACACAACGCAATTAACGCCTCTGCAAAAGTGAACCCATGCACCGTGTGGTCCGATGATCTTGAATCGTTGTTGGATTCCCTCGGCGATGAAGGCGTTTTGCAGTTAATGGTCGAAGGCGGCCCAACAGTTGCAAGCGCTTTCCATCATCAAGGTCTCATTAACCAATATGTTTTTCACATTGCCCCCATTGTTTCGGGCTACGCAGAAGCACCCGGTGTATTCATCGGAGATCAACAACAAGAACTTTCACATTGTGCAGTCGTCTCCACCACTGCACTTGGTGATGACGTCGAAATCGTTTTTCAACCCCTTACAGAGAAAGTTGGAGCATCATGAGCGAATCAGGTCTTGATCCAATTGAAGATGTCATTGCCGCAATGGCTCGTGGCGAAATCATTGTCATGGTTGACGATGAAGACCGTGAGAACGAAGGCGACTTCATCATGGCTGCCGAGCATGCAACAGCTGAAAAGCTGGCGTTTATCGTGCGCTATTCCACGGGTGTTATCTGTGCGCCGCTGACACGTGAGCGTTCCGAGGAACTTCGTCTTCCTCTCATGGTCGAGCAAAACACTGAAAGTCAACGCACCGCTTACACAATTACTGTTGACCTCATTGAAGGAACAACCACGGGCATTAGTGCTGCAGACCGTGCAGCAACAGTGCGTGGCATTGCTGATCCGAATGTTGACTTCAAAGCCTTTGCTCGTCCTGGACACATCTTTCCGTTGCGCGCCCGCACCGGCGGTGTCTTGAAGCGTGCAGGCCACACGGAAGCTGCCGTTGACCTTGCTCGTCTTGCCGGCTGTGAACCAGTGGGAGTCATTTGTGAAATCCAAAACGATGACGGAACCATGATGCGCTTGCCAGAGCTTCGTAAGTTCTGTAAGGAACATGGTTTGTTGCTGTCCTCAATCGAACAACTCATTGAGTACCGCCGACACAACGAACGCCTTGTGGAACGTATGGGTGAGGCAACCGTGCCAACGGAGTATGGATCGTTCAACTGCGTTGCATACCGCAGCACCATCGACGGCATTGAACACCTTGCATTTGTCAAGGGTGATGTCACCGGAACAGAGCCGGTCCTCGTCCGGGTTCATAGCGAATGCCTCACTGGCGATGTGTTCAGTTCACGTCGCTGCGATTGTGGTCCACAGTTGGCTGCCGCAATGAGCATTGTTGACAAAGCCGGTAGCGGTGTCATCGTGTATCTCCGTGGTCACGAAGGTCGTGGCATCGGAATCGGCCACAAGATTCGTGCCTACTCTTTGCAAGATCAAGGCCGCGACACAGTGGATGCCAATACCGAACTTGGTTTGCCAGTTGACAGTCGCGAATACGGCATTGGTGCGCAGATTCTTGCCGACCTCGGCGTGCGCGACATTCGCCTCATGACCAACAACCCTGCCAAGTACGGCGGACTTGGTGGCTATGGTCTCAGCGTGGTGGAACGAGTTCCGCTGAACACTGTCCCAACTCCTGAGAACGAGGGTTACCTTCGTACCAAGCGGGAGCGCATGGGGCACCTGATCGATATGAACGATGGAAAAGGAACGACAAAATGACACGTGCAGGATCTAGTAGTGCAATTCCCGACCTCGACGGCAAGGGTCTTCGCATCGCCATCATTGGCGCACGCTTCAACGACCACATCGTGACCAACTTGCGCGATGGCGCATTGCGTGGCCTCGAGCGCCTTGGCGTTGCTGATAACGACATCATGGAATCTTGGGTTCCTGGTGCGTTCGAACTTCCGCTTGCTGCCAAAGTGCTCGCAGAGACTGGCAAGGTCGATGCAATCATCTGTCTAGGAACAGTCATCAAAGGCGACACCCCGCATTTTGACTATGTCTGTGGTGAAGCAGCACGAGGCATTCAAGATGCGCAACTCGCAACCGGTATCCCGGTGATGTTCGGTGTTCTTACCGTCAATACAGAACAACAAGCGATTGATCGCAGCGGACCTGGCATTGACAACAAGGGCGACGAGGCAGCTGTTGGTGCAGTCGAGATGGCTCTCCTCGTGAAGTGTCTCACCGCCTAATTTCATAAGTCATTGCCATGCGGAACAGTTCACGCACACTTGGCCATGTTCAGGAGGTGTGCATGGCTGTTCTCTGCACTCTTTTCGCCACCGCATGTTTGTCGGTGTCCGCTTCCCCCGCTCCCTCAGCACACGCTGTCGCTGAATCACTTGTCTTTCAGAAGTCTTTGAAAGCATTCATCTCGTCTGCCGATCGTGCAAATAGAGATCAGCGTTTGAACTGGACAACAGATGGATGCTCTGCCCCCATTATTGGAAGCAGTGGGAGGACATTTAACTTTTATGATGCTTGTCGACGTCATGATTTTGCATATCGCAATTTTCAACGACTCGATAATGGCAAGTGGTGGACTGAACCATTTCGTACCCGCGTTGATGCTGTCTTCAAAAAGGACATGACTGCGGATTGTGTACAGCGCACTGCAATCGACAAGAGATCGTGTATGGCGTGGGTCAAGATTTTTTACGAAGCAGTTCGTGCATACTCCGGCAGATAAGTCAGAACGACACAATTGCTCGTAATCAGGCAGTCACAACATCAATCAACTGACGCAGAATCCGTCCAGTTGCACCCCACACGGTTTCATCATCCAATTCAAAGAAATGGATATTGATGTCGCCTTGCGGGCGACCCCACCATTCATTGCGATATGTGTCTTCTCGGGCTAATTCATGCAACGGGATCAAGAACACTCGAGCAACTTCAGTTTCTTGGACGACAAAAGATGGAATGCCATCAACCCGTGCAACAACAGGAATAATCAAACTGTTACTGACAAAAGTTGTCAACGGATCCAATTCTCCGATGATGTGCACATGCTCGGGGTTCAGACCAATTTCCTCATGAGCTTCCCGAACGGCTGCTGCATGCACAGACTCTGATTCTTCAACGCGGCCACCAGGAAAAGAGATTTGACCTGGATGATTACGAAGATGATCAGCGCGGCGAGTGAGAATGACATTCGGTCCCTCATCGGTTTCAACAATTGCAACTAAAACCGAAGAGACTCGTGCTGTGTTCACCCACTCTTGCGACATCTCAACGCTGTCCTCATTGCGGTCAACAACATGAGACGCCAATGCCTTCAGCACATGTGCATGATCACGTAATTTCTGGTTGCTACTGGCTAACCACGAAGGACTCTCGCCTTCGCGCCATTGTGTGGGACGCGGAATGACTTGATTGCCACCGCGTCGGCGGATCACTGCGCCGTGGGTGTCCAGCCCGATGCCTTCAACTCAGCAAGAATCTCTGCAAGACCAGCTGTCTTCAAGTTGGCAAGAACACGGCCGGGCATTTCTTCGCCCTTTTCCCATGCTTCCCATGCGGTAATCAGTTTGTTGAGATCAGGTGCTGGTCGCTCGAATGCCATGCCCGAAGCGTACCGAGACGAAGCCCTCAGCACCCGCAAGACCGATCAACATTGCGCGCGTCGTGATATCGAGATCCAGTAAGACAGCTGCAATCAACGCTGATATGGAAAGGCCGATGCCCAGAATCTGATGTACACGTCCGCTCGTGAGGCGAAACGCTGACAATGGCGCCTTCACGGTCGCCGCATTGGCGATAACGAGACCAGCAAACACAGCGGGAACTGTCGGCGTAATCGACTGTGCTGCGGCGCTAGCAAGCGTGAACCCAATGATGTACTCAAGCGTTTGACCAATCCACAGATGTCGCGCTTTCGGTGACTTCTCCTGCGATTTCATGGAGTCAACCGTAGGCGGAAATGATTGATGGCCCGGACCATACGGTCCGGGCCATCAACGGGAGGCTCTTAGTACAACCGACCAAAATCGGCTGTTATTCCCAGGGGCTGATTTACATCATCCCCATGCCACCGGGCATGCCGCCGCCCATGCCACCGCCGGCGCCGCCGGCTCCTGGCTTGTCGGCAACGAGGCACTCAGTGGTGAGAACCAAAGCTGCAATCGATGCTGCGTTTTGAAGCGCTGCACGTGTGACCTTTGCAGGGTCAATGATGCCTGCAGCAAGGAGGTCGACATACTCGCCCGTTGCTGCGTTCAGGCCAATGCCACCCTTTTCGGACTCAACACGCTGCACAACAACAGAACCCTCAAGGCCCGCGTTGTCTGCAATGTGCTTTGCCGGAGCAATGAGTGCGTCATACACAGTGCGTGCACCAGTTGCTTCGTCACCTGTGAGCGACTCAACAACCTTGAGAACTGCTGGACGGCTACGCAAGAGAGCAGTACCGCCACCGGCGACAACGCCTTCTTCGATTGCTGCACGAGTTGCCGAAATGGCGTCCTCGATGCGGTGCTTCTTTTCCTTCAGTTCAACCTCAGTTGCTGCGCCCACCTTGATGAGTGCAACGCCACCGGCGAGCTTTGCAAGACGCTCCTGGAGCTTCTCGCGGTCCCAATCGGAGTCGGTGTTGTCGATTTCAGTCTTGATCTGGCTGATGCGGCCATTGACTTCGTCCTTGTCGCCAGCACCGTCGACGATTGTTGTTTCGTCCTTGGTGATGATGACGCGCTTTGCACGACCCAAAAGGTCGAGCGTGACGTTCTCAAGCTTGAGACCAACTTCTTCGCTGATGACCTGGCCACCAGTAAGAACTGCCATGTCTTGCAACATTGCCTTACGACGATCGCCGAAACCTGGAGCCTTCACTGCAGTTGAGTTGAAGGTGCCACGAATCTTGTTCACCACGAGAGTTGCAAGCGCTTCGCCTTCAACATCTTCAGCGATGATGAGAAGAGGACGGCCTGTCTTCATGACGGACTCGAGTGATGGAAGAAGTGACTGCACCGAAGAGATCTTCGATGAGTAGAACAAGATGTATGGCTCATCGATGATGGCCTCTTGACGCTCTTGGTCTGTCACGAAGTACGGAGACAAGTAACCCTTGTCGAACTGCATTCCTTCAGTGAAATCAAGCTCGATGCCGAAGGTATTGCTCTCTTCAACTGTCACAACGCCGTCTTTGCCGACCTTGTCGATTGCGTCTGCAATGACCTTGCCGATGCTTGCATCTGCAGCAGAAATTGTTGCAACGCTTGCGATGTCGCTCTTGTCGTCAACATCTTTTGCCTGGCCCTTGATGGACTCAACAGCGGCTGCAACAGCCTTTTCGATACCGCGCTTCAAACCCATTGGGTTTGCACCGGCAGCGACGTTGCGCATGCCCTGGTGAACGATTGCCTGTGCAAGCACAGTTGCTGTTGTGGTGCCGTCACCTGCGACGTCATTTGTCTTGGTGGCGACTTCCTTCACGAGCTGTGCGCCCATGTTCTCGAATGGATCGTCGAGTTCGACTTCCTTCGCGATGGAAACACCGTCATTAGTGATGGTTGGTGCGCCGAACTTCTTGTCGAGAACGACATTGCGTCCCTTTGGTCCGAGCGTGACCTTCACTGCATCGGCCAGCTTGTTTACGCCAGCCTCGAGAGCGCGACGCGCCTCGTCATTGAATTTCAATTGCTTTGCCATGTGTTGACCTACTTGGTAACGACTGCGAGAACGTCACGGCTGGTGAGGATCAAAAGATCCTGTCCGCCATGCGAGATTTCGGTGCCGCCGTACTTGCTGTACAAAACGACGTCGCCGACTTTGATGTCAAGTGCGAAGTGCTGACCTTCGTCATCGCTCCAGCGTCCGGGGCCGACTGCAAGAACGGTGCCCTGCTGTGGCTTTTCCTTTGCGGTGTCGGGGATGACGAGACCCGATGCAGTGGTCTGCTCGGCTTCGCTGGGCTGAACGACAATGCGGTCGTCGAGTGGCTTCAGGTTCATGGTTTCCTCCGATGAATCGGCATTTCGAAAATGGACTCCGCACTGGCGAGCCAGTACGGCGTTAGCACTCGAGGAGTGCGACTGCTAATGATACGGACGGGGCAGGCGCCTAGCAACCGAGACCGAGAAGACGAGCTGTTTCTTGGAGGGGCAGGCCGATGATGTTGCTCATGGACCCCCTCGTTGAGGCCACCAAAGTGCCCCCCAGACCCTGAATGGCGTAGGAACCGGCTTTCCCCTGCCACTCGCCTGTACCGATGTACCAGTCAAGGAGGGCGTCGGTGACCGGCTCGAAGGTCACCAGAGAGGTGACGACCAGAGATTCAGACCGATCGGGGGCAATCACCGCCACGCCCGTATGCACCCGATGGGTTCGGGCACTCAGCGCTTTCAACATACGACGAGCTTCTGATTCATCATCGGGTTGGCCGAAGATGACACCGTCGAGGTCAACCGTGGTGTCGGCACCCAGCACGAATACATCGGTGGCGAGCCTCCCTTGCACGGCACGTGCTTTTGATGAAGCAAGTCGCTTGACATATGCAACTGGTTCTTCACCCGGGAGTGGTGTCTCATCGATGTCAGCAGGAACAACTTCTGCAATGACACCTAACTGAGAGATGAGTTCAATGCGCCGCGGCGAGCGTGATGCCAACACCACCCGAAGTTCTTGTGGATCAGCCACCGCTGACGGCAGTCTCGTGTGCGTCGTCTGGCAACGTCATGTCATCACGATTCTCTAAGTAGCCCTCTGGGAGAACCACCTTGATGGGGCCATTGGTGTGACCACGCGCGAGACGTTCACCACCGGGAACAAGTCTCATCGTGCGATCAAGTCGCGCAGCAACTGCTTGCAATTCTGCGAGCGATGCAACTGTTGCAAACGAACGACGCACTTCAGACCCCACAGGGAATCCGGTGAGATACCAGCCGCAGTGCTTTCGGAAATTACGAATACCGAACTCTGGTCCCATAATTGCCATAAGACCTTGTGCATGCTCCACCATCACATCAAGTACAAAACCCAAGTCTGGTGATTGCTGAATTTCCTTCCCTGAAAATGCATCAACCAAATCACGGAAGAGCCAGGGCTTTCCTAAACAACCGCGACCAACAACGACACCATCGCATCCTGTTTCGTCCATCATGCGTAACGCATCAGTTGCTTCCCAAATATCTCCGTTACCAAGAACAGGAATGCTGGTCACTGCTTGTTTGAGTTCGGCAATGTATTCCCAGTGCGCTGTGCCGCCATAGTGCTGTTCAGCAGTGCGAGCGTGAAGAGCAATCATTGCGATGCCTTCGTCTTCTGCTGATTTGCCTGTGTCAAGAAACGTCGTGATGTCGTCATTGATGCCAATGCGGAACTTGCATGTGATGGGCACGCCATACGGTTCGGCTGCTTTCACCGCTGCACGCATGATGGCGCGCGTGAGATTGCGCTTTACCGGAACAGCAGCACCGCCGCCTTTGCGTGTCACTTTGTTCGCAGGGCAACCAAAGTTCATGTCGATGTGATCGGCGATGTCTTGTTCACACAAAGCACGAACTGCCTTGCCAACGAAGTCAGGGTCGCTTCCGTAGATCTGCAAACTACGGAAGTCCTCATCGGGGCCGAAAGCGACCATTTTCTTGGTCTTTTCATTTCCGTGCACCAACGCAGCAGCCATCACCATTTCGCTGACATAAACGAGCCCGGGGCCAAACTGTCGACACTGTGCGCGGAATGGAATGTTGGTGACGCCTGCCATGGGTGCCAATACAACAGGAATCGGAAACTCACGACCCCGGAGAACGAGTGGCATCCGTGTCATCGCGGAACCTCTGCCAGCTTCAGATTCGGGTACGCACCACAATCCAATTCGCGTGGGCCATCAGATTTCAATCGGTGCCATGCAGCAGCGGCAATCATTGCGGCGTTGTCTGTACACATTGCGCGACTTGGCAATGCCACCTTGAAGCCTGCTTCACCACCACGACGTGTCATCTCTGAACGAAGGAGAGTGTTTGCTGAGACTCCACCACCCAACACAATGCCCTTTGCTCCCACTTGCTGTGCTGCCTTGATTGTCTTGGCACACAACACATCGACAACTGCGGCTTGGAACGATGCGGCGACATCGACGTTCGACATCTCTGGATTACGACGCACGTGATTAATCACCGAAGTCTTTAGTCCACTGAAGGACACATCCAACCCGTCGTGCATCATCGCGCGAGGGAATTCCACGGCGTGAGGGTTTCCATCAGACGCAATGCGATCAATCACAGGACCACCGGGATAACCGAGGTTCAGATAACGCGCAACTTTGTCGTAGGCCTCTCCTGCTGCATCATCAATGGTACGGCCAAGCACTGTGTAGTCGCCGTGCCCCTTCATGTGAATGATCATCGTGTGACCACCCGACACAAGAAGAACCACCAACGGAAACTCCAGTGTTGGATCATCAAGGAGTCCTGCATACAAGTGGGCTTCGAGGTGATTCACACCAATGAATGGCTTATCCCATACCAACGCCAGTGACTTTGCTGCAGAGACACCAACAAGCAATGCACCAATCAGGCCAGGTCCAGCGGTGGCGGCAACAGCGTCAATGCGTGAAGGCAAGATGCCTGCCTCTGCAATTGCGGCATCGATGACCGGCACGATTGATTCCAAGTGAGCTCGGCTTGCGACCTCGGGCACAACACCACCAAAGCGAGCATGAATATCAATTTGGCTAGAGACGATGGAAGACAACACATCGTTGCCCCCCATCACAACAGATGCTGCTGTTTCATCGCAACTGGTTTCAATCGCGAGAACAACAGTTGATTCATTCACTGCAAAACTCATGAACGTCTCGATTCGATCAATGCAATTCGTTCCATGAACTCTGGCGTGTCCACGCCATGCGCCCACATGATGATCGCATCATCAGTGTTCTCGTAGTACTTCTTGCGGATGCCGGCTGGCACAAAACCGAAACGACGATACAAATTCTGCGCGGCAGTGTTTGTGTGACGCACTTCCAATGTCATCGCAGTGCAGCCACGATCATGAGCCAAGATGGCAAGGTCGAGCATCATCTCTGTTGCAACACCTCTGCCCTGCCATGCAGGGTCGACAGCGATATTGGTGACGTGTGCATCGTCGCCCGCAAACATCAAGCCTCCGTAGCCCACCATCGTGTCGCCAACATATGCAACCAGGTAATAACGAGAGCCCGCACGCATTTGTTGCAGTTCACTGACAAATGTCCGATGCGTCCACGGTCGAGGATAAATCTGCTCCTCGATATCCATGACACGACGAAGATGTCGACGACGCAGAGTCTCTGTTGTCAATGCATCAATGGAGCGTTCGCGCATGAAACTCATGAGGTTGCCTCGCGGGTCTTCCAGTTGATTTCCGCATCAGGGGCTCGCAAGTACATCGGCTGCAATTGCATCGCGCTCACCGTGTCGTCTGCGAGAACACGATGGCCACCCAATGTGACAACAGAAGCAGCCGAGGGAAACAATGCATCACGGCCCACTAGTTGCGTCCATGGCGACGCCTCGAACAGTTCTGCATGGCGATCGAATCCTGAACCGACGCAAATGGTGTCTTCGGCGCGATCCGCAAGGTGAACCGCTAAATCTTCTGGCGATGTCACGACTGGCTCAGTGAGTCGTTGTGGCTCCATACCGACTCCACGCATGCGATACAGCGACCAGTACACCTCTCCACGTCGAGCATCGAGAGCAGCAGCAACAGTGAGCTCACTCATGTCAGCGTTCATCGCCAAAGCATCAAGGCTGCAGATCGGCACAAGAGGAATCTCTAATGCCCATGCCATCGACTGTGCAGTTGCCATTCCCACGCGCATTCCGGTGAAGAGACCTGGGCCAACATCAACTGCAATTGCAGACAAATCAGACATCTCAATGCCTGCTTGTTGCAGAGCAAAGCGAATCATTGGCGTCAACGACTCAGCGTGGCGTCGATCACTCGCCACCATTGTGTGCGCACGAATGCCGCGATGGTCACCCAGTGCGACTCCCACATGCTCAACTGCAGTTTCAATTCCAAGAATCATCAGTGGGCACTCCATTGACGCAAAGAATCTCGCAACTTGTCCCAGCGAGAGTCCCAGCCGTGCCCTTCGACGGAAATGACAATGTCACGCGCATCATCATCGTTTTCGTCGTGGGATAATTCGATGGTTAACGAATCTCCGATGACATCTGCGGCGACATCCCCCCACTCGACGAGAGCCACCGCACCAAGATCAACCTGTTCGCGCAATCCAAGGTCTGCAACTTCGGCCATGCTGTTCAGTCGATATAGGTCAGCGTGCAAAACCGGAATACGACCACTGTTGTAAGAATGCACAAGCGTGAATGTGGGAGAAGAAACTTGGTCGTCTTCGCTCACACCAAGAGCACGAGTAAATCCAACGGTGAATGCAGTCTTTCCCGCACCCATATCCCCAGCGAGAACAATGATGTCTCGAGGTCGCACAAGTCCAGCAATCACGCCTGCAATGGCATGAGTCGTCACAACAGAATCGGAATGAAGATCAATCATTGATATCTCCGAAAAACACGCTCTCCGATTCCGCAGACGATTTCGTATCCAATGGTTCCGAGAGCAGTAGCCCACTGATCAGCAGTCACTACTTGATCACCTTGACGGCCAATCAGCACCACTTCATCTCCCACGGTGACGTCAAAGTCGTTCCCGCAGTCCAACATCAATTGGTCCATTGTGATTGTGCCGGCAAACGGACGAGGGATGCCATTGACGAGAACCTGAATATCTGAATCTGTCAACGAACGCGGCACACCATCGGCATAACCAATGGGAACTGTCGCAATCAAAGACGTATCAGCCAGCGGGCGGCGAAGTCCGTACGACACTGCTTCGCCCTTCTCTACTAAGCGCACAGCAGAGACTCTGCCCTTGAGTGACAGCGCAGGGATGAGCCCTTCGCATTGCTCTGCAACGCCAGGGCCAGGAAGTAACCCGTACATAGCAATACCGAGACGCACCATATTGAAACGCGCATCTGGGTTTACCAATGCAGCTGCACTATTCGCAGCATGCACCATGGGTATCTCAATGCCAGCATCCGCAAATTGAGCCAACACACCTTGGAACAAAGAAAGCTGTTGCGCATTGGCAGGGTGATTCGGTTCATCGGCAACTGCAAAGTGCGTGTAAACACCTTCAATTGTCAACGATCCGAATGACTGGATGTATCGAGCCAGATTCAGAGCTTCTGCCGGAGCGACTCCGACGCGATGCATTCCTGTATCAATTTTGATGTGAACAGGAACTTTGCGATCTGCCGCTTCAGCCGCACGAGCAACAACTGCTGCTCCGCGCGTCGATGCAATCGTTGGTGTTAATCCGTACCCCACCAAGAACTCTGTCATCTCTGCAGGCTGTTCACTCAACACAAGAATTGGGGCGGTGATGCCCGCGCGACGAAGTGCGACGCCTTCATCAGTAATCGCAACACATAAGCCGGTGGCGCCAGCAGCAAGTGCTGCCTGAGCAACGGGAATTGATCCATGTCCGTATGCATTCGCCTTCACTACAGCCCACACCTGAGCAGGTGCCACGCGCTGAGCAACAATCGCGACATTGTGCTGGATGAGCCCTGTATGCACTTCGGCCCACGCCCAGCGACCAGAAAAATCAATTGACATGATGAGCCACCTCGGTGAGAACTTCAGAAATTAGTGCAACAACATCGCGAGCAATGGCACCTTCTTGCGCACACGATGATCCGGCCATGCCATGAACAAATGAACCAGCAGCGGCGGCTTCATGGGCCGAAAGATCTCGTGCCAAAAACGCGCCAATAATCCCAGCCAATACGTCCCCCGTGCCAGCAGTGGCTAAGCGTTCATCACCCGTTGCAACCAGATACACAGCACCATCAGGGTCTGCAATCACTGTCGTGGGACCTTTGCGAAGAATGGTGCAATTCGTCCGTGCAGCAAGTTCTCGTGTTGCAGCAATGCGATCGGTGTTTGCAACATCACCACCGAGTGCAGCGAACTCGCCATCGTGTGGCGTGAGAATTGTTGCAGCGGTTCGAGCAGTTAACACAGAATGCCCTGCATGAGGATCGACAGAAGCACCGATGCCATCGCCATCAATCACTGCGGGAACATCACACGCGGTCAACACACCACGCACTTCTCGTCCGATGTCGTCACCGCGACCTAGACCAGGACCAATCACCAATGCAGCGAATCGTTGAACATCAGATGACACATCACGTGCCCAATCTTCTGCAGGCAATGCACGACCAACTACTTCGGTTGGTGGAGTGACTGCAAGAGCATCACCACGCCAAGAAAGATGCACCATGCCTGCTCCTGCACGCATTGCTGCAGCGCTCACCAGCGATGCTGCACCTGCCATGCCAGCACTACCAGCAATTACGCGAACCGCATGATCCCACTTGTGCGCACGACGGTCACGCGGAGGTAGCCAGGTTGCGACATCAGACGACTCAACTAAAAATGTGCCCACGTCGTCAAGAGGATCGATGCCGACGTCAACAACGTCAATCTCGCCACACAATGATGGTCCATCACCAAACAACATGCCTGTCTTCACGGCAGCAAATGTGACAGTGCGATCTGCAACGAGCACGCCGCCTTCAACAGTTCCGTCGAGCGCATTGAGCCCACTAGGAATATCAACAGCAAGCACGGGAACATCGAGAACATATGGTGGCGACCACGTACCACGAAAACCAATGCCATACGCCGCGTCAATCACAAGGTCTGTGACAAGCGAATCAATAATCTGACCAGCGACCTCAGCGGCGTCGATGATTTGCACACTGGCGCCCCACTCGGTGAGCCATTCGGCAGCTACTCGCCCGTCATCACCATTGTGTCCTTTGCCGACAATCACAAGAACTCGACGACCGTAAGTGCCACCCAACATGGTGCGAGCCACCCGCGCCACAGCATGACCCGCACGCTTGATGAAGACATCTCCACCACCGACTGACTCCAATGCAGCGGAATCAGCAGCACGCATCTGCTCAGGAGTGAGGACAGGAATCACCCTGTCAGCGTATGAGGGAAAAGCCCTAGAGGGCGGCGACAACGGCCATGGCGACGGTGTCGGTATGGGTGATGGACACATGCCAACCGCCCACACCTTGAGAATCAGCCAATTGCTGGGCCCGACCGGTCACCTGCAGGCCAGGTGCACCTGATGGAAGCTTCTCCACCGAGACGTCGTGGAAATCAAAAGCGCCAAGCCCAACGCCCAGTGCCTTCATTGTTGCCTCGCGAACGGCGAATCGAGCAGCAAGCGAAGGTGCATCGTCTGAGCGCTCTGCGAGCGAAGCAAGTTCATCAGGCGTGAATAGCCGGGTGCGAAGGTTCGGGCGACGTACGAGAAGTTCGCGAAAACGCCCAATGTCGACGGCATCAATTCCAATTCCGCGCATCGTTTTTATCCCTCGGTGCGCCACAAGTTGGCGCTCTCCGACACAGGAAGAATCAACAAATCTTCAATCGAAACTTCTCCAAGACGTTCTTCGCGGAACGAGCCTTCTGTTTCAGTCACCCAGTCAACAAGGCGGTCATAACGACGGTCGTAGCCCTGCAGGACTTGACGCACCGCAGTAGGTGACATCTGTGAACGGAACTGAACGTGCAGCAAAGTGATTCCCACTGTGACAGCGCCTTGCACCTCAGGAATGAAAATCACAGTGCGGGAATCTTTGCGGCCGCGTGCAACCAACAGTTCTTGCTCAGCTGCAACACGGCGCTTTGTACCGACCAGTGTCGAATTCTTTTCCACTCGAGATGACAGTGTGAGAGCGAGGCCGCCACGGTCAAGAATCGAGATCGTTGACGTCGTTGATTTTGGATCACCGACAACTGCATAGCGCGTGTATCCGAGTACGGATTCCACAGCTGCGTCAAGTGACGCGAGGACTTTGAGAATTTCGTATGGAACATTCTCACGTGGGGCGCCAGCATCGAGAACTGCACGGACAAGTGCGCGATCAAGTAGGCCTTCCTCACTACGCGAAATACCAACAGTGACAGTCTTGGCTTGATGCTTGATTGCATCAATAGGCCGAGTGAGTTCATCAATCGCACGGGTCAGTGCATTAATGAGGTCTTCCAACAAAGTGGCGGGCGACGCAACTTTGCCCGTTTCACGTTGGTACGCCTGCAAAGGGTTTGGTCCAGTGATGACACGCAACAAGGAGACAACTTCGACCGCCGTTGAGGCCTCAAGATTTCCGTTGTATTGACCGGTTTTCAGAACTGAGAAGAAACCACGTGCCGTCTCCACGATCTCTCGTTCAACACGCAGCAGCGCGTCATCGCCATCACCGCCACGTTCCACAACATGGTCAATCACTTCACGAAGTGCTCGTAATGGACGAGCCAATTCATCAATTGCCAGCGCAGCTTCGTAGCCGAACAGGTGACCCACCATCGATGAAAGCACGAAAGCAATAGCGGGATCAGAAACAGGAACGGAGATGACTGCAGATGCAGCATCGAAACGAGTTTCGCCTTCCGTTGCAATCACAATTGGTTCGGCCTTATGCGCTTTAAAGATGGCGACTTCTTTGGCGACATCTGTTGCTGTCCCCTCAGAAAGTCCTGCAGCACAGACAAGAATCATTGGCTCGCAGGAAAGGTCAATGTGCTTCTTATCTTCAGTCACATCACAAGAAATTGACTTGTAACACAGTTCTGACAACTTGATGCGAACTTCGTTTGCAGCAACTGTGTTTGGACCACTGCCAACTACAGCCCAGTAGCGACGTGACGGAGCAAATGCTCGGGCCACAACACCAATCTCTGCACGCTTTGCAATGACGGCTTCCATGGATGCTGGCATGTGAATGAGCGAGTCAAGGATGCGATGCATCCGATCCGTATTTGCAAGACCGGTTGCGCGAGCAATGGCACACGAAAGAACTGCACCAGCCGCAACCTGGGCATAGAACGCCTTCGTACTCGCAACACTCATTTCAACGTCGCGACCATCGCTGGTGTAGTACACACCTTGGGCTTTACTCGCGAGTTCACTTCCGCGACGATTCACAATGGCCAACACTGCTGCTCCGCGTGATGCAACAAGGTCAACTGTGCGGTTCGTGTCGGTCGTTGTACCGCTTTGGCTGACAGCAATGACCAGCATGTCGGACATGTCTTGATGCATACCGAAACCAGAGAGTTCTGTTGCGGTCAGTGCCTCGACTTGCACCGATGAATCAAGCAATGAATTCAGAACGGGCACCATCGAGGTTCCTGCAACTGCGGCGGTCCCCTGACCTATGACGCGAATGTGGGTAATGCTTCTATTTGCAAGCCGTTCAATGATTGATGCCGGCAATGTGAAGTCGTCAAGGTCGGGAACTAACTTCCCATCAACCAGTGACGTTCGTCCGCGAATTGTCTTTCGGAAACTACGGGGCGCCTCACTGATCTCTTTTAAGAGGAAGTGAGGAGAGTCGCCACGGTCAATGTCGCGAGTTGTTACTTCCGCAATCTGAACATCGCTCTGCGAGAGTGCAATCTCTGTGCCGTCGTAGGCATACATCGAAATGCCGGCGAGGGAACCTGCGCCAGAAGCAGACAATCGCATGACTTGTCCGCGAGACGAGGGCTGATCAGGATGAATTGGCGTCTCACCATCGAGGCGCACATACTGCAATGTCTCTTCAACGGTGCCGTATGGCTCGCTCGCAACGATGAAGCGATCTTCTGCCAGACCGACATACAGGCCTTGTCCGCTTCCGTGCAACGCGAGATAAAAATCGTCGGGTTCATCTGCATTGCTGTACCCAATGGCAACAGAACCTTCAAACTGAGTGACTGCATTCAAGAACGCATCAAGAGTGGACATGCCATTTGCGCGACCACGATCGACAAGAGCAGGAATCACTTTTGCATCTGTCGTAATCGGGTCAGCGAATTGCAAATTATGACGAATCTTCAATTCTGCGTGGTTGTCAACATCGCCATTCAAAACAGCGACCGACACGGCCGTATTGTCACCCGCGACTTCTTCTCCGTTCACTGGGTGAGCATTCGGCTCTGAGATGATGCCCACACTCGCCCATCGTGTGTGGCCCAACACTGAAGTGCGTGAACCTTCCACAGCGAGTGCGCGGCGAAGCAAGTCATCAGAAGCGAGAGCCTCACGCATATGACGTGTGTTATCGCCCAGTTCACCAATCTCAGCAGCCGCTTTGTATACGAAGACAAGAGTGCTTCCCGAATGACGCACGCTCTTGTTGGTGAACAACGGGTCACTTGTTCGCTGTGCGATGGCTTCGGCCATTTCAGAGGGAAGATGTAAAAATACTGGCGATGACACAATCACGCTGATGCCAGCAGAGTCGCGGCCACGTACTTCCATGCGGTCAATTGCCGACAAAGATTGCTGGATACTCAGGTATCCGGCAAGCGAAGAAACTGTTGCACTGTCTCCAGCGAGTGCATGCACGGCTTCGGCTGTGCGAAGACGATCGCGACGGATTGCCCAACAGGCATCACGAACACGCGACAAGCGAAGTGCTTCAGCATCCAAAGTGACGGTGTCGGCATGAAGAGAATCAATACGAGCCTCTTCCGCGTCGGCAACCGCATCAAGAACATCGAGGCGGGACAGAATTCCCTGGAACAGTGAAACGTTGCCGGCGAGCGTTTGAATCCCAGCGTCTCCACGAAGCAACTGATCTGCAGAGACGACGGCGTCAGCAATCGCTGCCATGTCTTTGCCAGCCGCTACAGCCGCGTCAAGCAACACCAAAATTTCTGATGGTGCGGGTGCAATACGGGTGCACGGCCGAGGGAGGATGCCAATAATGCCGCACATAGTGAAAGTTTACTGAGCGTCCTGGGGGAACTCAGTGAGCGCCCTCCACAGCGCCGCCATGCTGTGCAATCACAGCATTTGCAAGAGTCAAGGCACTCGATAATGCCAAAGATTCAGTCTGAGCTTCCACCATCACGCGAACCAATGGCTCTGTGCCCGATGCACGCACAAGCACTCGACCGTCTGCACCTAACGCTTCTTCTATCGCACGAATTTCATCTGCGAGATCACTCACAGGATCAAGAACACGTTCTGCCGTACGCACATTGATCAGCATCTGCGGGTATGACTGCATCACAGTGACGGCTTGATCAAGCGACACCTTCGTACGTGCAAGATTCTCGATGAGAATCAATGCAGCGAGTAATCCGTCTCCGGTGGTGGCTAACGCACGATGAATGATGTGGCCACTTTGCTCACCGCCCAAAACGAAGTCATATTCCTCAAGGGCTGCCAACACACTGCGATCACCAACTGGCGTGACAACAACGTCAACTCCCAAAGCCGACATAGCGCGGTGAAAACCAAGGTTTGTCATCACAGTGACAGCGACTCCCTTGTTGCGCAATAGACCGCGTTGTGCGAGATCAGCAGCAGCGATTGCCATGATGTAGTCACCATCAACAACAACACCGCTTGCAGTCACTGCCATTAATCGATCGCCGTCGCCATCGAATGCAATACCGAGGTCTGCACTTTCTGCAATAACCCGAGCAACAAGACCGGCAGTCGATGTGGCACCGCACTTGTCATTGATATTGCGACCGTTTGGCTCTGCATTGATAACAACGACATCTGCATCGGTTGTCGCAAACAAAGATGGAGCTGCACTGCTCATTGCGCCATTGGCACAATCGATAACAATTCGCATTCCAGCAAAACTTGCGCCCACCGCATTGAGGCGGTGCTGGATGTATTCATTCACCACGTCTGATGCATCGTGCACTGTTCCGAGCGCAACAGGTGCAGGCTCTGCAACCAACGCGTGCCACTGGCGTTCGATATCAATCTGTTCGCTATCGGACAGTTTTGATCCACCCGCTGCGAACACTTTGATGCCGTTGTCTGTCCATGGGTTATGCGATGCAGTGATTGCAATCGCCACCCATTGATGATGTTCTGCAGCAAATGCAATTGCTGGCGTTGGCGCCACGCCCATACGGTGCACAGTGACGCCTTCAGCAGCACATCCGTCAATGATTGCTTGCTCTAATGCAGGTCCGCTTTCGCGCGTGTCCATACCAACGACAACTGCAGTTGGTTGCAGGACTCGTGCGACAGCGCGTGCAAGATCACGAGCAAGAGCAGGTGTGAGCTCATCGATCGCGACGCCGCGGACACCATCGGTACCGAAGTGAAGCATTGTGGTTGTTCCCTAAAAAGCCGTGCAGCGCACGACGCGCCAGAAGATCAGCGCTTGGTGAACTGAGGAGCCTTACGGGCCTTCTTGAGACCGTACTTCTTGCTTTCCTTGCGACGTGAGTCACGAGTAAGCAAGCCAGCCTTCTTCAAAGCAGGACGTGTCTCTGGATCAATTTCGATGAGTGAGCGTGCGATCGCCATGCGCAATGCACCGGCTTGACCATTGACTCCGCCACCAAAAATGTTTGCGTTGACGTCGAATGATTCTTCGCGCTCAACAACACGCAGTGCCTCGGTAACAACCATGCGCTGTGTTGCTGTTGTGAAGTACGCCTCGATGGGCTTACCGTTAACAACAATCTTGCCGCTGCCGTGACGAACAACGGCGCGTGCGACTGCTTCTTTACGGCGACCTGTTGTTTGTGTGAGAGGTGTGTTAGCCACGATGACTCCTAAGTTGATCAGCGTGCCTTGGCGGCGCTGAGATCGAGAACGACTGGGGACTGTGCAGCATGTGGATGCTCTGCACCTGGGTAAACCTTGAGCTTCTTCACCATCTGGCGACCAAGTGGTCCCTTTGGCAACATGCCTGCAACTGAACGAGTGATTGCATCGGCTGGCTTACGGTCGAGAAGGTTTTGGTATGTCTCGCTCTTGAGACCACCTGGGTAACCGGAGTACGTGTACACCATGTTCTTTTCTGACTTGCCAGATGTCATCACGATCTTTGATGCGTTGATGATGATGACATGGTCACCCATGTCCATGTGAGGAGCGAACACTGGCTTGTGCTTACCGCGCAAGATACGTGCAACTTCTGTGCAGAGACGACCGAGTACGAGGCCTTCAGCGTCGACAATGTGCCAGGCGCGCTGGATCTCGCTTGCTTTTGGTGAATATGTACGCATGAGACTTCCTTAGTGGGGGCCCACATGGGCCGCCGGAACCCCGAAATGGGGGCTTGGTAAGGATAGGGGCGGTACAGCCCCTACGGCAACCGTGAAGGTCCCCCGATTTATGGGTGGAGCCGGGTGCCCTCGTAACCCACATCCCACAGGACTAATCCGTGGGGAGGAGCCACCACGGAGCCATGTGCTCTGTCTTTGGCCACCATGACCGCCCGAGTGTCGCTGGCGGGCCGCTTGCCGAGACCGACATCGACGAGGAACCCCACGATGCCCCGCACCATCTGATGACAGAAGGCATTCGCACGAATCTCGAAATACAGATGCCCTTCCCCCTCATCGACCCATTTGGCGTCAAGCACGTATCGCATCATCGACTTTGGCTCATCTGTGCCAGGGATGGGGGCTCGCTTGCAGAAGGCACCGAAATCGAGATGGCCAATCAGCGCATCTGCAGCCAGATTCATTAGTGGCAAGGAGAGCGGTCGATACACATGCCACGCGCGATCTAACAGCAACGGGTCAGGTGCATCTGCGTTGTAGACGAAGTATCTGTAGCGACGCCACGTTGCGCTGTAGCGCGCATCAAAGTCGTCCTGCGCCCATTCCACATCACTCACAGATATATGCGGTTTACATAGTGAATTGATACTTCGCATGAACGAAGGCAAGTGAGTATCTGTTGGCAAGTCGAGAGAAATAATTTGACCGCGTGAATGCACACCTGCATCAGTACGGCCTGCAGTGCTAATGACAACTGGCGCACGCAGCACTGTTTTCATCGCATGAAGAAGAACATCTTCCACCGCCTCTGACTCACCGTTTGTTGCGAAGCCATGAAAGAAAGCGCCGTGGTAGGCCACACGCAAACGAGCCCGCCTAGTGGCGGGCTCGTGCGTTTCGTTAATGACCGGTTCCATGACCGGGTTGAACTCAGACCAGTTCGATGCGCGCCATTGGCGCAGCGTCACCCTGGCGGGTTCCGAGCTTCAAGATGCGGGTGTAGCCGCCATTGCGAGATGCGTACTTTGGTGCAACTTCGTTGACCAACTTGGCTGTCATTTCCTTGTCACCGAGGTAACCCTGAATCTGACGAATACGGTGCACGCGCATTGGGCTGTCTTCCTGAGCCTTCTTGGCCTTGGTGATCAGCTTCTCGGCGATTGGGCGAAGAGCCTTAGCTTTTGCCTCTGTGGTGGTGATGCCTTCAGCTGCGAACAGTGAAGCTGCCATGTTTGCCATGAGCAGGCGCTGGTGCGCTGCACTACCGCCAAAGCGGGGGGCGCGACGTGGTGTTGGCATTGTTGTGCTCCTTAGATTCCGGACTTACGCGCGCAGTGAGAGACCGCGCTCGTCGAGCTTCTGAATGATCTCGTCGAGGCTCTTCTGGCCGAAGTTAGTGATGTTGAGAAGGTCGTCGGTGCTCTTGAGAAGCAACTCGCCGATGGTGTTGATCTGACCGCGCTTGAGGCAGTTACGTGGGCGCTCGCTGAGGTCGAGGTCTTCGATAGGAAGGTCGAGGTCAGGGACACCAACGTTTGCACCGATTGGCTCGGACAACTCAAGTGCTTGTGGCTCTTCAGACAATGTTGCGATGAGGTCAACCAATGAACGCAATGTTGCTGCAGCAGATGCAAGCGATTCACGTGGAGAGATAGAACCATCGGTTTCAATGTCGACAATGAGCTTGTCGTAGTTGGTGCTCTGCGCAACACGTGTTGGCTCAACATCAAAGTTGACACGACGTACTGGCGAGAAAATTGCATCGATGGGGATCACACCAATGATGCGGCTCTCTGCATCACGCTCTGTTGAGAGGTAACCGCGACCGCGCTCGATGGTGATGTCAAGACCAAGTTGTGCACCTGCGTTCAACGTTGCAAGGTGCAGCGATGGGTTGAGGATTTGCACATCTGCAGTTGTCTGAATGTCACCGGCAGTGAAAGTTGCAGGACCAGAAATGTCAACGCGAAGAACCACTGGCTCGTCGTTCTGTGACACAACGACGACGTCCTTCAAGTTCATGATGAACTCGGTGACGTCTTCTGTCATGCCCTTGATCGTGGTGAACTCGTGCTCAACATTGTCGAACTTGACAGTGGTGATTGCTGCACCGGGGATTGACGACAGCAATGTGCGGCGCAACGAGTTACCAATGGTGTGGCCGAAGCCTGGCTCGAGTGGGCCGACAGCAAAACGCTGACGTGTTGGATGATCTTCGCCGATTGCCTCGACGGAAGGACGCTGAATAACAAGCATGATGCTCTCCTCTGGAAAGGCTTTCGATTACTTCGAGTACAGCTCGACGATGAGCTGCTCGCGGACGGGGATGTCGATGTGCTCGCGCTGTGGAAGGTCGCGCACGGTGACTTGCTTGTCACCAGCTTCGAGCCAACCAACAAGTGCACGATCAAGCGTGTCGATGTTGTGCTGAATCTGAATCATTTCTTTTGCCTTCGGCGAAAGTGAAATGACATGTCCACGCTTCACGCGGAATGACGCAATGTCAACGCGCTTGCCATCAACAAGGATGAGACCGTGGTTCACGAACTGACGTGCTTGTGGGCGTGTTGAACCCCAACCTGCACGGAAGACGATGTTGTCGAGACGCAACTCGAGAAGACGCAAAAGGTTTTCACCGGTTGGGCCTGCAAGACGGTTTGCCTCTTCGTATGTGTTGCGGAACTGACGCTCGAGTACACCGTAGATGTACTTAGCCTTCTGCTTTTCCTGCAACTGAGCGAGGTATTCCGAACCAGCGTTACGACGACGAGTACGGCCGTGTGCACCTGGTGGGAAAGGACGACGATCAAGAGCCTTTGAGCCCTTTTCGTTCTCGAAAATGTTTGTGTTGAGGCGACGCGAAATGCGCACCTTTGGTCCTGTGTAACGGGCCATGATTAGCTCCTACGACGCTTTGGCTGACGGCAACCATTGTGTGGGACGGGGGTGACGTCCTTGATGCCTGAGACTTCGATGCCCAAGTTCTGAATTGAACGAAGAGCGGTGTCGCGACCAGAACCTGGTCCCTTCACATGAACTTCGGCGCGACGAAGACCATGCTCCATAGCTGCCTTGCCTGCCTTCTCCGCTGCCATCTGTGCGGCGAACGGAGTTGACTTGCGTGAACCCTTGAATCCAACACCGCCGGAAGATGCCCATGAAATGACATTGCCTTCTGCATCGGTGATGGAAACGATTGTGTTGTTGAACGAGCTCTTGATGTGAACCACACCAGAGGTGACGTTCTTGCGCTCGCGCTTGCGTGGACGACGACCGCCTGCTTGTGCCTTGGCCATGGTTCTACCTCACTGCCTTCTTCTTGTTTGCAACGGTCTTCTTTGGTCCCTTACGTGTGCGCGCATTTGTGTGCGTGCGCTGACCACGAACGGGAAGACCCTTGCGATGACGAACACCTTGGAGGCATCCGATTTCGATCTTGCGCTTGATGTCCTGTTGAACATCGCGGCGAAGGTCACCTTCAACGGTGATGTTCGCGTCGACCCATGCGCGGATGCGGTTGATTTCATCCTCGGTGAGATCGCGAACGCGAGTGCTTTCATTGAGTCCAGCGGCCACACAGATTTTCTGTGCAGTTGAACTTCCGATACCAAATATGTATGTCAACGAGATCACCAAACGCTTTTCGCGTGGGATGTCGACTCCAGCAATACGTGCCATGTTGTTACGTTTCCTTCGTTGACTTTCTTAGCCCTGGCGCTGCTTGTGCCGGGGGTTTTCGCAGATCACCATCACACGCCCGTGACGACGGATGATCTTGCACTTCTCACAGATTTTTTTGACGCTCGGGCGTACTTTCATTGCGTTCTCACTTGAAGCGGTATGTGATACGACCGCGGGTGAGGTCGTATGGAGTCAGCTCAACCTGAACCTTGTCACCAGGAAGAATGCGGATGTAGTGCATGCGCATTTTTCCGGAGATATGCGCCAACACTTTGTGTCCGTTCTCTAATTCCACACGGAACATTGCGTTCGGTAGGGATTCAAGAATCGTGCCTTCCAGCACGATCGCATCTTCCTTTGGCTTGGCCAGGATGGCCTCCTTAAATTGTTGGGACATGTTGCCCCCAATAGCAGACCTGCAATAGGGGCGAGTGGCAATGCTATCGGCGCATTTCCTTTGCACCAAGTAGTACTTAGAGCCTTTGTTCGACCGCCTTGGTCAGTCGGGCGAACACTTCGTCGGGGCTACCCACCCCGTCGATTTGGGCGAGACGGCCAGATTCCCCGTAGAAATCAATGAGGGGCTGGGTCTGGGTCTCGTAGAGATCAAGACGCTTGTTGATGGCGTCGGGAGTGTCGTCGTCACGCTGGACCACGTCTCCCCCACAGTTTTCACAGGTCCAAGGGCTGGGCTCAGCCCCAGTGGCCTGGAAGTTGGCGCCACAGTCGCGACAGACGCGCCGGGCAGAAAGACGAGAAAGAACGAGGTCACGAGGGACCACAAGGTCAACCACCACGTCAAGCGGGCGGGCCTTAGTGATCTCGTCCAGGGAGACTGCCTGGGCAACCGTGCGAGGGAAGCCGTCGAGGATGTAGCCCCGGTCGCGGGCATCGTCAGCCTGGATGCGCTCGGCCACGAGACCGATCATGATTTCGTCGCCCACCAGGTTGCCAGCGTCAATGACAGCTTTGGCCATAAGCCCCAGTTCGGTTCCCTCACGAACAGCGGCACGAAGCATGTCGCCGGTCGAGATGTGAGGCACCACGAAGTGACGAGACAAGCGAACGCACTGCGTCCCCTTCCCTGCGCCTTGACGCCCCAACAGAACTAACCGTGCACCGGAGTTCATGTGATTGACCTAGTAACCCATTCCCAAAGGAAGGATCACTTCAAGAAGCCCTCGTAGTTACGCAACATGAGTTGACTGTCAATCTGACGCATCAATTCAAGTGCAACGCCTACAGCGATCAGAACAGTGGTACCCGCGAATGGGAATGACTGGACGTCACCTACCCACAAAATGATGTACGGAAGAATTGCAATCGCACCGACGAACACCGCACCAGGCAATGTGATGCGGTTCACCGCACGAGCCAAGTAACGCTCGGTTTGTGGTCCAGGACGAATACCAGGAATGAAACCACCCTGCTGGCGAAGCTGATCGGCTTGACGAACGGGGTCGAATGCAATCGAGTTGTAGAAGTACGCAAACGCGATGATCAACAAGAAGAACGAAACGATGTAGATGATGTTCTGGCTATTGACCAAATAGTCATTCACGAAACTTGCGATGGATCCGCGCCAGCCCACTGCGCTACCCAACATGTTGGACAGCAACACAGGAAGCAACAGAACAGACGACGCAAAGATGATGGGCACAACGCCGGCTTGGTTCACCTTCAGCGGAATGTACGTGCTCTGCCCACCTGTCATGCGACGACCGACTACCCGTTTTGCAAACTGCACTGGAATACGCCGTTGTCCAAGTTCCACGCGCACAACCGCAGCAAGAATGCCCAATGAAACCGCTACTAAAACAGCGAAGACGAAGAACTTCTTACTCTGCAAGATCGAGTAGTAGCTGTAGGGCAAACCAGAAACGATCGATGCAAAAATCAACACGGACATTCCGTTGGAGATACCGCGCTGACTGATCAGCTCACCAATCCACATCAAGAATGCTGTACCAGCGACAAGTGTTGGAATCACCAACAATGCGCGTGGCATGAACGGATCAAGCAACACAACATCAGGTGCTTGCGCAGCTGCGCCTAGGAAAGCACTGCCGTTTCCTTGACCGAAAATAAATGTGAGACCGGAGCCTTGCAACACTGCAATCGCAATAGCTACGTAGCGAGTCCACTGTGTGATCTTTCGCTGACCAACTGCACCCATCTGTTGCCATTCCTGCAATTTCGGAATAACAACATTGAGAACCTGCATGATGATGCTGGCCGTGATGTACGGCATGATGCCGAGCGCAAAAATTGAGAACGAACCGAATGCTCCACCTGAGAACAAGTTGAGGAATCCGAGTGCGCCTTGAGACTTCGAAGCTTCACGAAGTTGTGCAACAGCACCAGCGTCAACGCCGGGAACGCGCAATGCAGTACCGAAGCGGTACACCATGATCATCAAGAAAGTGAAGAACACCTTCTTGCGCAGATCTTCTACCTTGAAAATGTTTTTCAAGTTTGCGAACACGTGTGACTCCTTGTCCCAGTCGAGCTAATACAGCGCGACGCGGGTTATCGGTTGGTGAACTGGTTGCCGTTCGCCGGAGGACGAATCTTGTGTGGCAACGGAAGGATGGTCACGGATCCACCAGCAGCAAGGATTGCCTTTTCGGCGCTCTTTGATACTCCGTGGGCAGAGACCTTGACTGCAACAGAAATTTCGCCGCGGCCAAGAACCTTCACGAGTGTTCCCTTGTGGGCAACACCCTTTGCAACGAGGATTTCTGGAGTGACTTCACTCATTCCCAATTCCTGAAGAGAATCAAGGTTGACGGCGTAGTACTCAACGCGGAAGGGGTTATTGAATCCCTTGAGCTTTGGTACGCGCTGCTTGAGGGGCATCTGGCCACCTTCGAAGCCGCGTGCAACCTTGCCGCGTCCGCGGGACTGCTGACCCTTGGTACCACGGCCGGCGGTCTTACCGCCCTTACCGCCTGTACCACGGCCCTTGCGCTTTGCGCGGTGGGCACTTCCTGGTGCTGGTGCGAGTTCATCTACGCGCATGATCAGTTGTTCTCCTGAACTTCAATCAAGTGAGGAACGCGAGCAATCATGCCGCGAATTTCCGGACGGTCGGGAACGGTGTTGGTGTCTCCGATTTTGCTCAAGCCAAGTGCGCGAAGTGTTCCGCGTGTCTTTGGCTTTGAACCAATCTTTGAACGCTTGAGGGTGACGGTGATTGTCTTCTCAGCCATGACTAGTGAGCCTCTCCAGCAGCGATCGCATTCTTACGATCGGTGTACGCCTTGAGCATTCCCTTAGGAACAAATGACTCGGCAGGAATACCGCGACGCTTTGCAACTACATCGGGACGCTGGAGTTGGCGAAGACCTTCAATGGTGGCGCGTGCAACGTTGATTGCATTTGCTGAACCAAGTGACTTTGCCAACACGTCGTGAACGCCAGCTTCTTCAAGAATGATGCGAGCTGCACCACCGGCGATAACGCCAGTACCAGGAGATGCGGGCTTCAAGAGCACGCGACCTGCACCGGAGATACCGAGGATTGGGTGTGTAACGGTTGAACCAGCAAGTGCGACATCAAACAAGTTGCGCTTTGCTTCTTCGGTTCCCTTTTGGATTGCCAAAGGAACTTCCTTTGCCTTTCCGTATCCGAGACCAACACGACCATTGCCATCACCGACAACAACAAGTGCGGTGAAGGAGAAACGACGTCCACCCTTCACAACCTTTGCAACGCGGTTGATGTGAATAACGCGTGACTCACGAAGTGCGCCTGGCTCTGTTGGTGTCGCGTTAGCGAACGAGTTATTGAAATTGCTCATCAGAATTCCAGTCCTGCTTCACGGGCGGCTTCTGCCGCAGCGGCAACGCGGCCGTGGTAGGCGAAGCCACCGCGGTCGAACACGACCGTGGAGACGCCGGCTGCCTTAGCGCGCTGTGCGATTAATGCACCAACTTTTGTTGCTGCCGAAACGGTTGCACCACTGGTGCTACGCATGTCGGTTTCGACCGATGATGCTGCGGCAATTGTGTGGCCGAGATCATCGTCGATGAGCTGCATGTTGAAATGCTTGTTTGTACGGTGAACAGCAAGACGTGGACGTTCTGCTGTGCCGTGGATCTTCTTACGCACGCGACGGTGGCGGCGGAGTCGCGATTCGCGACGGATTCTTGCGATGTTTGCCATGGTGAAACCTTTGCTACCGAATCACTTCTTGCCGGTCTTGCCGGCCTTACGAAGAATGCGCTCGCCTGCATAACGCACGCCCTTGCCCTTGTATGGCTCTGGCTTGCGGATGCTGCGAATGTTTGCTGCTACTTGACCGACGAGTTCCTTGTCGATTCCCTTAATGATGATGCGAGTCTGCACGGGAATTTCGAAGGTGATGCCGTCTGGTGCGGGAACGTTGACTGGATGTGAGAAACCGAGTGCGAGACGAAGGTTTGCACCTTGTGCTTCTGCGCGGTAACCAACACCAACAATCTCGAGCTCCTTGGAGAAACCATCGGTGACACCGATGACCATGTTGCTCACAAGTGTGCGAGAGAGGCCGTGCAATGAGCGGTTTTGACGCTCATCGTTTGGACGCTCAACGAGAAGAGTTGAGTCTTCTTTACGAACGATGATTTCACCAGGGATGACGCGCGAAAGAGTTCCCTTAGGACCTTTCACGGTGACGTGCTGACCAGTGATGGTGACGTCAACTCCTGCTGGAATTTCGATTGGGGCTTTGCCGATACGTGACATTTCGTTTCCTACTTTCGTCCCGGGGTCACCACACGAAGCACAGGACTTCGCCGCCGACCTTGCGCTTACGCGCTTCACGGTCGGTCATGAGACCTTGGCTGGTGGACAGAACTGCAACACCGAGGCCGCCCAACACGCGTGGGACTTCCTTTGAGTTGCGATACACACGAAGACCTGGTGTCGAGATACGAGTCAAACCACTGATGGTGCGGTGACGATCGTTCGAGTACTTCATTTGAACAGTGAGTTGGTTGCCTGGACCCTTGGTGGATGGCGCAACTGAGAAATCAGTGATGTAGCCCTCCTTCTTCAGGATTTCAGCCAAAGCAACTTTTTGCTTCGACGATGGCATCACAACGTTTTCCTTCAACGCGACGTTCGCGTTACGGATGCGTGTGAGCATGTCGGCGATGGGATCAGTCATCATTTGTTGTACCTACCAGCTCGCCTTGGTCACGCCAGGAATTTCACCTGCGTGAGCCATTTCACGGAAACAGACACGGCACAAACCGAACTTGCGGTACACCGAACGAGCACGACCGCACTTGCGGCAACGTGTGTACGCGCGCACCTTGAACTTCGGCTTTGCGTTTGCCTTGATAATGAGAGACTTCTTTGCCATTGTCCTCTACCTACTTCTTCTTCTTGCCGCCGCGGACTGGGCCACGTGACTTTGGCTTCTTGCGTGCAGGAGGTCCACCCTCGTTGCCGCGCTTGAAGGGAAAACCGAATGCATCGAGAAGGGCACGGCCTTCTGCGTCGCTGCTTGCTGTTGTCACGATGGTGATGTCCATGCCCTGAGGGATGTCGATCTTGTCGTAATCAATTTCTGGGAACACTGTCTGCTCTGAGAGACCGAACGTGTAGTTGCCACGACCATCCCACGAATGTGCAGGAAGACCACGGAAGTCACGAATACGAGGAATTGCGATTGCCAAAAGGCGGTCGAAGAATTCCCACATACGGTCACCGCGAAGTGTGACCTTGCAACCAATTGCTTGATTCTCGCGAAGCTTGAAGCCGGCGATGGAGTCACGAGACTTCGTCACGATTGGCTTCTGACCAGAGATCACTGTGAGGTCAGCAACTGCGCTGTCGAGCAGCGAAGGCTGCTGTGTTGCGCGGCCAACACCCATGTTGATCACGATTTTTTCGAGCTTGGGTACCTGCATCACGTTTTCGAGACCAAGTTGAGCAAGCAATGCCTGCTTCACTTCGGCGTCGTAACGAGCCTTGAGGCGTGGAGCTGTGGTGGTTGCCATCAGACTTCCTCTCCTGACTTCTTCGCGACGCGCACCTTCGTGCCGTCGGCGTTGACTTTGTAACCGACGCGAGTTGGCTTGCCCTTGACAACGAGCATCACGTTGGATGCATCCATTGGCATTGGCTTCTCGACGATGTCGGCTTTCTGGTTCTGGCTAGTTGCCTTGGTGTGACGCTTCGCAATATTGCGACCTTCAATCACGACCTTGTTTTCCTTAGGCATCACACGAATGATTTCGCCCTGAGAACCGGCTTCTTTACCTGCAATGATCTGGACGGTGTCGCCCTTCTTGAACTTCATGGTTTAGAGCACCTCCGGTGCAAGCGAAACAATTCGCATGAACTTCTTGTCACGCAATTCGCGTCCCACTGGTCCGAAGATGCGGGTGCCGCGAGGCGTGAGGTCTTCCTTGATAAGAACTGCTGCGTTCTCGTCGAAGCGGATGTAGCTGCCGTCGGGACGACGCTTTTCCTTCTTGACGCGAACGACGACGCAACGAACGACTTCACCCTTCTTCACAGCAGCACCAGGAATTGCATCCTTAACTGTTGCGATGAAGACGTCACCAATTGATGCGTAACGACGGCGTGTACCACCGAGCACCTTGATGACGAGTACTTCTTTTGCGCCGCTGTTGTCGGCTACGCGAAGACGCGATTCTTGCTGGATCACTTTGCACGCTCCAGAATTTCAACGATGCGCCAGCGCTTGAGCTTTGACATCGGACGGATTTCCATTACGCGAACGCGGTCACCGATGTTGACATCGTTGGCTGCGTCGTGGGCATAGAGCTTCTTTGTGCGAAGAACGAACTTGTCGTACTTTGCGTGACGGACGCGCTCGACGACTGCAATGACTGCGGTCTGGTTCATCTTGTTAGAGACGACCAATCCTTCGCGAATCTTGCGTGCGTTGCGCTCGTTAGTGATTTCTTCTGTCATGTGACTACTCACTTCCCGGCTGCCTCAGCCGCAACGATTTCGCGTTGACGGATGAGTGTGTTGATGCGGGCGATCTGGCGACGCACCTTGCGAAGCTCGTCATGCTTGTCGAGCTGGCCGGTTGCGTTGCGGAATCGCAGGTTGAGGGCCTCCTGCTTGGATGCACGGAGCTCGGCCACGAGGGCGGCGAGATCCATGTCGCGGAGGTCAGAGATTGAACGTGCCATTACTTAGGTCCTCTCGAATCAGATTGGCTCGTCGCGGCTAATGACGCGAGCCTTGATTGGGAGCTTTTGCACGGCGCGCTCAAGAGCAGCCTTTGCAATCTCCGGTGATGGATACGAAAGCTCGAAAAGAATGCGACCTGGCTTCACAACTGCAACCCAGAATTCAGGGTTGCCCTTGCCGGAACCCATGCGGGTTTCTGCAGGCTTCTTTGTCACTGGCTTGTCAGGGAAGATGTTGATCCACACTTTGCCGCCACGCTTAATGTGACGGGTCATTGCGATACGAGCAGCTTCAATCTGACGTGCGCTGATCCAACCGGGTTCAAGGGCTTGGATGCCGTACTCGCCGAATGCGAGTGCGTTTCCACCCTTAGAAACTCCGGTCATACGACCGCGCTGTTGCTTGCGGTGCTTGACCTTACGGGGCATCAACATGGGTTAGTCCTCTCCACGTAACTTTGGAGTCTCGTGTGACTCTTGGATGCGAGCCTCGATTGCCTCTTCCTCTTCGAGCAAGCGCTCGAACTCAGGATCTGCAGGCTTCACGAGTGGAGCAATTTCTGCTTCGGGTGCATCAACAGCGGCACGAGGACCACCAGATGAAACAACCTTGCGAGACTGCTGCTGCTCTGCAATAACGGAACCAGATGTGTCGCCAACAGCCATTGCTGCTTCACGAGAAATCTTGTCTTGTGTTGTGGTCTTGTACGGAACGATGTCGCCCTTGTACAACCACACCTTGACTCCAACGCGACCAGAGCTGGTGCGCGCTTCGCGGAATCCGTAATCGATATCGGCACGAAGTGTGTGCAATGGCACGCGACCTTCGCGGTACCACTCGGTGCGGCTCATTTCTGCGCCACCCAAACGACCAGAACACTGAACGCGAATACCAAGTGCGCCGAACTTCTGTGCGTTCTGCACAGCGCGCTTCATTGCACGACGGAAAGCGATGCGGTTGACCAACTGGTCGGCAACGCCCTGTGCGATGAGAGCAGCGTCGAGTTCTGCTTGCTTGATTTCAACAATGTTGAGTTGAAGACGATTGTTACCGGTGATCTTTGCAAGACCAGTGCGAAGCTCATCTGCTTTTGCACCCTTACGACCAATAACAATTCCGGGACGTGCGGTGTGCACGTCGATACGGAGCTTGTCACGTGTGCGCTCTACTTCAACACGGCTCACAGCTGCGTCTTCAAGAGTGGTCATGAGGTACTCACGGATTTTCCAATCCTCTGTGAGGTAGTTCTTGTACTCACGCTCGGAGAACCAACGGCTCTTCCAATCAGTGGTGACTCCGAGACGGAAGCCGTATGGATTGATCTTCTGGCCCATCAGTTGCCTGCCTCTTCGGTTGCGGTGTCGGTTGCGGTGTCTGCAGGTGCTTCAACAGCTGGTTCTTCAGCTGTCTTGCGGCTTGCAGCAACACGTGCACGACGGTTACTTGTGGGTGCACCCTTTGCCATTGTCTTTGCTTCGCGAACAGCGAGCTGATCGTCGTTCATGCGGTCAACAATGACAGTGATGTGACAGGTGCGCTTGTTGATCTTTCCTGCACGACCTTTTGCGCGAGGACGGAAACGCTTCAAGGTTGGACCCTCGTCTGCGAAACATGCCTTCACGAACAATTCGTCTGCATCGAGTTCATCGTTGTTCACTGCGTTAGCAACTGCTGATGCAAGAACCTTGCGAACAACACGTGCTGCTTCACGATCGGTGAACTGCAAAATTTCATCTGCACTACGAACGTCTTTGTTGCGAACGAGATTCAGAACGACGCGCACTTTTGATGCGGACGAACGGTGATACTTCGCAACAGCGCGACTACCACTCTTCGAGCCGGCAACGCGGTTTGCTTCATTGAGCTTTGGACCGGTCATGACTACTTCTTCGCGTTCTTCTCTTGTCCGGCGTGATAGCGGAACGTGCGGGTAGGTGAGAACTCGCCGAGCTTGTGGCCGACCATTGATTCAGTGACATAAACGGGCACGTGCTTGCGACCGTCGTGTACTGCAATGGTGTGACCGACCATGTCGGGAACAATTGTTGAACGGCGTGACCAGGTCTTGATGACCTTGCGATCGCCGGCTGCATTTGCTGCATCCACCTTCTTGAGCAGGTGCTCGTCGATGAATGGACCTTTTTTGAGGCTGCGAGACATGTGTTACCTCCGTCCCTTTCCTGCACGACGACGGCGAACGATGAGTTGCTGTGACGGCTTGTTTTTGTTGCGCGTACGACCTTCTGGCTTGCCCCAAGGAGACACTGGTGGACGTCCACCGGAGGTCTTACCTTCACCACCACCGAGTGGGTGGTCGACAGGGTTCATAGCCACACCGCGAGTTTGAGGACGAACGCCCTTCCAACGGTTACGACCGGCCTTACCAATCTTCACGAGTTCGTGTTCGGAGTTTCCGACTTCACCGACAGATGCGCGGCAGTCGAGAAGAACGCGACGCATTTCTGTTGATGGCAAACGCAAAGTGGCGAAGTCGCCATCCTTTGCGACGAGCTGTACTGCCATTCCTGCGGAACGAGCAATCTTGCCGCCCTGACCAGGACGAAGTTCGACGTTGTGCACGACGGTACCGACAGGCATGTAACGCAATTGCATTGCATTGCCTGGCTTGATGTCTGCACCGTGACCGGACTCAACACGCATTCCAACCTCAAGACCCTTCGGGGCGAGGATGTATGCCTTCACACCATCTTCGTAATGAAGAAGTGCAATGCGGCATGTGCGGTTTGGATCGTATTCAATTGCGGCGACCTTGGCGACAACGCCATCCTTCACGCGCTTGAAGTCGATGATGCGGTACTGACGCTTATGTGCTCCACCCTTGTGGCGAGCTGTCTTGCGACCATATGCGTTACGACCACCAGTGTTCGACTTAGAAACGAGCAATGTCTTTTCTGGTGTCGACTTTGTGATCTCTGAGAAGTCCGAGACAGTCTGGAAACGACGTCCGGGGCTAGTTGGCTTGCGCTTACGAATTGCCATGATGTGCTCAGCTTTCGAACAACGGGATTTTGCTTCCCGCTGCGAGGGTGACGATGGCCCGCTTGGTGTGCGGACGCTGACCGATTCGGTTGGAATTACGGGTGCGCTGGTACTTGCCCTTGCGATTAAGGGTGTTGACCTTCAGCACCTTGACGCCCCAGATTGCTTCGATTGCATCGTGAATCTCGGGCTTGCTTGCATCAACGTGAACTTGGAATGTGTACACGTCTGTTTCCATCAGTGCGTAGCTCTTTTCAGAGACGACTGGCTTGATGATGATGTCGCGTGGATCCTTCATTACTTTGCATCCTTGTTTCCGGGAAGGCTGTCTTTTGAAAAGACAATCCAGTCGTTGCAGAGAATGTCGTATGCATTGAGTTCACCAACGAGAAGAATCTGCACCTCAGGAAGGTTGCGGAAGCTCTTGATTGCATTCTCTTCTGCAGGAGTAACAACAACGAGCACTTTGCCACTTGCGCCAACGGCTGCGAGTGTTTTGATTGCTGCCTTGGTGCTTGGTGCATCGAAGCCCCAAGAATCAAGAACGATGACGCGACCTTCAAGGTTGCGATCACTGAGTGCAGAAGCAAGTGCGAGACGCACCATCTTGCGAGGTGTGCGCTGCGTGTACTTACGTGGCTGTGGACCGTGTGCGATACCACCACCTGTGTAATGAGGTGCGCGCGTTGAACCTTGACGAGCACCACCGGTGCCCTTTTGGTTGAACGGCTTCTTACCTGTACCGGCAACTTCGGCGCGTGTCTTGGTAGCTGAAGTACCAGCACGACGGCCTGCGAGTTGAGCGGTCACAACTTGGTGCATCACTGGAACATTTGGCTGAACAGCGAACAACTCGTCTGCTAAGTCAATGTTTCCTGCGCTTGCGCCAGTTGCGTTCTTAAGTGCGATAGATGCCATCTAAATCACTTCCCCTGCACTGCGTTACGCACGATGACAACGCCACCGTTTGGACCTGGAACAGAACCCTTGATGAGGATGAGACCACGCTCAAGATCTGCTTGCACAACTTCAAGGTTGAGCGTTGTTACTTGCTCGTGACCCATGTGACCAGCCATGCGAAGACCCTTGAACACGCGACCTGGGAAGGAGCATGATCCGATGGATCCTGGTGCACGGTGGTGCTTGTGGTTGCCATGGCTTGCGCCCTGGCCATTGAAGTTGTGACGCTTCATTCCACCTGCGAAACCTTTACCGCGGCTGACCGCGGTGACGTCGACCTTCTCGCCTGCTGCGAGGAGATCTGCGCCAATTTCTTGTCCGACTTCGAAGCCGTCTACTGAGTCGAGACGAAGCTCAACCAGTCGACGTCCTGCTTCAACATTTGCTGCAGCGAAGTGGCCTTGTTCAGGTTTTGTGAGTTTGTTGACGTTCTTGTGGCCGTATGTGACCTGCAGAGCTGTGTAGCCGTCTCGGTCATTTGTTTTGACCTGGACGACACGCACTGGCTCGACGCGCAGAACGGTGACAGGGATGACGCGTTGGTCATCTCCCCACACCTGTGTCATGCCGACTTTCTCGCCGACGATCGCTTTTTGTGCCATGGCGGCAACCCTTTTTCTCGTTGGTTATTCACGCAAATGCTCCGACAACATTTCTGTTGACGGAGCATCTGTCTGGGTTTGCTGTGTGGTTCCACGTTGCATTTCTGCATCGCGGCCTTCACAGACGTCGATTGTGTTTTCGACAATTCTTGGTTTCCGGACCGAGGTCCGAATCGCACGGAGTAGGAACGCTATCGGCGGAATGTCCCGACAACAATGAGAAGAACCCAAGGAATTCCGTGTCTGTAGGGATCATTACTGGCCGAGCGATGCCAGTTTGTGAATTTGTGAATTATAGAAGCGGAAGATGAGATCGTTCTGCACCTACCATCGAAGACATGGTCATGCTCCACCCCGATCAGATTGAGACCTATCGCCGCGATGGAGTGGTCATTCTTCGAGGCCTCATTTCCCCGCAAACCCTTGCCAGCATTGAAAAAGCGGTCTCGACCAATCTTGATTCCCCCAGCTCATGGTCCAATGACTACACCCCTGAAGGTTCGGGGGGCCGATTCTTCGACGATTACGTCAACTGGCAGCGCATCCCCGAATATGCCGACACCGCCCTCTCGGGGGTCTTACCCCAGATTGCTGGACAGCTCATGGGCACCAGCACACCCCGGTTTTTCCACGAACATGTCCTCGTCAAGGAGCCCGGAACGGGTACCCCCACCCCATGGCACCATGACGACCCGTATTACGGCGTCGAAGGCATGGACAACGTGAGCATCTGGGTTCCCCTTGACCCCATCCCTGCCACCATCGCATTACGTTGCATCGCCGGAAGCCATCACATTGCGCGCCGCTTCATTCCGAATCGGTTTGTTGATGACTCGCCATACGTTGCAGCTGCTGCAGGTTTCGAATTGTTTCCGAGCGAAGAAGAACTTGAATCACTGGGCGAGACAGTTGTGTGCGAAGTACAACCTGGCGACGCCGTTGCATTTCATTTTCGAACATTGCACTCCGCGCCGAGCACTGTCGCACATCCATTGCGCCGTCGCATTGTGAGCTATCGCTATGTCGGTGATGACGCACGTTGGATCACACGACCATGGAAAACGTCGCCACCATTCGAACCCGAAGGTCTGAACGATGGCGACGTTTTGGATGATGCGCGATTCCCTCGCGTATCAGTCGATTAACTCTTTTACTTATTCCTTTGGTCGAGCGACCAACGTTGCAACGAGCTCTAGCTTCTTCCCGTCGCGTTGAACAGTGATGGTGATCTTGTCACCAGGTGCAGAGTCACGAATGATTGCAACTAGAGATGTATCGCCCGTAATCATTTGCCCATCAACGGAAAGCACAATGTCATTAACTTTCACGCCAGCTTTTTCTGCAGGAGAACCGGCAGTTACTTCACCAATGACTGCACCAGATCCGCCGTCTTCACGACTACCCAGACTGATTCCAAGGAATCCTTGTTCACGTGCAACGCCATTGGACTTCTCTTGAAGAATCTTTGACACTCGCTGCACTTCAGCAACTGAGATAGCAAAACCAATGTTATTTGCTGCGCTACTCGCACCGCCGTTAGCGACAGCGGTATTGATGCCGATGACTTCACCATTCATGTTGATGAGTGGTCCACCAGAATTTCCTGAAGAAATTGCAGCGTCTGTTTGAATCAATCGGTCAAGGAAAGTTTCTTGATCCATCTGCAAAGTGCGATTCAAAGCAGAGACGATTCCTGATGTCACGCTTGGTCCACCATCAAGTGCAAGTGCGTATCCGACGGCTACGACTTGATCACCAACAGCGATTGATTCGGAGTTTGCAAATGTTGCAGCAGTAAGACCTGTTGTGTTGCGCAGTTTGATTAGACCAATGTCATTACTTGGGTCAGTGGCAAGTACATCAGCCATGATGGGGTCTGTTGCCCCGCTCAGTCGAACGCGCACTTCTTCTGCACCCTCAATCACATGGCTGTTTGTCAGAATTTCACCATCACTCGTGATGATGATGCCAGTACCCACGGACTCACTGTTTGCACCCAAACTGTCGATAGTGACAACGCTTGGCGCGATGATGTTTGCAGCCTTGGCAACACTGCTATTGCCCACCTGACCTGCCTTCAATGGCGCAGCAGTAATCAGCGGCGTGTTGCTACTTGAACTCTCTCGTGCTGACGACCCAACGATTCCTCCCAGAACGCCACCGGCAAATGCAGTCGTCAGCACGACGGCCAAGGCAATCAGGCGCGGCTTCTTCGGACGGTTGGTTGGCATCTGTGGCGGTGTGTTGACCCAATGTGAATCGTTGCTCATGCTCTAAGTATCTATCTCATTGGCGTCTCATGGGACGCATCAATCAAAGAATCTCGTAAGAAATTACTGATGAAGGGAAATACAAAAGGGGCGGTCTTGCGACCGCCCCTTTCTATAAATCGTGTGAGGGGATTTAGCCCTGAATCTTGATCTCGATGTCAACGCCCGCAGGAAGTTCGATGCGCTGAAGCGAATCGATTGTCTTGTTGTTGGGCTCAACGATGTCGATGAGACGCTTGTGGATACGCATTTCGAAGTGCTCGCGTGAGTCCTTGTCAATGTGTGGTCCACGGATAACTGTGAAGCGGTGCTTGTCGGTTGGCAATGGAATTGGTCCACGGATCTTTGCGTTGGTGCGAAGAACTGTTTCAACAATCATGCGTGTCGACTTGTCGATGATGTCGTGATCAAATGCCTTGAGGCGAATACGGATGGAGTTAGTTGCCATTTCAATAACCGTTACTTAATGATCTTTGTGACGCGGCCAGCGCCAACCGTACGGCCACCCTCACGG